>Ga0123388_1059581_pt1 | contig 25870 bp, 26 predicted proteins | sample T0HHNO3metaT_FD_89916 | JGI IMG/M metagenome (GOLD analysis project Ga0123388, IMG submission 89916) | Methane-oxidizing artificial microbial communities from Washington, USA to study methane cycling - T0-HHNO3 metaT (Metagenome... | ecosystem: Engineered > Modeled > Simulated communities...
CCACCATGTACTGCACCTGTTCCTTGTTCGCCTTGCCGTGGCCGACCACCGCCTGCTTCACCTGCAGCGCGGTGTATTCGGCCACCGGCAGGCCGGTGGCGGTCAGCGCCGACAGCGCTGCGCCGCGCGCCTGGCCGAGCAGCAGCGTCGATTGCGGATTGACGTTTACGAAGACGATTTCCACCGCCGCGTGCGTTGGCTGCCAGGTGTCGACCACCTCGCGGATGCCGGCGAACAGCGTGGCGATGCGCGACGGCAAGGGCTCGCGTTCGTTCGAGGTGATGCGGCCGCTGGCGACGTAACGCAGCTTCGCCCCCTCGGCTTCGAGCACGCCGAAGCCGGTGATGCGCAGGCCGGGATCGATGCCCAGGATGCGCATGCCGCTCACTGCACGATGCCGCTGCCGACGTTGATGCGCTCGAGTTGCTCGCGGATGCGGATCGGGTCGTCAGAACGCAGCAGTTTGATCACGCGCGGCGCGATGTCGCCGCAATCGCAGCGCAGTACTTCGCGCTTCACTTCGAGCAACTGCGACGGATGCATCGAGAACTGGCGCAGGCCCATGCCCAGCAGCAGGCGTGCGAACTGCGGTTCGCCCGCCATTTCGCCGCACACCGCGACCGGCATGCCGGCCCGCTTCGCCTGCGCGATCACCTGCTGCACCAGTCGCAGCACGGCCGGATGCAGTGGATCGTAAAGATGCGCCACCGCCTCGTCGGCGCGGTCGATCGCCAGCGTGTACTGGATCAGATCGTTGGTGCCGATGGACAGGAAGCTGAAGTGGTTCATCAGCGTGCCGAGCGCCATCGCCGCCGCCGGGATTTCGACCATGGCACCGACTTCGACGCGGTCGTCGAACTTGCGGTTCGCCTCGCGCAACTGCTGCTTGGCCAGCGCGATTATCGCCAACGCCGATTCGATCTCGTGCTGGAAGGCCACCATGGGCAGCATGATGCGCACCTTGCCGTAGTGCGCGGCGCGCAGGATGGCGCGCAGCTGGGTGACGAACATGCGCGGCTCGGCCAGGCAGTAGCGGATCGCGCGCAGGCCGAGCGCCGGGTTGGCTTCGCTCCGCTCGGCGCCGCGCAGCGCCTTGTCGGCGCCGATGTCCAGCGTGCGCATGGTGACCGGCTTGCCCTTCATCGCCTGCACCACGCTACGGTAGGCCTCGAACTGTTCGTCCTCGTCCGGCAGGTCGTCGCGGTTCAGGAACATGAACTCGGTGCGGAACAGGCCGATGCCGTCGGCCTCTACTTCGCGCACCTGCTCGACGTCCTGCGGCAGTTCGATGTTGGCGAACAGCTGCACCGCCTCGCCATCGAGCGTAGTGGCGACGGCGCCGGTCAGGCGCTTCAGCTTCGAGCGCTCGATCTCGATCTCGCGCGCGCGCAGCCGGTACTCGTCGAGGATGCGCTCGTCCGGATTGATGATGAGCACGCCACGCACGCCGTCGACGATGAGCATGTCGTCGTCCTGGATCAGCCGGCGCGCCTGGTGCATGCCGACCAGCGCCGGAATCGCCAGGCTGCGGGCGACGATGGCGGTGTGCGAGGTGGCGCCGCCGAGGTCAGTGACGAAGGCGGCGATGCGCTGTGCCTTGAATTGTATGGTGTCGGCCGGCGACAGGTCGTGCGCAACGACGATGCTGTCAGTGTCGCGCCGGCGGGTGCTCACCCGGTTGCGCTTGCCGGCCAGCGCCTTGATCACGCGCTCGACCACCTGCACCACGTCGGCGCTGCGGCTGCGCAGGTAGGCGTCGTCGATCTGCTCGAACTGTTCGACCAGGCGGTCCATCTGTCGCTTGATCGCCCACTCGGCGTTGCAGCGCCGGCTGCGGATGTACTCGCCGGCCTCGTCGAGCAGCAGCGGATCGTCGAGGATCATGCTGTGCAGGTCGACGAAAGCGAGCAGTTCGCCGCGCGCCTCGGTACCGTCGTTCATCAGACCGCTGCGCAGCTCGGCCAGTTCGGCGCGCACCGCGTCGAAGGCGCGGCCCAGCCGGACCACCTCGTCATCGACCTTGCGCGGCGGCAGCGAGTAGTGGGCCACCTCGAGCGTCGCGTGCGACACCAGATAGGCGTGGCCGATCGCGATGCCGCCGGAAACGGCGAGACCGTGCAGCGTGAAGGTCACTTACTCGCCCTCGCCGAACTTGTCCTCGATCAGCGCGACCAGTGCAGCCATGGCAGCGTCGGCGTCGGCGCCTTCGGTCTCGATGACGATGACCGAGCCCTTGGCAGCCGCCAGCATCATGACGCCCATGATGCTTTTCGCATTGATGCGGCGACCGTTGCGCTCCAGCCACACCTCGCAGCCGTGGCGGCTGGCGATCTGCGTCAGCTTGGCCGAGGCGCGCGCGTGCAGGCCCAGCTTGTTGGTGATCTCGATCTCACGTCTTGGCATCGCGCCCCACCTTCATCGCCATCACTCCGTCGCGGCCACCGCTGACCGCCTTGTTGACCAGCCCGTGCAACGTCTCGCGCTCGCGATAGGTCAGCGTGCGCAGCAGCATGGGCAGATTGACGCCGGACACCGCCTCGACCTTGTCCGGCACGCACAGCTTGAGCGCCAGATTGGATGGCGTGGCGCCGAAGATGTCGGTCAGCAGCAGCACGCCTTCACCGCTGTCGACCACCGACATCATCCGCCGCGCCAGCGGCAGCAGGTCCAGCGGATCGTCCTGCCCTGACACGCCGAGCTGCGCGATCTGCGCCGGCCGCGTATTGAGCACGTGGCAGGCGCACTGGATCAGCGACTCGCCGTAGCTGCTGTGCGTAATCAGAAACAGGCCGATCATCGTTTGAATTCTCCCTTGGCTGCATTCTAAGCGCTGCAACCGGTGGGGACCGGTTGCCGGACAGCGCGAATCAGAAGCGGGCGCAGCGCTCGCAGGGCACCTGCACCACGGCATGGTCCTCAAGCCGCACCGCGGTAAGCTCGCCCCCCCACAGGCAACCCGAGTCCAGCGCGACCAGATTGGGCGCCCGGCGGTAACCCAGCGCGGACCAGTGGCCGCAGACGACGGTGTGCGTGCGCCAGCGCGCGGCCTTGATGTCGAACCATGGCCGGTGTCCGGGCGGCGGCTCGTCCGGCGAACCCTTGCTGAAGAACTCCATGTGACCGGCCGGCGTGCAGAAGCGCATCCGCGTGAGCGCATTGACGATGACGCGCAGGCGGTCCCAGCCGGTCAGCGTGTCGCTCCAGGCGGCCGGCTCGCTGCCCCACATGCGGTGCATGAACTCGTCGTGCTGCGGCCCGCGCAGCGCGTCCTCGACCTCGCGCGCCAGCAGCATCGCCTGCACCACGTCCCACTGCGGCAGCAGGCCCGCATGCACCATCGCGAATCCGCCCTCGACATGCATCATCGGCCGCTCGCGCAGCCAGGCCAGCAACTCGTCGCGGTCCGGCGCGTCGAGTACGTGGTGGAAGGTGTCCAGCCGGTGCTGCTTGCCGTGACCGGCAGCGATCATCAGCAGCGACAGGTCGTGATTGCCCAGCACGGTCACCGCGGCGTCGCCGAGGTCGCGCACGAAACGCAGGGTTTCCAGCGACTTCGGACCACGATTGACCAGATCGCCGACAAACCACAGCCGATCACGACCGCGATCGAAGCCGCAGCGCTCGAGCAGCGTTTCGAGCGGGTCGAAACAGCCCTGCAGATCGCCAATCGCCCAGGTGCTCATGCGCCGGTACCGCTGCGAACTTCGGCGGACGGAGCCGGCGACGGTGCCGGGCCGTCACCTTGCGGAATGTATTCCGGTACCCACTGCGCCAGTTCGGCTCGGACGGCGGCCGGCTCGGCCGGCAAGGGGCCGGTCAGCCAGCGCTCGAGCCGGCCCAGCCACAGCGCGTCATCGATCGCCCGCGCACGCGCGATACGCACCTTCGGGTGATGGGTCGGCCGCGTCGTCTCGTCGCTGGCCAACAGCTCCTCGTACAACTTTTCGCCCGGGCGCAGCCCTGTGAACTCGATCTTCACCTCGGATTCCGACGCGCCGGACAGACGGATCATGTCGCGCGCCAGGTCGGCAATGCGCACCGGCTCGCCCATGTCGAGCACGAAAATCTCCCCGCCCTCGCCCATCAGCGCCGCCTGCAGCACCAGCTGTGCCGCCTCGGGGATGGACATGAAGTAACGGATGATGTCCGGGTGAGTGACCGTGACCGGACCGCCACGGGCGATCTGTTCCTGGAAGCGCGGAATCACGCTGCCGGAGGAACCGAGCACATTTCCGAAACGCACGCAGACGAAGTGGGTTTCACCCGCACCTTGCATGGCTTGGCAGACCATCTCCGCAAGTCGTTTGCTCGCGCCCATCACGTTGGTCGGATTCACAGCTTTATCGGTGGACACCATGACGAAGCGCTCGACCCCTGCGGCAACCGCCGCACGCGCGATCACCAATGTGCCCATCGTGTTGTTGCGTAACGCCTCCGCAGCATTTTCGCTCTCCATCAGCGGAACGTGCTTGTAGGCGGCCGCATGGAACACCACCTGCGGAGCTGACCTCTTCAGTACAGTGCGAATCCTTTCGTCATCCTTCACATCACCGATGAGGCACACGAGCGCAAGCTGCGGATGCAGCGCCCGCAACTTCTCCTCGATCCGGTAAAGCGCGAATTCAGAGGCCTCGAACAGCACCAGCGAAGCAGGTCGAAGGCGTGCAATCTGTACGCACAACTCGCTGCCAATGGAGCCACCGGCGCCACTAACGAACACCGTGCGCCTGGCAATCAGGTGCTGCAAACCCTCGTTATCCAGCTGTATGGCCTCGCGACCCAGCAAGTCCTCGATCTCAACCTTGCGTAGCGCCTCGATCGACACCTTGCCGGACATCACGTCCTCAATCCCAGGCACGGTAAACACCTCAGCGCCGGCAGACGCTGCAAGGTCGGTAGCTGCCCGAATGCTGGTACGGGCAGCTGACGGCATGGCAAGAATCACATGCCTCGCCTTCTCGGCTTGAAGCACATCAGGGAGGCCGGACACTGGACCATGCACAGTATGTCCTGCGAGTTCGCGCCCCCACTTCAGTGGGTCATCATCGACCAGGCCAACCACGCGCCAATCAGGACTGCGCTCGAGCTCCTTGACCAGGATCGCCCCCCCGCGTCCCGCACCCACGATGACCACGGGCTTGCCTTGCGCGATTAGCCCGCCATACAGCCGATGCTCCTTCCACATCCGGTATGCCACACGCCCACCGCCCATCACGATGAGCAGCAGCAGCGGGTAGAGCACCAAGAGCGAGCGCGGAATCAGCAGCGGTCCCGGCCTGTAGAGCAGCATCATCAACCCAAGCATCAACGTCGACACACCTACCGCCTTCAGGACGCGGCGCAGATCCGGCAGGCTGGCGAATACCCACATGCCCAGATAGAGGCCGGCCCATCGGCAGATGATGGCGTGCAGCGGCAGCAGGATGATGCCGCCACTGACGATGAGATCGGTGTACTGGTGCGGCCAAACGAAGTTGAAGCGCAGCAGGTAGCCGCCGACCCAGGCGATCACCATCGCCAGCAGGTCGAATGCATACACCATCAGCGAACGGATATTGCGATTCATCGAGTTTCCTGAGCGACGTTCCAAGCGCGCCAGCGGCGGTCTATCCAGCAGCCGGCAGCCAGCAGCGCCGCCGACGGCAGCGCCAGCAGAGCGGGCGTCCACGCGCTGTCCAGCGCACGGGCCAGCAGGGCGCAGGAGGCACATGCCGCCATCAGCGCGTAGGCGAACCACGCCGTGCGCGCATGCCCAAATCCGGAGCGTACCAGCCGTTGGTAGAAATGTTCGCGATGGGCCTCCCAGAAGCGTTCGCCCCGCAGCATTCGACGCGCCAGCGTCACGCTGGCGTCCACGATGAAGGGCGCGAAAACCACCGGCACGAACCAGGCCGGCCACACGCCGCGCAGCACGCCTTCCAGCCCGAGCGCGGCGGCCAGGAAGCCGAGCGGGATGGAGCCGGCGTCGCCCATGAACACCCGCGCCGGATGCAGGTTGAACACCAGAAAGCCCGCGGCACCGCCGGCCAGCGCCGCGGCTGGCACGGCAAGTTCGGCCTCTCCCGCGACAGCGGCCGCCAGCGCGCAGGCACCGAAGCCGGACAGCGCCATGCCGCCGGCAAGCCCGTCAGAACCGTCCATGAAGTTGTACAGATTGGTCATCCACACCGTGAGCACCGCCACCGTCAGCGCCAACGGCCAGGACAGACCGGCCAGCACCACCAGCGCCGCCGCGGCCATGAAATGGATTCCGAAGCGCAGGCCGGTGGGCAGGCCGTGGCGGTCGTCGGCAAAAGACACCAGCACAAGCACGGCAGCGGGCAGCACCCACGGCGGCGCCACACAGCTGACCGCCAGCGCGAGCACGCTTCCGGCCACGATGCCCCAGCCGCCCACCCGCGGCGTCGCGCGCGTGTGCAGCGAGCGGTGATTGGGTTCGTCGGTGGCCAGACGCCAGGCCCAGCCGGTGCGCAGCAGCAGCCAGAGCAGGCCTGCCGCCCCGGCCGCCGACACGAGAGCAGCCAGCCATGAAGACAGCGCGACAGTCATGAAGCGCACTCCGCGACGGCGCGGCGCAGCGCATCGCATGCGCTCACTGGCGGCTCCCAACCGAGCAGCCGTCGCGCCTTGCTGATATCGACCTCTAGACTGCCGCACAGGCGCTCGGCGTCGGCAGAACGGCCGATCAGGGCCGCTGCGACCCGCAACAGTGCGACCGGCACTGGCAGCAGCCGGGCGTGCCGACCGCGAGCGTGCGCGACCGTGTGCAGCAGTTCAGGCGTGGACAGGCTTTCGCCATCGCCGGCCAGAAAGAGTTGGCCGGCGGCCGCATCGCTGCGCAGGCAGGTCACGATGAGATCGACCAGATTGTCGATGGCCACCAACGTGCGCCGGTTATGCACCGCACCCAGCGGCAGCGGCACGCCACGCGCCGTCCAGCGCACCAAACGCGCGAAGTTGCCGGGCGCGTGCGGGCCATAGACCAGCGGCGGTCGGATCACGACCCACTCCATGCCGGTGCCCCCGCAGACCTCGCGCAGCGTCCGCTCAGCCTCGAGCTTCGAGTTTGCATACGGCCCCTCCGGCGCCGGCCTGTCGTCCTCAGTGAACGGACGATCGGCGCGCCGTCCATTCACGCCGATCGAGCTGACGAACAGGAAACGGCGCACGCCGGCTGCTGCGGCCTGTTCGGCGAGGCGCCGGGTGCCGTCGACATTGATCCGGTGGAAATCCGCCTGGGCAGCGTCGCTGCCTGCTGACTCGACGTGGACATGTGCAGCCGCATGCACGACGGCCGCAGCGTCGGCGAGTACCGGCATCCAATCGGCCTCCGGCCCCAGCGTCGGACCGCACACCGTGTCCGGCCCGCCCTTGCCCGGGGTGCGCACGACCGCGCGCACCGCAATGCCGTCCGCGCGCAGGCGACCGACCACGGCGCCACCGACGAAACCGCTGGCTCCGGTCACCACAACCGGGCCGCCCGAAAGGCCCGCCATCAGTCCGGACGCGCCACGAATTGGCGACCGCGCGACAGCACCTTGGAAAGCGCGAAGCGCGGCAGCGAGAAGGGCAGACCGTGCGACTTCAGCGCGTCGGCGATCTCCCGGTTCTGTTGCCAGATGTTGCGCAGGCTGCGGTTGGTGGTGCCGCCCATACGCATCTTGACCAGCAGCTTGGGCAGGTAGCGAGCACGCAGGCGGACCACTTCGAGGAAGCGCGACATGATTTCCACGTCAGCTGCGATGCGGTAGCGCAGGTCGAACAGACCATGCCGCAGATAGACCTCGCGACGCGCAAAGAAAGTCGGGTGCGGCGGACACCAGCCGCGCAGAAAGAGCCCGGGCTGGAAATCGCTCGACTGCCAGTAGCGCACGATGCGTGACGTGTCGTCCTGACGGACATAGCACAGATCGCCGTAGCACACCTCTACACCGGGGTCCTCGAACACCTTTGCTACCGCCGACAGTACGTCGTGCGACGGATAGAAATCGTCTGCGTTGATGAAGCCGACGACGTCGCCGGTCGCCCGCCGTATGCCCTTGTTCATCGCGTCGTAGATACCCTTGTCCGGCTCCGACACGAACACCTTTACATGCTGCCCCGCCTGCTCAACCAGGGCCTGGGTGCCGTCGGTCGAGCCGCCATCGACCACGATGTGCTCGACATCCGGGTGGTCCTGAGCGGCCACCGACGCGAGGGTATCGCCCAACGTGGCGACCGAGTTGTAGCAGACGGTGATGATGGAAATCTTCATACGGGCATCCGGAATGCGAAACCAGCGGGGGGCGGCATCATGCCTGCCCGGTCCTGGGCGATGTCTTGAGCAAAATCAGCCGTGCGCCGAGCGCCGCCGCGAAACGGGCGCGGTGCGCGATCTGCGCGATCAGCCCGTAATGGCTGCGCCCACCGGTCGGCGAAGCACTGGCGGCGTGGCGACGATATAGCAGCGTTGGCGTGCCGACGAAACGGACCCGCCCGGTCGCGCTGGCGACAAGGCCGAGCCAGGTGTCGTGCATCGGCAGCCCTGGTGGAAATGGCAGGGCACGGGCCAGCAGCGATCGACGGAACGCCATGCAGCAGCCGAGAAAGCTGTTGCGCCATAGGTTTCGCAACAAGCCAGGCCCGGATCGTCGCTGGGCGAAGAAGGAGGGGTCGGTTACTGCCAGCATGCCATCTGTAACCAGGCAGTCGGATACGACCAAGTCCGCCGACGCCAGCGCCTCGATCAGCAGTGTGCGCTTGTTCGGCAGCCAGACATCGTCCTGGTCGCACAGAAACACGTACTCGCCCCGAGCGGCGCACAACGCGCGTTCGAAGTTGGCCACCACGCCGAGCCTCTGCTTGCCCGGCAGCAGGCGGATGCGTGGATCGTCGCGCTGTTCGATCAAGGCCAGAGTGCCGTCGGTCGAGCAGTCATCGGCGATCACCAGTTCGTCACCGACATCGAGCTGCGCCAGCACCGAATCCAGCTGTGCCTGCAGATAGGGTTCGCCATTGCAGGTGGCCATGCAGACCGAAATCATGTCCTCGAAACGGCTGCGTAGGCGCGGCGGCAGAGGCGATAAAGGCCCATCGGCAGCATGCGCTTGAGCACGCGGTTAACCCGCATCAGCGGCGTCACCCGCGGCGCATGTCCCGCCAGCGACATCAGATCGAGCGCCTTGCCGGACGCTGATATGCGTACCGCACGCAGCACGCACTGATAGACCGTGGCATGCGGGTTGCGCAGCACCGCCGCCTTGAGGTCGTCCGGCGCCCTGCGCCAGCGATCCGCGTACTCGGTGTCCTCCGGCGCACGGCTGACAAAACCGGCATCCACCACCTTGAAACCGGCGACCTCGACCAGAGTCTGCATATTCTTCAGTCCGAAGAAGCGGATGTGGGTGCTGTCCAGCAGGCCAGCATCGCGATACTCGAAATCCTCGTCCATCAGGCAGGCGTGGATGACCGCGTGACCGATGTGGGGCAGGGAAATCACCACGCAACCTTCAGGCGCCAGCAGCGCCTCGCAGGCGCGCAGCAGATCCTGCGGTCGATTCAGGTGTTCCAGCACATCAGCCGCGACCAGCGCGTCGAAACTCTCGCCTCTGATCTCGCCAACCCAATTCGTTTCGTTCAGGTTCACCCGCATTACCCGCTCGCAGTGAGGCGCGAGGTGGGGCAGGAAGGAGCTTTCCAATTCCACCGCGGTGACACGGCTCGCACGCTCGGCTTTTAGGCGGCGGGTAATCGAGCCCGGCCCGGCGCCCAGTTCGAGCACGCGCGCATTCGGGGGCACCATCGCCAGTACGATGTCTGCCGCGTTCTCGCCCTGTCCGTAGAGCTTCTCGTAGTGATAGTTGATCGGCTCAGCGCTTGCCATTCGATTCCCCGGTTCTGATGCCCACGCGAATCAGGGTGCGGGACAGCAACCGATCCAGTGCATTGACGTAACGCAGTATTTTACTTTTGATGAAGAAGCGGCGCAGTGCGCGGTCGAACTCCGGTATCGGCCGGTGCGGCACATCACTCACCTTGAGCGGCGCGAGCGACGGCTGCACGCGGTAAGGATCGAAACGCCAGGACGAACAGTGCACCCCGGTGCCATCCAGCCCGATGTTGTGGATGGTCGAACGCACCGGCGCCAGCGACAGCTTGCCTGCAAGGAAAAGTGAGGCATGCCAGCGGATGAACCACGAATTGTTCCGGCCCGCGATCTGGTCATTCAGCATGCGCATGAAATTGCCCGGCCCCACCCGGTCGAAACCGGTGGTCAGGCCACGCGCCTCCAGTTTCTGCACTAGCTTGCGGCCGTCCGGCTCGAAAAGTTGCCAAGCACGCGACCAGGTCGCCCAGCCCCAACTCATCGGAAACGGCAGCAGCAGGGTATCCGGCATGCCCGCCGGCACCTTCACCGGATACATGTAGGCGGAAATGCAGCCCACCGCCTCGTCGTCCGCATAATGGTCCAGCGCATCGTTCATGTAGCATAGGAAGTGTGGCGAGGTAATCAGGTCGTCCTCCAGCACGATCACCCGGCCATGCCGCGCGCACAGCATGCCGGCGCCATCGATGATGGAGCGTGCGAGCCCGAGATTGCGCTCTCTCCGGATTACCGTGACCGATGCGAAGCCTTGCACGTCGCGGATGCATTCCAGCACCTCAGCATGGGCGGCCCGCGCCGCCCCGTCTCGCGGTGCGTCGGCGAAAATAAAAAGCGGCGTCTCGGTCGCCAGCGTGTTCGCGCGGAGCGCCGCCAGTGCCTGCCTTGTATGCTCCGGCCGGTTGTAGACGAAAAGGGCAACCGGGGCGCGGAGCCCATTGCCGCATGCGGAAGACACCATGATTACGGCGCCACAATATCCAGGACCGCACTTCGCCAGCCGCTGAACGCTGAATACCCTCCCCGGAAATAAAAGACCACCACCTTCAGAATCCTGGAAACCCTCCGAGCCTCAAGAATACCCCGTCTCTCACGAACAATCTTGACCATCTTGGAAAGATCTGAGAATGACCGATCAAAAGCTTCGGAAGTTACAAACCCTTCCTCTACAAGGGCGTTCCTATTTTTCTCGGCCCAGAAAAATAGAGGCTCAATATAAGAGTGCGAGAGCGCAACACTCTTCCGCGATAGAACGAACATGCTGAGCAAAAACCTGAACCTTGAAACTGAAGTCTCGTTCAATGCCCCCTCGCGTGTGACGGCACCCTCGTGTCGACGATAGTGCGCCAGAACAACCGGGAGCACCACACGCCCATCAACGAAATTCGCACAACAATGCAGCCATTGATCATGCGTAAGCGCTTCGCGCATAGGAATCGGCAAGCAGAGCTTCAAGAATTTACCGCGGACGGCCGTCGCCATTCCATTGACGTAGCTCTTATCCGAAATCCCGCAGGATCGAAGCCTGTCAAGTTTCTTTTGACCACTCGAACGAAGTTCTTCATCGCAGAAAAGCAGGTCGTGAATTACGAGCACCGCTTCTGGATGACTCCCGAAAAAATCAATCACCGTCAAAATCTTATTTGGGCACCACCAATCATCCTGATCGCTTAGAAAAACATAATCCCCAGAACAGTGGGCCAGGGCCCGCGAAAAATTCTCAATATAGCCAGAATTACTTTCATTCCGCAGAATTCGGACGAGCAAACGCCCATCCCTTGAAAATGACTCAATAACCTCAACAGTCCCATCCGTTGAGGCGTCGTCCGAACACACCACTTCATCTGGCGGCGTGGTCTGTGAAAAAATACTTTCCAGTTGGCATCCGAGATATGCAGCGCCGTTCCAAGTCGCAAGAGCGACCGAAATTTTGCCCGCACGGGCTTCCACTTAGAGTCCCTCGCTCGGAGCGCCCAGGGTTGGCGAAACCGGAAGATCCGAAAACAACGTCGTGTCACCCAACCGATACAGCGGAATGGATCTCTCCTCGGCGATGCGCACGAACTCGGATATGTACCTTTCTCGCTTATCTGCCAATCGGTCCTGATCCTGTTTGACCACCATGTATGCCCTCGTATCGTTTTCACTCAGGCACTCAAACAGTGAGGCCCAGAAATACGCATAGACAACCTGGAGCATTTCAGTGGCAACAGAACCCTTCTGATGCGCCATCAAATCCATATCAGGGATCGATACAAAATCATCGAGGATCCGTTTCATCAAAGGAATATCTCGTGCGAAAAAATGTATCCGCTTGGCAATGTCCGACGTACGCTCGAATCCACAGAAAGTAATAGAGCAAGGATTCATCGCCAAGGCCGCATTAATCATGAGAAAGAGGACATTCTGGTTTGTATAGAGAACCACCTTTTTCGGTCCAACTTCCGCAGAAAACAATTTTTCTGGCGCATCGCCAAAATTCTTGCGCATTATTGGCTCCAACCCGTAGCCGGCAGATCGACCATCCAAGGTTGGGTTAATCACCATCGACGGCGGACTTTTCGACACCTGAGCAAGTCTGCACATTACCAAGTGCGCAGAGATGTACAAATCCAGATCAATATCGAGGTAATTTGTCCAATTACACCCTATAACCACGAGATCGGAAGGCTTCCCCTTCGACTTCAACACCGCTTCTAACGCTCTAGCGCTGGTCGATGCACCAAGCAGCACAACATGCTTTCCTGAATGTTCGCGCATCCAGTCTGCAAGAGGGGGATATACTCGACCTTTCCCCCGATGACCTGAACGTGCTCGTCGAAAAGCCTGAATCATCGACCTGAGCAGAAGGCGGAAGAATTCCCTTAACCATCGACGCCCGATGTATACCAAATGCGAAAAACTTGGACCATGGATATCATCGCCTGTATCCAAAACGTTCATAATCTTCGCGATAATACTCATAGACCCTCGTCGAAAAACTATTTAGCGCATCCTCTACAGAAGGGATCTTCCTTGAAGACTTGCTTGCAAAACGGCCGCTGTAGAAGGAGAGAATATTCCCAAGCCCCCCTTTCCCACCCAAGTCCTCCAAGGCAGCAAGCGCCTTGCCGACTCCGTTTTCCTCAATCTTGTACACTCTCTCGCCACCTCCATCAGGAATAAATTCAACCTGTGGTCGAAAGTGATTGTCATGCATCCATGGATCGGCTCGAACACGATCAAGCACAGCATTCGCCCAAGCAGCAGGCGCGAGATCAGTAATCCCCTGTCTTGACTGCCAATAGTATTCGGACTTGAACCGTTCGAGCGGGTGTCTGCATATCATAAGCACCAGATCAAACAGTTCGAAATTCATGAACCCCGCGAGCACCGAAGCATGTAAATGCTGAGGGGACGACTTCAACATCGAAAGCCTTTCTGCACTCACTCCTCGAATAGACAGATATTCCTTCCAGCCAAGCCGCCTAGCCCCCGCCTCGACGCTTGATCCTCCTGCCTTCGGAATATGAATGAAAAGGCATGTCTTATCTCTTTTTATGAAAACCGGCATCAGAATAGTGCCCTAGCGATCTCTAAAGAAAAACGTCTTTGCGGCCTTGGACCGGAAAGCTGCGGGATCTCTTCCGCGCCTACGAAGCGACAGCGAGCGCGAATCATTTCACCGATCAGATATCCGCTCTGTGTCCCCAACATCTAACCCGGTCCGACCCTAGCTCGGAACCCGTTATTCGGAACCGAAACAGACGGAAGGAAATCAACTCATCCTATCAACAGCCATGAGAGCGGTGTGCCTCGCGCGACCGCGCGATTCACGGCCTTACCCAAGACCTGATCGAGAATTCCGGGAGGAAGTCCTAGTCCAGGCCGGATCGCACGCACGTTGTCCGGGGTCAGGACGTCGCCCGCCTTCAGGTCTGCGGTGATATAGAGCGAGCGCCTGAACTGCAGCGACTTGCGCTCGGCTTCGGTCGGCCCGTAACGCACCTCGCCCAGCGCCTGCCAAGCGCGCTCGGTCTCAACTACCAGCTGCGCCATTTCATGCGGTTCCATCGAGAAAGTGGCGTCCACGCCGCCTTCGCTGCGATCCAGCGTGAAGTGCTTCTCGATCACGGTTGCGCCCAGCGCGACGCTGGCCACCGACACGCCCACACCCATGGTGTGATCGGACAGCCCCACCTCGCAGCCGAACATTTCGCGCAGGTGCGGAATGGTGCGGATATGGGTATTGGCCGGCGTGGCCGGATAGGTGCTGGTGCATTTAAGCAGTACCAGATGACGGCAGCCGACTTCGCGGGCGGCGCGCACGGTCTCGTCCAGTTCGGCCAGCGTGGCCATGCCGGTGGAAATGATGAGCGGCTTGCCGGTGGCCGCCACGCGACGGATCAGCGGGAGATCTGTATTCTCGAACGAGGCGATCTTGTAGCACGGCACATCCAGCGATTCGAGAAAATCGACCGCGCTGTCATCGAACGGCGTGCTGAACGGAATCATGCCCAGAGCTTGCGCGCGCTCGAAGATGGGCGCATGCCACTCCCACGGCGTGTAGGCCTCGCCGTAGAGCTTGTAGAGCGAGGTACCGGCCCACAGGCTGTTCGGATCGGCGATGTGGAACTCGCGTTCGTCCAGATCCAGCGTCATCGTGTCCGGCGTATAGGTCTGGATCTTCAGCGCGTGCGCGCCCGACTTTGCCGCGGCTTCGACGATGGCCAGCGCCCGGTCGAGCGACTGGTTGTGATTGCCGGACATTTCGGCGATCACGAAAGGGGCGGCGCCGGCGCCTATGGTACGGCCGGCGATTTGGAAGGCATCAGTCATCTGGATGGATTCGCTTGAGAAAGCGCGCGGCGTCCGGGCGATAGCCCGCAGACAGGAACATGTGACGGGACGGCGCGTTGTCACCAGCCACTTCGGCGCGAATCTTACACACCCCGGCCGACCGGTCGAGCGCCAGCCAGCGTTCGGCGGCGGCGAGCAAGTCGCCGCCCGCCCCGGCGGCGTGTTCGCCTGGGGCGAGATAGATTGACACCTCGGCCTCGTCACCGGTCAAGTCGAAACGCACCACACCGACCGAAACACCGTTGCGCTCGCCGACCAGCAGCCTTCGGTCGGCGCGCGCCAATGTGTCGGCCAGCCACGCGTCATGCACCGGCCGCGGAATCGGGTCGCTGTTACGTGACACCTTGCGCACCGTCTCGCAGTTGCGCCACGCGAAGAGAGCATCTGCATCGTCTGCGGAGACGCGACGCAGGGTGACACCGGAGCAACCGAGCGCACGGCATACTCTTGCGACACCGGCACCATCGACCGCAGCCGCGCCGACGGCGGACAGCGCGCGCAGCAGATGGGGGCTGTCGCACAGCGCAGCGATGTGTCGCACCAGCACCTCGTCGTCGTGACTAACCTGCGATGGTGCATGCAACAGACCCGCATCGGCGGCGGTCGCGACCTGCTCGCGCTGGTTCTCGGCCAGCGGCCACACTAGCGCCGGCAGCCCGGTGCAGGCTCGTTCCCAGACCGCAGTGCCGCCAGCGCCGATGGCCAGATCGGCCGCCGCCATCAGCTCCGCCATACGGCCCGTCTGAACATAACAACTATAGCCTGCCTGCGTGCAGGCCGCCTCGATGCCGGCGCGATGCGGATGTGCGGCACCGATCACCACATCCACCTCTACCCGCGCGGGCAGCGCGCGCGGAAGTAGCCCGATCACGCGGCCGGTCTGGTTGGCCGCATCGACTCCACCAAAGAAGACCAGCAACCGCCGCACTGAGCCGTCACGTGATCGGCCGCGCACAGCGGCGAACCCCGGACGCAGCAGCGCATAACGCGGACCGAGCAGCTGACGAGTCACTTCGGGCACCCGTCGCGCGTACCGGAGCGCCATGTCCGGGTATAGGTTCTGGTCGAGCAGCAGATCGCAGTCGTGATCGCGGTCCGCCAGATCATCGATCACCATGATGCGAGGAGCCAACTCACGCAACACGCGCTCGCAGCGCGCATCGAGCGCGTAGTGATCAACTATAAGCCAGTCAAAGCTCCGCACGCCCACCGCAACCCTGACGTCTGAAACATCCTTTCGCCACCCGGTTCCAAGCCAATCTGCGTGAGCCGTGCGCTCGCCATCGTCATCCGTGATCCGTGGTGAAAGCTCCGGAAGTCGAATCACTTCATGGCCTTCTCGGGCCAGATGATCAATGAGGTCTCCCGGCTGCTGCCGTGCAATGAATGTGGTCTGTGCTCCGCGTGCTCTCAGCGCATCCGCAAGCGCGAGACATCTCATCACGTGCCCCGTCCCAATCAACAAGGATGCATCAGTCCGGAAGGCGACGCTAAAGGAGTCAGCGCTTTTCAAACAACCACCAAGTGATGTCGTCGAACCCGGCCTTGTCATACAGGTGGCCCCAAAGGAACCCATAATCAACAAGCGTCACATCGAAGTTCTCGATGAACAGCTTTCCGAAATCACGCTTGAAGAGCATGTTCATCTGACCGCGGTACTCAATTGAAACAGGCGTCCTGTTGAAGTACTCGCCCATCAATATGTAGCGTCGGGAGTAATGGAACATCCGACGCATGTGATCCAGAAGCTGATCCGGGTTGATGTGAATCAGCACCCCCATGGTGAAGACCAGATCGAACGAAGCTGGCTCGAAACCTGAATCGAGGATTGCCCCGTTGAATGCATGATCAAATCGATGCCGTGCCGTCACTGAGCTGAATGCCGGCTCGCTGATTTCAATGACGGACGGCGTGGCGTCCGGCAGAGCGGTCTTGAGCTGATCGACGTTACGACCGATATTGCAGCCGCACTCGAGATAATTGCCGACGTCAGCACTGACCTTCGACAGCATGGTCCGCCATGCCTGAGCTCCGAGCTCATGGTCGAACGCCTGGTTGTTTCTGATGTAGTCCTCGGCGTATTTGTTCGCCCAGAAATCTTCCTGCTCGGTTTTTGTACGGGCCATCACTTAAGTCTCCCCTCCACACCGGAAATCAAATCGAAAACCTTCCTAAAGTCTGCTTCAGTATCGATATCGGAAACCTGATCGTCAGGCACCACGGCTCCCCGGAGCCGTGACCCATAGAAAGTCCGGTCAGCAAGAAACGGCTGCCGGCGCCCCCAGTAAAACGTACCGTTGCTCACCACGAGATCAGGCTGGAACTGCGACTGCACCCCCCTCCACTCCGGCCACATGTAGGTGAGATAACCGGCTTCATCTGCCTTGAGCGCCTGAACCGGCGGATGTTCGTAGCGGGAGACGCCCATGACGTAATCCGCCTTGGGTTCTGCCTCCAGCAGCGCATGTGAGGCCTGCAGCGTCTCCGGTTTCAGCAACACAGCCGTTGCGTAGATGCAACAGAAGACATCGATCGAAGGAAGTGCCTCCAGGGCATGCAGACACACCTGCGCGACGGTCGACCGGTCGCCGGCGATCGAATCCGGACGCTCGATGACCGCCGCTCCGAACTCCCGTGCGACACGGGCGATATCAGCATCCTCGGTCGATACGCAGACCTGGTCGAACAGCCGGGACGCATGGGCGGTCTCGATCGCATACGCCAGCATCGGCTTGCCAGCGAGATCCAGAATGTTTTTTCTGGGCAGGCGCTTCGAGCCACCGCGCGCCGGAATGACCGCTACCGTGGACATCGGCGTCAGATCACCCGGAAGGTCAGGCTGGGCTCATCCAGCGCCGGGTCACCGGTCTTTTCCGGCGGGTTGGCCGGGTTGTAGTACATGCGCCGGTTCTCGTCCGAGAAAGTCCGGTCCGCCTCGGGTGCAGGCGCCACGCGGGCTTTCTCTTCCGCCTCTCCAGCGGGGTGCCGGGAGACGGCGTCGAGAACCTGCCACTCGCCGGTCTCGCTCTTCTTCCAGATACGCGCGTCGCGCATGGGTTCTACCCAGTCATAGAACTGGCTCTTGGTGATGCCCAGAAAGTCGCAATAGGTCTGGAGGGTGGAGGGCTCTCTGGCGTCATATCGCTTGACCATCTCGATACCCTCCTCACGGGTCATCCGACCGTGGCGGATTTCCATGCTCCCATCATCGGTTGCGCGCCCGTACCCGAACTTCAGATACTTGAGAAAGTCGTGAACATCATTGGCGTGGTCTTCGATCTTGCTGTGAAGATTGAAGGAGCGCTCCCGTTCGTATGCGATGGGTTCGAACCCCCACTCTTTCATCACGATGTCGGCCTGCGCCTTTGCGTTCCAGTAGATGAAGTTCGAGAGGTAGATGCCGCGCACCTCGACCCGCGCAATATCTTCGTCAGAGGGGTAGATGTACGGCGCGATATCCTGTTCCGTGATGCCCCCGTGACCCACCAGATCATGCGGTTCATACCCCCGCATGTCGTGCTCCTTACGGGTCCAGCGCGTGAACTCGACGAAGTCCTCGAGTGACACGATGCCCGTCAGCTCCGCGAATCCGTGTTCACCCCATACGATCAGCGGAATATTGCGCTCAACGGCAACCTGGAAAGGGTAAGTCCGGATACCGGCGTGGTAGTGCCAGGTCAGGTCACCGACTTTCTCAAGCATGTAGCGCGAAATGCGGCGGACTGAATCCAGGCCCGCGGTATAGCGGACGAAATCGCACCCGGACTTCTCGACGAGGTTGTAGAGATTCCGGTTGCCCGCCGGCGTGTTGAAGGCGTGGTTGAAGGTCACGAGCAGGGGATTCATGCCGTACTTTTCCTTCAGCAACCAGACCTGATAGTGCGAGTCCTTGCCGCCGGAGACGGGAATGATGCAGTCGTGGCTGTTGCCCCGTTCCCTGGCCATCCGCTTCGCTTCATCGAGAATCCGGACCAGCATGGCCTCGCGTTCGGCCCAGTCGATATCCAGCTGCTTGCTGCGGCTCTCATGGTAACGACAGCCGCTGCACACACCCTCTTCGTCGAAGATGATGGTCGGGCGTGCATTCTCGGGATACAGACATCGGGCGCAGTATTTCACGGGCTTTCTCTCAGATTGCAATGTGGGAAGGAGCAGGTACGACCGGCGACGGGATCAGCCCTGTGGGCGGCTGGTCGGGGCAGGCGTCTTTGCCGTCGCCAGAGACTGGCCCTGCTGCCGGACCGGAACACCTGCCTTGGCGAGGTGGGTTTTGGCTTTACGCGTACTTTGCTCGGTGTAATGGAACAGATTGGCCACGGCGACGGCCGACGCTCCTGCGTCAATGCCCTCGACCAGGTGATCCCATGTGAATACGCCGCCAAAGGCGATGACCGGCACGGAGACCGCGGCGCAGACCTTCCTGATGGAGTCGAGGTCATATCCCCGGCGGGCGCCGTCGTGGTCCACCGAATTGAACAGTATCTCTCCGGCGCCGAGCGCTACGGCCCTCTGCGCCCATTCTTCGGGCGTCTCGTGGATTACGCGGGAGCCACGGTCAACCGCAACGAAAGGCCGACCCGATTCGTCCCGCTTCACGTCCATCGAGGCGACGATGCACTGACTGCCGTAGCGCCTCGCCAGGCGCGTCACCAGTTCCGGATCATCCGCGAGCAGGGTATTCACCGTGAGCTTGTCGGCACCACTTCGCAACAGGCGCTGCGCATATGCCTCGGTCGTGATCCATCCCCCCGCAGTCAGAGGTACGAAGCACTGCCGTGACACCCGCTCGACGATCTGCGCAAACTGATCGACGCTGTCCGCGTCGCGACTCACGTTGATCATCACGATCTCGTCGACCGCCCATTTGTTGAAAGCTTCCATCGCATGCACCGGATCGTAGTGAATGACGTTCGTATGCTTGAACCGAACGCTCTGCACCACCTGACCGTCACGCAGGATGAGAACAGCTATCAGGCGCTTTTTCAGCATGCCATCTCCAGATAGTTCTTCAGAATGGCAAGTCCGAACTCCTGACTTTTTTCCGGATGAAATTGGATGCCACGCAGGTTGTCGCGCTGGATCATCGAATGGAAGCGGACGCCATACTCCGTCGTGGCGAGAACATCGGCGGGATCACTGCAATGCACGTGGTAGCCGTGTACGAAATACGCATCACTTCCAGAGACCAGCCCGGTGAGCAGTGGATCCTGATGTCCGAAATCCACCCCATTCCAACCCATGTGCGGCACCGGCAAGCCTTCGGCGGGCACGAAAGGCCGTACCTCCGCATCAAACCAGCCAAGTCCTTCCCAGTCGCCACCCTCCTTCGAGCGTGCACACATCAGCTGCATGCCCAGACAGATGCCGAGAATCTGCGTACCCGACCGCCGGCACTCATTCAATGAATCCGCCAACCCGGTATTGCGGAGGCAATCAATCGCCTCGCTGAACGCCCCGACGCCGGGCAGGATGATCTTGTCGTACGCAGCCAGCGCTTCAGGCTCGCTGACCACGACGACACGACCACCTACGTGCTCGATGGCGTTTTGCACCGAGCGCAGGTTGCCCATGCCGTAGTCCACGACAGCTGCGGTAGCGGACGTCATGCGCCGAGGTCGCTCCATTCCAACCGCTGCCCCGCCGCCTTGGCACGGACGAGCGGCCTCGAGAGCACCTCGGCCAGGCGGTCGGGAGGAATTCCGGTTCCCGGGCGACGGTAGTCAATATCCGCTTCGCTTAGCACATGCCCCTCGGGCAGGTCATGCGCAAGATGCAGGCTGCGCCTGATCGCATCGCGCTTGCGTTTCTCCACATCGGACAGAATGCGACGCGTGCTTCCAAGAGCCACCTCAATCTCCCGCACGATCTCTACGAAACGCCCCATGTCCTGCGGCTCCAGCGACATGATGTGCTCGACTGACCGCGTGGTCCGGTCTTCGGTAATGGTCTTCTCGAGCATGTCGGCGCCTATGGTGAGCGCCGCAATGTCCATATCCCAACCGGGGCTGTGATCCGAGAAGGCAACCGGACAGCCGAAAAGCCGCTTGATCGTCGGGATGGTGCGCAGATTGATGCTCTCGACCCGTGCAGGATAGCCCGACGGACAGTGATGAATGACGATCTGGTCATTGCCCTCCGCCCGGATCGCATCAACCGCGATCTCAATTTCTCCGAGCGACGCCATCCCTGTATCCAGCTGGATGCACAGACCCGTGCGTGCCGCATAACGGATGAAGGGCAGATGATTCACGTCTGCCGAGGCGATCTTGATCGACTGACACCCGATCTCCACCAGGAAATCGACATCATCGTAGAAGCATGCGGTGGCGAAGAACGCGAGCCCCAGTTCGTCACAGTGCAGCTTCAGGGCGCGCCACTCGTCGCGACTCAGCGCCCGGCGCATGAGGATATCGCGCAGCGGTTCGGTGACCGTCTCGGTCGCACCGCTGACGCGATCGGTCAGCACATCGTAAGTGAACGGCAGCGACGGATCCGCCACCAGTCGCATGGGGTCGAAGACCTGAAACTTGATGGCGTTGCCGCCAGCGGCCTTGGCATGGCGTGCCAGCCGCTTCGCCGACTCGAGACCCTGATGCGTAGGACCTGCTTCAAAGGTCACGAAGCAGGGCTCGTCACCGCCGATGCCCATGCCGTTGATCTCTACGCGGGTAGCGCGTTCTTCCATGGTGGTGAATCCTCTCTGTATCAGGTCAAACACTCTTGCAGGACGCGCACCACGGTGTCCTGCTCTTCGTCTTTCAGGCCCGGGAACATCGGGAGAGAAAGCGCCTCCGCGTAATAGCGCTCTGCAGAGGGGCAGTCACCGTCCACAAAACCGAGTTGCCGGTAATATGGCTGAGTATGGATTGGGATGTAATGCACATTGACCCCGATTCCGGCAGCCCGCAGACCATCAAAAACGGACCGGCGCGAGGCATTCGTTCTCGTGGGATCAATCCGAATAACGTAGAGATGGAACGCCGAGTATCCATCCGGGTGCAGCCAAGGCGTCACGACCGGCAGATCGGCAAGCATCGCATCGTATCTCCGGGCGCGGTGATGCCGCGCTGCGACGAAACCGTCCAGGCGACGTAACTGGCTCTTTCCCAGTGCGGCCTGCATGTCCGTCATGCGGTAGTTGAAGCCCAGAACTTTCTGCTGGTAGTACCACGCGCCGTGGGATTCCCCGATCATCTGTTCAGACTCACGCGTGATGCCGTGACTGCGCAGCATCTGCATTCGCTCCGCCAGTTCAGGATTCGCGGTCAGCGCCATACCCCCCTCACCGGTCGTGATGATCTTTACCGGGTGGAAGCTGAATACGGTGATGTCGCTGTACCGGCAGTTCCCGATCGACTCGTCACGGTATCTTCCGCCTACCGCGTGCGATGCGTCCTCGATGACCTTGAATCCGTATCGGTCACTGAGCATCCGTATTGCAGCCATGTCACAGGGCTGCCCGCACAGATGGACCGGAATCACGACCTGGGGCAGTCGACCGTTTCGCTCGGCGGCCGAGAGCTTCTCAGCCAGCGCGTCGACGCTAAGGTTGTAGGTCTTGGGATCGATGTCGACGAAATCGACGTCCGCGCCGCAATAGCGTGCGCAGTTCGCACTCGCCACGAAGCTGATGGGGCTGGTCCAGACGAGATCACCTGCACCGACACCCAGTGCAAGACAGGCGATGTGGAGCGCTGACGTGGCACTGTTGACCGCCACCGCATGCTCGACGCCGCAGTACTCGGCCATGTCCCGCTCGAAGGCCGGAACGGCGGGCCCCTGGGTCAGGAAGTCGGAGCGGAGCACTCGAACGACCTCTTCGATATCGTCCTCACTGACCTCCTGCCGACCATACGGAATGAAGCTGCTCATATCCGCCCCACTTTTTCCCGGTTCGCATGAATCCACGCGCGCAGGGCATCCACGCTCATCCAATCGCCGTTATTGTCCGACGAATACGTGAAATCAGGCGCCACCTTCACGCCATCGTTGATACGCCCCGGGTCTTCGCTCCACTTGTGAATGGCGGGGAGTATCTTGTAATGATCGTCGTACTCATAGGTGTGCGGCGCATCCTCGGGGCCGATCATCTGTTCATGCAGCTTTTCGCCCGGGCGGATGCCCACGATGTCGTGCCGCGCCTCGGGCGCGACCGCATGCGCGATGTCGGTGATGTTCATCGACGGAATCTTCTTCACGTAGATCTCGCCGCCCACCATGTCGTCAAAGGCATGCCAGACCAAATCCACGCCCTGCTCAAGCGTGATCATGAAGCGCGTCATGCGCGGATCGGTGATCGGTAGAACACCCTTGTCGGCGATCGACAGGAAGTAGGGAATGACCGAGCCGCGCGAACCCATCACATTGCCGTAACGCACCACCGCAAAGCGGGTGTCGTTACCGGCAGCGTAGGAGTTGCCAGCCACGAACAGCTTGTCCGACGCCAACTTGGTGGCGCCGTAAAGGTTGGCCGGGCTGCTCGCCTTGTCGGTCGACAAGGCCACGACACGCTTGACGTTCTGGTCGATGCAGGCGTCGATCAGATTCATCGCGCCGATCACATTGGTCTTGACGCACTCGAAGGGGTTGTACTCCGCGGTCGGCACGATCTTGGTGGCAGCGGCATGCACGACGTAGTCGACACCATGCAGCGCACGGGAGAGGCGGTCCTTGTCGCGGACGTCACCGATGAAGAAGCGCACCCGCGGATCGTCGCCATAGAGCTTGGCCATTTCCCACTGCTTCATCTCGTCACGCGAGAAGATAACCAGACGTCGCGGGTTGTAGCGAGCCAGCGTCATCGGCACGAAGGTATAGGCGAAGGAACCGGTTCCGCCGGTCACCAGGATGGATGCGTTGGTCAACATGGAGTCAGTCCAAAGAGGGGACGGCCTCGTCGGCCGTACGGACAAGATTAGCGAGCACTTCAGCAGGGATACCGATCTGCACCACACGGCCATGTTCGAGTTGGCAGAGCCGGTCGCAATGTTCTACCGTACTGAGCCGATGTGCGACGATCAAGATGGTCTTCTGGCCCTGCAGCGCGGTAATCGCCTTCATCACCTCCGCCTCGGTACCCACATCCAGGGCACTGGTGGCCTCGTCGAGCACGAGGATGGGTGGATCCCTGTATAGCGCCCGTGCGATACCGATACGTTGCCGCTGCCCCCCGGACAGTCGCACGCCGCGCTCACCCACAAAGGTTTCCAGCCCTGCTGGCAGCGAAGAGACCAGCGCGTCCAGTTGCGCAAACCTTATCGCACGCGCAACTGCCGCGTCGTCGATCTCGTCCTCCGGCACCCCGAAGGCCACGTTACGGCGCAGAGAGTCGTCAGTCAGATAGATCGATTGCGGAACATAGCCGATCTGTCGGCGCCAACTCTGGAGATCGGCATGGATGTCCTGCCCGTCCGTTTCCACCCATCCGCTGGTCGGTTCAAGCAGTCCGAGCAGCAAATCCACGAGCGTGCTTTTTCCCGATCCACTGCTTCCGACAATACCGAACATTTCCCCGGCACTGACCTCCAGATTCACGGAGGAAAGCGCACCGGTTGAAGTCCCCGGATAGCTGTAACTGAGATTTCGGAGCCTAAATGACCTTGTGAAACGTACGCACGCATCGGCTACATCCCCACCGCTGCGCGTGACGACAGCCGCTTTCGCGAGTTCCGCGTACATGAGATCCAGCACCACACGCCCATAACGCAAGCCGTTCAGGGAAGTCAGCACCCGATTGACAGAAGGCATCAGCCGGAACGCGGCGCTCGCAAAGAGGCCGACCGCTGCCGCAATTTCCGGAGGAGTCTTCCCTTGTAAGAGCAGCACAGCAACGAGAACGGCAACACCCAGCACACCTACGAACTCCAACCAGAGTCGCGGCAATTGCTGCAAGACGAGCTGCCTCCCCCCGACACGCGCCATGACTTCGTTATGAAACGCGAACTGTTGCAAAAAGGTCGGCGACCTCCCGAGCATGAGAACGTCCTTGATCCCTGACAACCCCTCCTGGATCAGTTGCAGGCGCTTGCCATCGTGAGACTGTCTCTCCTTGCCCCAGCGGGCCACCCGCTGACGTGAGTAGCGCAGGAAGAGCAGTGACGGAATTCCCGTGACCATCGTCACAAGCAATGCGCCCAAGGGCTCCAGGTAGAAAAGCAGACAGGAAATGCCAACGAGCACAATCGTCTCGGTGATGAGCAACAGACCAGGAACAAGAGCATGGCTACAGAAAAAGGAAGCTTCTGTCGTGACATTCCGGATCAGTTGCGCCGAGTTGTTCTGAAGATGAAAAATATAAGGTTGGTTCAGATAACGGGAGAACAACTTCTTCGCGACTCGCGCCTGCACGGCAAAAGCGAACGCCGCTTGCCTCCACGCTAGAAATGCCAGAAAGACGTTCTTCAGGAAATAGATGGTCGCCATTGCAATTACTGCGCCCAGCAACAACATCGATCTGGACGGATGCCCGAAGAACTCCAGCACGGCGGCAAGCCCGGGGCTATAGCTGGCGGGATCGTCCTGCATCAGCACCACCATCACCGGCACCACCAGACCCACGCCCAATGTTTCCAACGCCATGCCGACCAGCATCAACAGGAACAGCCCGCCTGCAACTCCGCGCTGGTCAGGGTCGAGCACCGCGAACACCTTCCGCGCCACGGAGAGCCGAGGCCTGATTTCGCTCATTGCCGCCCCTCGTCCCGAAAAGCTTCGCCGGCCTGCGCGCTCATGCGGCGCGCCTCGACCTGCAACTCCTCGATCTCCGAACGCAGCGTTTCGTACTCCTGCAGTTTGTGCTTCAGATAGCGCAGCGACACCCGCGCCTTCTCCTCGAAGCCGGCGGGCGTCAGGAAATACATGTAGGCGAGCTTGTTGCGGCTGTTTCGGAAGTTGCGCGCCTTGACCAAGCCACGCTCGATCAGCGCGTTGAGGCAGAAATTGACCTTGCCGACGCTCATACCCAGCGCCTGCGCGAGCTGTCGTTGCGACAGTTCGGGCTTCGCTTCCAGCAATTTCAGCAGGCGGTATCGGGTCTGTTCGTCGAGCATCGTGCGTTCATTGATTGAACGCGCGAATTACACACGTAGCCGCCTTCACTGTCAATTCGGCCGACATCCGCCTGCTATGCTCGCGCCCTCATGATGCGCGCCCTCTATACCCTGATCTGGC
>Ga0123388_1084669_pt1 | contig 25782 bp, 19 predicted proteins | sample T0HHNO3metaT_FD_89916 | JGI IMG/M metagenome (GOLD analysis project Ga0123388, IMG submission 89916) | Methane-oxidizing artificial microbial communities from Washington, USA to study methane cycling - T0-HHNO3 metaT (Metagenome... | ecosystem: Engineered > Modeled > Simulated communities...
GCGAGCTGCAACATCGCCTATTGGATGAGGCTGGGGGCGATGTTGCAAAGACACTTACATTCACTGCAGATAAATGCCTCGCTGTGTTGTTATTAATTGCCTTGCCTGTTTTTTCTGTACTGATTTATCAAAAAATTGGCCATCCAACGGCTATTAACGAGCTGTTGGCTCAGCAAACGAAGAGTGTTGATAGAGATGCGGCTCAAATTGAGCCTATTCTGAAATCGTTGCGTGAAAAACTCGATAAAGACCCGAATGACGCAGCTGGATGGGCGCTACTGGGGCGGGCGTATGGCAAGTTGCATCGTTATGATGAAGCGATATTTGCTTTTGACAAGGCGGAAAAGCTGGCGCCAGATGATGCAGAGTTATTAACAGACTATGCTGTGGTACTGGCAATGGCGAATGACCGCAAGGTCGATGGTAAGCCGGAAACGCTTGTTTTCAGGGCATTAAAAATTGATCCGCATCTGCCCAATGCATTGATGTTAGGTGCTTCTATTGCCTTTAAGCATCAAGATTACAAAACTGCGATTGAGCTATGGGAAAGACTACAGCCTGATCTGCCAGTAGGTTCTGAGATTGCGTTGTCAGTAGAAAAATCACTCGCTGAAGCTAAAGCGCTTGTCACTAACTAATCATCCAATTGTATTTCTGTAAATACAAAGGGCATGAGAACGTTGATTCTTATGCCCTTTTTACATGCTTTTTTTTACTAGTTGAGTAATCTTTTACTTCCAATAGGTTGCAATAAACCACACTAAAACTGAACTAGCAGAGATGACAACCACTGCGGAGCGCAAACTACCTACGCTCCCGTTATAGATTTCTGCAATAGATGGATGAACTTGTTTACGGCCTGTCAGCATAGGGCGTACCAAGTTTTCCTTTTTGAACAGTCGATAGTACAAAATAGCACCTACATGCAATGCCAGTAAGCCGTACATAAGGTATTGGTTAAGCGTATGAAGATGTGTCAGGTAATCACTGGTGTCTTTACTGATGAGTGCATATAACGGCCCTTCAGTCAGGATGTCGTCGTTCGAGAATAAACCAGTAATTGCCTGCGTGAATAAAACTAGCAATATCGCGATGACCGAAAGCGCCCCCATTGGGTTGTGGCCTAAAGGCTTGTCAGCTAATCCCTTAAGGTACGCCCATATCGTTTTAGGTCCGCGAATAAAGTTTGAGAATTTAGCATGGGTTCCACCGATAAATCCCCAAAGTAAGCGAAAGATAAGCAGAGCTAATGTTGCAAGACCGAATCGAACGTGCCAATCCAAGGCATTCCCACCTAGTTTTGCGCTAACTATAGCTGCAATCACAAGGGCGACTAAAGCCCAGTGAAATAGTCGAAGTGGAAGATCCCACACGTGAATACTTTTCATGAATACCTCTTATTGCCTAAATAGATTCAGTGGAATACGCAATAATCGCGCCATTCCACTAAGCATTTAAAAACAAAGAGATAGGTGTAACTCCAAACTCAACTGTTGCTATTGAAACAGTTAGGTGCTTCCTACGAATCAACTTTTTAATAAGAAGCGTTTTTGTGTGAAGTACCAAAGACTAATTGATTTAAAAGCAATCATGCAACCAGCTATCTAACTGATTGTATGACGTTTATGACCAATAACTTACTTAACTAGACCGCGGTGATGTTGACCATTGCTGCATCGCTTCTTCGCCAGAGCGATCAATTTTCACTTTGCCGTCTTCGGTTGAAACTACCCAATCTAAAGGAATATAGTGATGCTCACCACTTTCATCTTTGTTCAATTTAATGCTGTTTGAACCTTCCAAATGGTCAACTGTTGCAAACTGACCATCTTGCGAACAGACAACAGGCATTTCTGGTTTAATTTCGTTAGCGTTAATCATGTTGTTCTCCAATATTGTTAAGGAAACATATCCTAAACGCTATTAAACTAGATTCACCTTGTGGGATTTATCGGACTATGTCCTAAAAATCTGTCAGACAGTGTGAAAAATTAAGCTTTAAAAAGTGTTAAGTTCTTTCAAAGTAACTGGCGTAATATCAAAGCTGCCACCATCATGACTCACCAATATTTGGCTATCTTGAATCGTTAAACTTATTTGCATGCTTCTATTAGCTATATTGGCTAATTCTTGGGTTTCTGGCAGATTAATGACCGTTAAATTGTTAATTTTTAATGCAGCTTTACTATTTTGTGTCCACCACATATCGGCAATACGTCCGCCGTATAGAACGACGACGACTTGTTTGGAGCGCCCTGCTGCTTTGCGAATATCTTTTTCTGTAGGTAAACCAACATCCATCCACAATTCAATCGCGCCAGTTAGGTCTTTTTGCCATAAATCAGGTTCTTCGTCATCGCTTAATCCTTTGCCGAAAATAAGCGTTTCGGTGGCATATAACGCAAAACCAATCAGCCGCACCATCACACGCTCATCGGTTTCTGAGGGATGTTTGGCCAGCGTTAAACTATGTTGCGCGTAATATTGCCTGTCCATATCTGCGATATTTAAGTCAATTTTATAGATGGTGGATTTAAGCGCCATATGGTTTTAGCAAGTTAATTTAAGTGAGTGCATTATACCTATACAAGCCTGCCCTGCTTACCAGTTAAGCCCGCTTTCTGTTAAGCTTTCATTCTTTCAAATTAGTAAGTTATCGCTATGGCTCAATATGTAATGTCTATGCTCCGCGTGAGTAAAATCGTGCCACCAAAACGGCAAATCATCAAAGATATTTCTTTATCTTTCTTCCCAGGTGCAAAAATCGGTCTGCTGGGTTTAAACGGCTCTGGTAAATCGACCGTATTGCGCATTATGGCCAATGCGGATAAAGAATTTGAGGGCGAAGTGCAATGGCAGCCGAATATGACCATTGGTTATTTGCCGCAAGAGCCGCAGTTGGATGCTGAAAAAACCGTGCGTGAAGAGGTAGAAAGCGGCATGGGTGAGGTGATGCAGGCGCAGGCAATGCTAGAGGCCGTGTATGCTGCTTATGCAGAGCCAGACGCGGATTTTGACAAATTGGCTGAAGAACAAGCCAAGTGGGAAAACATTATTGCCGCCAGCGGTTCAGATTTAAGTACGCAGTTAGAGATTGCCGCTGACGCGCTGCGTTTACCGCCTTGGGATGCAAAAATCGGTCCATTATCTGGTGGTGAAAAACGCCGTGTGGCCCTGTGCAAATTGCTATTATCCAAACCCGATATGTTGTTGCTAGACGAGCCAACCAACCATTTGGATGCAGAGTCTGTGGAATGGTTAGAGCAGTTTTTAGTGAGATTTACAGGCACAGTCGTAGCGGTAACACATGATAGATACTTCCTTGATAATGCCGCTGAATGGATTTTAGAGCTTGATCGCGGGCATGGTATCCCTTGGAAAGGAAATTACTCTAGTTGGTTAGACCAAAAACAAGCACGTTTGGCACTTGAAGAGTCGCAAGAGTCATCACGTCGCAAAGCCTTAAACACGGAATTGGAATGGGTGCGCCAAAACCCGAAAGCGCGCCAAGCCAAAAGTAAATCGCGTATCGCGCGTTATGAAGAATTAGCCAGCGCGGAATACCAAAAACGCAATGAAACTCAGGAGATTTTTATTCCTGCAGGTGAGCGCTTAGGTGACCAAGTAATTGAATTCAACAACGTCACTAAAGCGTTTAAAGACAGATTATTGATTGATAATTTGAGCTTTAGTGTACCAGCTGGCGCGATTGTCGGCATTATCGGCCCGAACGGCGCGGGTAAATCGACATTATTCAAAATGATCATGGGTTTAGAAACGCCAGATAGCGGTGAAGTTAATATTGGTCAAACCGTTAAGCTCGCTTATGTAGACCAAAGCCGCGACGATTTAGCTAATACCAAGACCGTTTTTGAAGAAATCGCCAACGGCTCAGATATCTTAACGGTCGGCCGTTATGAAACACCAAGTCGCGCTTATATTGGACGCTTCAACTTTAAGGGTGGCGATCAGCAGAAAATCGTTGGTCAATTATCTGGCGGCGAACGCGGACGTTTGCATTTGGCTAAAACGCTGATTTCTGGCGGCAATGTATTGCTACTAGATGAGCCTTCAAATGACTTGGATGTGGAAACTTTGCGTGCGTTGGAAGATGCGTTGCTAGAGTTTGCCGGTTGCGTATTGGTGATTTCACATGATCGCTGGTTCTTAGACCGTATCGCCACGCATATCTTAGCGGCGGAAGGTGAATCGCAATGGACGTTCTTTAACGGAAATTATCAAGAATATGAAGCGGATAAACGCAAACGTTTAGGTGAAGAAGGTGCTAAACCTAAGCGTATTCGCTATAAACCGATTACTCGTTAGGTTTAAGCGTTAAGTATTTAAATTATTACTTAACGCATAAGGTAATGTTGTGACTAAATAAAAAGGCTAACGAAATGTTAGCCTTTTTTATTGGAAGTAACACTGATTATTCTAGCTATTGCATTTAGCCTCTTCGCCACTATTAAGACTAGTGACATTCGCAGAAATTGCCTGTATCACATCTGCGACCGCTTCTTGCACACCTTTTACCACGGCGTCCATATCGTTACTCACCATTTTAGAAATAGTGGTTTGGCATGATAGCGCGCGCCTTTCAGCTGAACGCGCGCCAGCATCTAGACGCGTGATAGTCCAGCCGAAGTTGGCTTGTACCTGCTCACCCGGTGTGGCGTTAAATTGCTGTAACACAATGGCAATACGGTAAGTGGGCTGGTTTGCTGTGCGACCACCACGTGAAATATCAATAGCACTTAACTGGCTGCTGATGCCGCTGACAAATGCGTCCTGCAGCTCATCATTGAATGATGATGACCAGCGTTCCTGTTCCAAGATCTTCAATTGTGAAGCGTTATTAGTGGTAATGACTAGCTGTGGCCGTTTTAGGCGTTCTGGAACATTAATTGGCAATACTTCAATAGCAATCGGCGTTACTGCGGTTACGTTTTCCGCTTGATTTTTTGCTGCATTAGTATTGGCTAATGTATAAAAACGCGTCGCATTGATAGGCGTTACGCAAGCAGTTAACATCGCTGCAAGCGCAAATATTAACGCGGTATATTTGGTTAAATTCATCTGGTTTTCCTATTTTTTATATCACTTTTTCAGTATAAAGCCATTATTAACGTACTCTACGTATGGTTTCTTTTTTATGGATTATCAGGTGCTTTGCCGCGAATCAGCGATTCAGGGTGTTGTTCCAGATAATCGGTTAACACTTTAATCGATGCCGCTGCACGCGATAACTCTTGCAGCGTTTGACGCAAATCTTGCTGCAATGGCGCATCTTCAGACAAGGTGCGATTTGCACTAGACAACGTACGATCTGCATTATCCAGCGTTTTACGTACGTCTTTCATCGCCGCCGTCACTTCTGGCGCAACATCTTGATTCAATGTTTGTGCTAGTTTTTCTGCACTGCTCAAGGTTTTGTTTAAGGTCGCTAATGATTTCTGCAAATCATGACCAATCTCCTCAAACGGTACTTTGCTAAGTTTGTTGGCGATAGTGGAAATCTGCGTTTGTAACTCATCCAATCCATTCGGAATTGTCGGCAGTTCAATTTGTTCACTGTTTTGCAGGATTACTTTTGGCGCTTTAGGGAAGAAATCGAGTGCGATATAAAGCTGACCAGTGAGCAAATTGCCGGTGCGCAATTGCGCGCGCAAACCACGGCTGACCATAAACTGGATGCGTTGCTGTTGAGAATAAGGCGATTGCGCTTCATCCTTGGCATATTTACGCCCTAACCTTGCTGGATAGATTTCAATCACCACTGGCATATCGAATTCGCGGCGTTTTGGATCGTATTCAATGCCGACCGATTTCACCTCGCCCAATACTACGCCGCGAAAATCGACTGTCGCGCCTGGTGTTAAGCCACGAATGGATTGATTAAAGTGCAAAATAGCGGTTTCTGAACGGCCATCTGGCGCTTTAAACGCATCATTTTGATTTTGTGCCAGTAGAAAAGTGGTGTTTTCTTTGGACAGCGCACCAGGCTTATCATCAGTCGATTGAAATGCCAGCCCACCCAAAATAACGGTCGCGAGCGACTGCGTGTTCACTTTAAAACCACTGGAATTGACTTGAATATCCAGTCCGCTGGCATGCCAAAAGCGTGTGTTGACGCCGACAAACTTATCATAAGGCGTGTCAATAAAAATGCGCAAATTGACACCTTTGCCATCTGCATCCAAATCATACGCAGACACGCGGCCTACTTTGATGCGGCGGTAAAATATCGGCGAACCGATATCCAGTGAGCCCAAATCATCTGCATGCAGAATGAATTGCTTGCCTGAAGCGTCACGCGTTACCGTTGGTTGTACTTCCAATCCAGTAAATTCTTTGGTCCTATCTTCTGAAGTTCCGCCATCTGCGCCAATATAGGCGCCCGATAGTAATGTACCTAAACCTGAAATACCTGATGCGCCTAACCGTGGTCGTACAACCCAAAAATGCGTGTCTACCGCAGTGAAACTTTCAGCGTTTTTAGACAGTTGCACGGTGACTAATACTTGCGAACGGTCTTTACTGAGCGTGATGGTCTGCACTTCGCCGATATCGACTTCTTTATATTTCACCTTGGTCTTACCCGCCTCTATACCTTCGCCAGTACGGAACGAGATGGTGATGATTGGGCCGCGATCGACTAATATTTTAACCACCAGCGCGATGCCGATTATTGCCGCAATAATCGGTATTAACCACACTAGCGATGGCAGCCAGTTGCGCTGTTGTTCGCGGCTCGGTTTAGGTAAGTTGCCTAAAGTGTCTTGTTTAACATCTTCACTCATGTTGTACTTTCTTTGGCCATGTCGTTATTAGGCGAGTCGTTATTGCTATTGGTAATCAGTGGCGTTGGTGTTTGCGACTTCGTGGTCGCAGAATTTGCAGTATCCCAAATCAGACGTGGATCAAAGCTAAGCGAGGCAAGCATGGTTAACACGACCACTGCGCCAAAAGCCACAATGCCCACGCCAGCTGTTATCTGGGCAAACCCTTGAATCTGTACCAAACCAACGAGTAGCGATACGACAAACACATCCAGCATAGACCAACGGCCGATGAGCTCTACCATGCGATATAACTTTGCCCGCTCTAAACGCCGCCAATCGCTCTTTTTTTGTGCGGTGACTAGTAATATAAACAAAGATGTTAGCTTAAGCAACGGCACCAGAAAGCTGGCGATAAATACCACAGCTGCCAGTCCCCATTCACCAGATATCCAGAAAAATATAATGCCACTGAGAATCGTATCTTGATGCGTGTCAAAGAACGTGCTGGTAATCATCACGGGCATCATATTCGCTGGAATATACAAGATGCATGCGGCAATCAGCAGCGCCCAAGTGCGGTTGATGCTATCAGGCTTGCGAATATGTAGTGTCGCGTTGCAATGTGGGCAATGCTCGCCTTGCTGCGCGCCTTTCCACAGTTTGCTGCATTGATGGCAAGTCAATATACCTAAACTGCGGGCCGTGTCGAAGTTTGCCAAATCAAAATCGTCGCTATCGTAACGTGGAGTTGTGTACTTAACCTTATTTTTTAAGGCAATATCGTCAATATTTGTTTCAGAATCTTGCATTAAGCGGCTTCTTGCGCAGAATCTTCCAACTGCCACAGATAGCGCGGATTAAATGACACGACGACCGTGAGCATGACGGTTAACAAACAGAATGCCCACAAAGCAATGCCAGGAATGATTGTCGCCATATTCGATAGCTTAATAAGCGCGACCAACACGCCCAGCATGAAAACCTCAACCATTCCCCAAGGCCGTAATGTCTGCATAAGACGTATCAACGGGCTAAAACCAGGACGGCTGTGCGGATCAGGCGAAGGTACCAACAGGTAAAACAAGATAAGCATCTGCATAAACGGAAACAAAATAGTGGTTGCTAACACCAGCAACGCCACCAGTGAAATGCCTTCGGTGGTTAACGACAATACCGCGCCAATCAAAGTCGTCTGGCTATGCAAGCCTTGCAGCTCCATTTCCACGATTGGGAAAGTATTGGCAATAAGAAACATGATAAGGCTGGCGATTGTTAATGGCAAAAGATGGTTACGCCGACCTTGTGCGTTGCGATCCATTTCCGCACCACAGCGCGTGCAACGGGCAATTTCGCCATTAGCAAGTGACAGTTTTTGAAACACCGCGTCACACTGCTCACAGGCAATCAGGTAGGTGATTTCATGCATAAATTAAGGGTATATTGGGCAAGGTATTAAACTCATTTATAAAGCAATAATTTAGAAAATTTATATTGGCGAATGTTCGCGCTAAAACCAAAAAATTACAATCGGTCTAGTCCTACACGCTTGGCTCGACTAGTATCCAGCTAGACTAAATATTTTAAAAACTACTTAAAAATCTTACAACCAATCCCAATTAGTTCTTGGTTTATGCGGCGCTTTTTTCATTGCCCAATCCCACAAAAATGGTGGTATTAAACGCATGAATCTTGCAACCAAACCCATTTGCCACGGAATGACCACAAAGCGGCGCTTGGCTTCAATAGCGTTTACAAACTTGCTCGCAGCAATATCTACATCCATTAAAAATGGCATTTTGTACTGGTTAACGTCAGTCATCGGCGTGCGAATATAACCTGGAGCGATGGTGGTAACAGCGATATGATGTACCGCCATTTCTACACGCAAGCTTTCTAAATAGCTAATTGCAGCGGCCTTACTTGCACTGTATGCGCCCGCGCCAGGTAAGCCACGAATACCTGCGACGCTGGCGATGCCAACTAATTGCGCAGTTTTTGCACTGTTTTGAGGGTTAAGTATTACATTGCTATTGGTTGTGATATTAGGTTTTGCAGCATCAATCATCGCTTGAATAAATGGTTGAAAAGTGTGCACCATGCCCATCACGTTAATGTCCATCACCGCTTGAAAAGCCGGTATATCTTCTCGATGTTCAGTCAACGTGCCGCGGCTAACACCAGCATTGGCAATCACAATATTGGGTGCGCCGTGTTGTTGTATAAAATCATCTGCAGCTAATTTGCACGCCAAACTGTCGCGTACATCTAAAGTGTAAATCGTACAGGTAATATGGTATTGATTTTGTAATGCTGAAGCTAAAGTTTGTAAGTGCTCACTACGTCTAGCCGCTAATCCAATGATGCATCCAGCATGTTGATAGCGTTTTGCGTACTCATGCGCTAATGCTTGGCCAATGCCGCTGGATGCGCCCGTAATAAAGATTTTTTGCATGTTAGCAATAAGTTTAGCGCATAAAGAACCCGCTGTGCGTGAACATCAGCGGGCTGGTTTTATATAGCAGGTGTAATAACATAAGCCTTAATCTAATTTTAACTAATTGCTTTAATAGCCGCTTAGTTAAACTTTGAGCTTGGTTATTTCTGAACTATTTTTTTACGGCAGGTGCTTTTGTAGTTTGAGTTGCTTTTTCTTTACGTACATTTTCAATAATGTAATCAGCCACTTTTAGCGCTTCTGGGTTGCCGCCACTCATGGTGCTAGAGGTAATATATTTACCATCGATCACCAAACTTGGTACACCAGTTGCACCAGATGCACGGAAAACTTGTGCGGCACGATTTAAGTTAGTGTTAATGGTGAATGATTTAAAGGCTTGTTCTACTTTAACTTTATCTAAACCACTGGCTTTAGTGATCCAATCAATCGCTGCTTTTTCGTCAGTTGGGTTCAACACTTTTTGTTTATGCACTGCATCAAACAATTGCGCGTGTAATTTCTCTTGAATGCCTAATGTTTCCATCGCAAAATAAGCTTTTGCCATCGGCGCCCAATCGGCACGTGGCAGCGCAGGCATACGTTTAAAATAAACATCCGCTGGTAATTTTTTTACCCAGGCATTTAATGGCGCTTCCATTTGATAGCAATGAATGCAGCCATACCAAAAAACTTCCATCACTTCAATTTTGGCAGGTACGTCAGTGGTAATTTGTTGTGCAACCGCATCAAATTCTGCACCTGGTTTTGGGTCAGCTAAAACAGATGTACTTAACAACAGCATTAATATACTTAAAAACTTTTTCATGGATGGTTCCTAATTTACTTTGAGATAGTTATTTTTAAAAATTTGATTACTCTAAATGCATTCAACATCGCAAATGATCGAGCTAACAAATCAATTGTTAACAACGGTTTGCATTAATTAAACGATTGGTCGACCTAAAAAGATGACAAATTGTAGGACAAATTACTGCGGTTTAGTTTCAGTATGTACTTTAATTAAATCAGTATTAAAACCAGCGGTAGTTAAATCGCCTCTAATCTTGTTAATTTGATCAATATCACTTAATGGCCCAACGCGCACGCGATGCCAAACGCCTTTTTCTGGAATGGTTGCCGTTTGCACAACCGCTTCAAAGCCTTGCAGCGCTAATTTTGCTTTCATATTGTCGGCATCTGCTTCATTTGGAAACGCGCCAACTTGCAGAAAATAATTGTCTTTTTTAACCGTTAATGCGCGGTCTTTTATTTCTTTTTCGGTAACGGTACTCTCAGTCTCTGGCAGAATGGTATAAAAATCGAATTGATTATCGGTTTTTTTCGCAGCAGAATCATCCGGATTTTCTTCTGACGGTAAAGCGTTATCGGTAGCAATTTTTTGTTTGGGTAATTTTTCAGCTAAAGTGTCCTTATTCGGCTGAGATATTTTCTTTTCATTAAAAGGGCTATCCGTGCCTTTAATGTACATGGTCAAGCCAACTGACAAGCCAACGCCTAACAATATGCCAACTAACAAACCGGTAAAAAACGGGTTGCCTTTACTACTCGTGCCGTTTCTTTTCGCAGCGGGTTTATAATCTTTGCTCATGTTGCGTCCTTAAATATGGCTTATTACTTAAATATTATATAGTTCTTGCAAGACTGTTTTGCTCGACTTGCTATTTGAATCAGCTGCTTACATTTTATTCGGTGCGCTCACGCCTAACAAGCCTAAGCCATTTTTCAGCACTTGTTGTGTCGCGGCGATTAACGCCATACGCGCCAATTTAGTTGGCACATCGTCTACTAAAAATTTCGTATCATTATAATAACTGTGCAAATCAGCTGCACATTCTTTTAAGTAATTCGCAATAGTGTGCGGCGCCAATTCAGTCGCTGCATTGCTGACTACTTCAGGATATTCACTCAAACGTTGCATTAATTTTGCTTCATTTGGCATGTTAAGTGGACTTAAATCGACTTGTTTAAGGCTGGAAACTTCACCATTCCATTGTGTTAACACACTATTAATACGCGCATGCGCATATTGGATGTAATACACAGGGTTATCGTTCGTTTGCGCGCGTGCTAAATCGATATCAAAGATTAATTGTGAGTCGGCACGACGCGCTGCCAAGAAATAGCGCGTGGCATCGCAACCCACTTCATCGATTAAATCGCGCAAGGTGACATAACTGCCAGCGCGTTTTGACAATTTCACTTCCTCGCCACCGCGCATCACGGTCACCATTTGGTGCAAAACGTAATCTGGCCAAGCTGCCGGAATGCCCACATTCAGTGCCTGTAAACCAGCGCGCACACGCGTAATCGTGCTGTGATGATCTGCGCCTTGCTCATTAATCACACGCACGAAGCCACGATTCCATTTATCCAAGTGATAAGCGACATCTGGCACAAAATAAGTATAACCACCGTCAGTTTTGCGCATTACACGGTCTTTATCATCGCCATAATCAGTAGTTTTTAACCACATCGCCCCATCTTGTTCATATGTATGACCGTTTTTGATTAATGCTTGAACGGTTTTTTCAACTTTGCCTGTCTCGTACAAATTGCTTTCTAGCGAAAATACATTAAATTTGATTTGAAAGGCTTTTAAGTCTAAATCTTGCTCATGCCGCAAATAAGCGACCGCAAACGCGCGCACAGATTCAGTATCATTTAAATCGCCGCTGGCAGTGACTTGCATATCATCCGCCACAACAGTTTTTTTCGCCAAATAGGCATTGGCAATATCCACAATGTAATCACCACGATAGCCATTTTCAGGAAAACTTGCGTCATCTACCGCAATACCTTTAGCGCGCGCCAGTACTGAAATTACAAGATTATCAATTTGCGCACCAGCATCGTTGTAATAGAATTCGCGCGTCACATCCCAGCCGTTCGCGTCTAACAAACGCGCTAAACAATCGCCGACTGCTGCGCCACGGCCATGTCCAACATGCAAAGGCCCCGTTGGGTTTGCAGATACAAACTCCACCTGTACTTTTTCGCTTTTACCAGAATCATTGCGCCCAAATTGTTCACCTTGCAACAAAATCTCATTTATCACGCTTTGTTTCGATTGCGCGTTTAAAAAGAAATTAATAAAACCTGCACCTGCGATTTCTGTTTTTGCAATAAACTCGCTTTGCGGCAATGCATTGATTAAACTAGTGGCTAATTCACGCGGATTTTTACGCAAAGATTTGGCTAACACCATCGCTAAGTTACTGGAAAAATCGCCATGTTCCGCAGATTTCGGGCGCTCAAGCACTAATTGGATTTCGGCAATATCTGCGCCTATTTCGCTGGCAGCGCTGGTGAGTAAATGGGTTAAATGGGCTTTCAAGAATACGCTTTCAAGTATGTTAAGCTTTCGGGATAATCGTCATGAAACCCGAAAACAAGTCGCTACAAATAATACAAAAGGTATATTTTAACCCAAGCAGGACTTTTAATCTAAGCTAGTCTTAAAGCTCGGCTCAATAACCCATCAATATGTCGCCCATTGTTTTAAATATTGCGTTAGATGTGCCGCTAAATCGAACTTTTGATTATTTAAGCGGCAATTTTGTTGCGCGTGTTGGTAGTCGGGTTGTGGTGTCTTTCGCAGGTCGCAATTTGGTTGGCGTGGTGGTGGGTATTGCGCAAACGTCTGACTATCCAATAGAAAAATTAAAATCAGTCAGCCATATATTTGATGATGTGGTATTTGATGGCCAGACTTTTAAATTGCTGCAGTTTTGTGCCAATTATTATCATTACCCGCTGGGGCAGGCTTTAATGTCGGCGCTGCCATTACGTTTGCGTCAAATCAAGCCAGCGGTTTCCCGCAAACAATTTGCGTATCGTTTGATTGACCAGGCAGATACAAGCCAAATTCCAGCGCGCAAAGTATTGATGCATCGGATTATTACGCTTTTGCGAAGTCAGCAAAGTGTTACTGAGGCAGAGTTGAGTTTAGTATCGACTGGCTGGCGCAAAGCAATTACTGAGCTTGAGCAGTTAAATGTAGTTAGCGCACAAGAAGTGCTGGCGATTAAAGCCTCGATGCCAACGTCTGCTGTTGAGCCGCAATTGAATGTTGAGCAAGAAAACGCCATAAATTGTGTGTTAGCACTCACTCACAATTTTAAGCCTTGGCTATTATTTGGCATCACTGGCAGCGGAAAAACTGAAGTCTATATTCAAGTGCTGCAGCAAATACTTAACCAGAGAAATGCACAAGGAAATGGTGCGCAGGTTTTGGTCTTGGTGCCAGAAATCAACCTGACGCCACAATTAGAAGCGCGCTTCAGAAGTCGCTTAAGTCAATTTCCATTAGTCACGCTGCATAGTAATTTGAGCGAAAGTGAGCGCTTACAAAATTGGCTCGCCGCCAGTTCTGGCACAGCAAAAATTGTGATTGGCACGCGGTTAAGTGTGTTTACACCAATGCCCCATTTAAAAATGATTGTGATGGATGAAGAACATGATGGCTCATATAAGCAGCAAGATGGCATGCGTTACCATGCGCGTGATATTGCAATGGTGCGCGCTAAACAGCTAAATGTTCCCATTATTTTAGGCAGTGCTACGCCCTCTTTGGAAACTTGGTTCAATGCAACAAGTGCGCCTGCCGAAACGCATAAAAGCGCGCAAAAGCAGCAATATGGTTTGCTCAGTCTTACGCAGCGTGCGGTGGAAAATGCTGTTTTGCCGAATATTTTTTGTATCGATATTGCAAAATCACCTACTGAAAATGGCTTGTCGCCTCTGCTTATTAAGGCTTTGCGCGAACGTTTAGACAAAGGCGAGCAAAGCTTATTATTTATTAATCGGCGTGGCTATGCACCCGTTTTACACTGCAATGCCTGTCAATGGGTTGCGCCTTGTACGCGCTGCTCGGCAAGGTTGGTGGTGCATTTAAGCCAAAAAAGATTGAAATGCCATCACTGCGGACATGAACAAAAAATTCCATTGCAATGCCCAAGTTGCGGTAATGCAGATATGCGTCCAATTGGGCAAGCCACGCAACGATTGGAGCAAACGCTGCAAACTTTGCTGCCAACAGCCAGAATAGCGCGTGTTGACCGTGACAGCATGCGCAACAAAAATGCGCTGACAGATTTGTTAACCCAAGTACACAATCAAGAAATCGATATTTTGGTGGGTACACAAATGCTTGCTAAAGGACATGATTTTCCAAACCTGACTTTAGTTGGGGTAATCGACACAGATAGCGCACTGTATAGCCCGGATTTCCGCGCAGGTGAGCGACTATTTGCGCAGCTGATGCAAGTTGCCGGGCGTGCAGGTCGCGCTGAAAAAGCAGGTGAAGTATTGATACAAACGGCTTTTCCACAACATGCACTTTTTAATGCCTTACGTGCACAAGATTACGTCAGCTACGCTAATGAGTGTTTGCAAGAGCGGCAAATAATGCAGTTTCCACCGATTAGTTTTTTTGCATTATTACGAGCAGAAGCCAATGATTACGCGCAAGTACAGCAATTCCTCAACAAAGCTATTAATGCTGCGCAGTTGTTAAAAAACGACGTCATGATTTACGATCCGATTCGTCCACAAATGGAACGTCTAAAAGGCATGGAGCGCGCGCAATTATTATTGCAGGCGAATAGTCGCGTTGCTTTGCAGCGCTTGCTCAAAATGTGGATGCCGCAAATTAGCGCGTTGCCATTGGCTGCAAAAATCCGCTGGAGTTTGGATATTGACCCGTTGGAGTTTTAGTCTGTTTTATCGCTCAGTCTGCATCTAAAGCAAAAAGGCAGTAAAATAACGTTTTAGCTAAAATGATTATTTTGCGGCTGTAGTTCAATGGTAGAACGCTAGCTTCCCAAGCTTGATACACGGGTTCGATTCCCGCCAGCCGCTCCAAGAGAGAATGTAATGACACCAACTCCACCAACCGTTTTAACATTTGCCGCTACAGACCCGAGCGGCGGCGCAGGTTTGCAAGCCGATATTTTAGCTTTAGCTAGTATTGGCTGCCATCCACTATCTGTTGTTACCGGTATTACTGTGCAAGATACTGTGGGCGTGGAAAGCGTAATGGCGCTGGATTCTGATTGGATTAATGAGCAAGCGCGTACGATTTTAGAGGACGTGCAGGTTTCTGCGTTTAAATTGGGCCTGCTCGGTAGCGTAGAAAATATTGCGGTAATTGCAGAAATTATGGCTGATTATCCAGATGTGCCGCTGCTGATTGACCCTATTTTGACTTCTGGCCGTGGTGATGAGTTGGCTAATGAAGAGATGCAGGCAGCGATGAGCGAGTTATTGTTTCCGCAAGCCACATTGATTACGCCAAATAGTTTGGAAGCGCGCCGTTTAGCGTTTTTCGATGAAGGTGATGAAATCCAAAACACTTCATTAGAAGAGGCTGCGCAACGTTTGCTGGATATGGGCACGGAATATGTGTTAATTACTGGCACGCACGAACGCAGCACAGATGTGGTCAATTCGCTTTACGGCTCAACATCATCTGGCGCAAGTGGCTTGCTCAAAGCTTATCACTGGGAACGGCTTGCAGGCAGTTATCATGGTTCTGGTTGCACATTAACCAGCGCAATTGCGGCTTGTTTGGCGCATGGCTTGAGTATGGAAGAAGCGATTCAAGAGGCGCAAGAATACACTTGGCAAACACTTAAAAATGCATTTCGTCCAGGCATGGGGCAATTTATTCCCGACCGCTTCTTTTGGGCGCGAGACGATGATACAGATTCAGATGAAAAAATCCCTTTCATTCAGCATTAATGGGCTTTATGCCATTACGCCCGATATTGACGATACCGATTTATTGGTCAAAAAAGTAGAAGCCGCGCTACAAGGCGGCATCAATATTCTGCAATATCGCAATAAGCAAGCTAATCATAAGCTGCAAACTCAACAGGCGCAGGCTGTTCTGCCTTTGTGTAGGCAATATAATGTGCCGCTGATTATTAATGATTCGGTTAAGTTATGTTTAGCTTTAGATGCAGATGGCGTGCATTTAGGCGCAGATGATGGTGATTTAGCAGAAGTTAAAGCCAGAATAGGCAAGGGTAAAATATTAGGCGCTTCTTGTTATAACCGTTTCGATTTGGCTTTAACTGCACAAAATCAAGGCGCTGATTATGTGGCTTTTGGCGCTTGTTTTGCTTCTAATACAAAGCCAAATGCGCCTGTAGCGGATTTAAGTCTGTTTAATCGGGCGCATGATGAGTTAACTATTCCAAGTGTCGCCATTGGCGGCATTAACTTGCAAAATGCGTCGCAAGTCTTGAAGGCAGGTGCAGATGCAATTGCCGTTATTCAGGCAATTTTTACTGCAGATGACGTAAAATTATCCTCTCAACAATTTTCCCAATTATTTAAGCATTAAACATGACATCACTTAATCAATCGTTATTTGAACAATCCCAACAATTAATTCCAGGCGGTGTTAATTCGCCAGTGCGTGCCTTTCGCTCAGTAGGTGGCACTCCAGTATTCTTTAAAAAAGGTTTGGGTTCCAAATTGTGGGATGTCGACGGTAAAGAATACATTGATTACATCAATTCCTGGGGCCCGATGATTGTCGGTCATGCACATCCAGAAGTGATTGCTGCTGTACAAGCTGCTGCGGCTAATAGTCTTTCGTTTGGGGCGCCAACAGGCCTTGAGCTGGAAATGGCGGTGCTGATTAACAAGCTCGTGCCAAGTATGGAACAAGTGCGTTTAAATAGTAGTGGCACAGAAGCGACGATGAGCGCAATCCGTGTGGCGCGGGGGTTTACAGGCCGCGATACGATTGTGAAATTTGAAGGTTGTTATCATGGTCATTCAGATGGCTTGCTGGTAAAAGCAGGTTCTGGCTTGTTAACGTTTGGTGAGCCAGATTCTGGCGGTGTGCCAGCAAGTGTAGCCGCTCACACTTTAACCCTGGAATACAACAACACGCAGCAATTGCAAGATTTATTCGACAAGCGCGGCGATGAGATCGCCTGTGTGATTATTGAGCCAGTAGTTGGCAATATGAACTTGATCGTGCCAAAAATGGAGTTTTTGCAGACCTTACGTGCGTTATGTACCAAACACGGCGCAATTCTTATTTTTGATGAAGTGATGACTGGATTTAGGGTGCATTTGGGTGGCGCGCAGACTTTGTATAATATCACGCCAGATATGACCACATTAGGCAAAGTGATTGGCGGCGGATTGCCAGTTGGCGCATTTGGAGGACGTAAAGATATTATGAGTGTATTGGCGCCGCTGGGTAAGGTGTATCAAGCAGGTACTTTGTCTGGTAATCCTGTGGCGGTAAGTGCCGGTTTGGCGACACTTAACTTGATTCAAGCGCCAGATTTTCACACTAAATTAACGGCTCAAACCAAGCGTTTAATGGATGGATTAAAACAAGCTGCCAAACAAGCTAACGTTACGTTTAATGCGCAAAATGTCGGCGGCATGTTTGGCTTGTATTTCAGTGAGAATTGCCCGACCAGCTATGCTGAAATCATGCAAGATAACAATAAAGACCATTTCAATCGTTTTTTCCACAGCATGCTGGATAGCGGTATTTATTTGGGGCCGTCTGCTTTTGAGGCAGGTTTTGTTTCTGCCGCACATTCTGATGCAGATATTGCCTACACGATTGAAGCCGCAAAAAAAGCTTTCGCAGCTTTGTAGGGTTTAGATTAACGCATTTTTAATGCGTCATTTGCAATCTGGAGCTTTGTCCTGCTTCGCTTGAGTTCATAGTGCGATTAACCGCTTCAATATGGTCTAGCTGTAAACTTGCTTTCATCATGAGATTAGCAACGCGCTGAATCACATCTGGATTCAGGCGCAAAGAAATCGCGCCGATTTCTAGCTCCACCACATTGCAGTCTTGGCAATAAGTTAAGCGAACGCCTAGGCTATCCGCTAATATAAGTTTTTCGCAAAAAGCTTCTTTCATCTTAAGTTCCTTTTCAGTTTATATTAGAGAAACAATGCACTGGTTACAAATGATAATCATTCTCATTTGCATTGTCAAATTATTTTAGTTTGATAGAGCTTTTTTGCGCTGAAAATATCATCAATCTGCACTTAAGCGATTGAACTTGAAAGCATTAAACGGTATTATTGAAGGTTCCGCTAAATGTTTTGATACAGAATTATTAGGCTAAGAATATGCAATCCGAAATGACACTTAAGATTGAAGTGCTAAACCCAAAAACTGAAATACAGGAGGCTAAAAGTATGGCTCAAAATAGCCTAGCTCCTAAAAATCAAGGTTTATACAATTCAGCAAACGAAAAAGATGCCTGTGGTGTGGGTTTTGTTGCGCACATTAAAGGTAAGAAAAGCCATGAAATTGTGCAAAAAGGTTTGGAGCTGCTCACCAATCTAACGCATCGTGGTGCGACAGGTTACGATCCCAAGCTGGGTGATGGCGCAGGTTTGTTAATGCAAATGCCAGATGCATTTATGCGTAAACAAGCCGTTAAGCTGAATATCAGTCTCCCAGAAGCAGGTCAATACGCAGTTGGTAATGTTTTTTTACCGCAAGTTGCAAAAAGTCGTGAAGCTTGCGAAGCGCTAATCACAAAAATCATTGCAGAAGAAAACCAAACATTCCTTGGTTGGCGTGATGTGCCGGTGAACAATAGTAATATTGCCCAAGCTGCACGCGATGTTGAGCCGATTATGCGACAAGTGATTATTGCAAGCACAGTTTCAGATCAAAATGTGTTTGAGCGTAAATTGTTTGTCATCCGTAAACGTATTGAGCATGCTGTACGCGCTTTAAATTTAAATGACAAAGCCGCTTTTTACATACCGTCGTTATCTTCACGTACCATTGTTTACAAAGGTATGTTGTTGGCGAACGAAGTAGGCGTTTATTACACGGATTTAAACGATGAAAGCGTCGTTTCAGCACTAGCGCTAGTGCATCAACGCTTTTCAACTAATACTTTCCCTGCTTGGGATTTAGCCCATCCATTCCGCATGATTGCGCATAACGGTGAAATCAATACCGTGCAAGGCAACGTGAATTGGATGGCAGCGCGTCACGAGACAATGAGGTCAAGCGTGATTGGTGAGGATTTAGAGAAGCTTTGGCCATTAATTGCAGAAGGTCAGTCAGATTCAGCTTGTTTTGATAACTGTTTAGAGTTGTTAGTCGCTGGTGGTTATTCATTGCCACACGCAATGATGATGTTGATTCCTGAAGCTTGGGGCGCAAAAGATGGCGCAGGTAAGCCGCTAATGGATGAAGAGCGCCGAGCTTTTTATGAATATCACGCAGCATTAATGGAGCCATGGGATGGCCCAGCAGCGGTAGCATTTACCGATGGCCGCATGATTGGCGCAACATTGGACCGTAACGGTCTGCGCCCTGCTCGCTATTTAGTGACAGATGACGACATAGTGATGATGGCATCTGAAATGGGTGTGCTGACTTTTTCACAAGAAAAAATCGTGAAAAAATGGCGCTTAGAGCCAGGAAAAATGTTGCTGATTGATACTGAAGAAGGCCGTATTATTGGCGATGCTGAAGTGAAAAATGCGCTAGCAACAGCCAAACCTTATAAACAATGGATTGAAAAAACACGCTACTTTTTGAGCGATATGTCAAAAGTAGAGGGCAAGCTAGAAATGGCTGCCAGCTTGTTAGATACACAACAAGCATTTGGTTATACGCAGGAAGATATCAAATTTGTAATGGCACCAATGGTCGCTAATGGCGAAGAAGGTGCCGGGTCTATGGGTAATGACGCAGCATTACCTGTGTTGTCAGCCAAACCAAAACTGCTGTACAACTATTTCAAACAGTTATTCGCACAAGTGACTAACCCGCCAATTGACCCGATTCGTGAAGAATTGGTGATGTCGTTGGTGACATTTATTGGTCCTAAACCAAACTTGTTAGGCGTGGATGAAACTACTCCACCAATGCGCTTGGAAGCTGGACAGCCAGTATTAATGCTGGATGAGTTAGAGCAATTAAAAGCTATTGCAACGCTCACGCACAACCAATATAAATCTTTAGTGCTAGACATTACCTACCCTACAACATTAGGTAAGGATGGCATGGCTGCTGCGGTAGCGAATATTGCAAGTGCTGCAGAAAGCGCAGTGCATGATGGATTTAATATTTTAATTCTGTCAGACAGAAACGTTAGTGCAGACCGCCTGGCGATTCCTGCCCTGCTGGCTTGCTCTGCAACACATGAGCATTTAGTGCAACATGGCCTAAGAACCAGCACTGGTTTGGTAATAGATACAGGCTCTGCGCGCGAAGTACATCATTTTGCATTGCTTGCTGGTTACGGGGCCGAAGCGGTTTGCCCATGGTTAGCGTTTGAAACCATTAATCATATGGCGAATGACCAATCAAATAGTAAAACAAATGACGAAGGTGCCAAAAAATTCGTAAAAGCTATCGGCAAAGGTTTGTACAAAGTGATGTCGAAAATGGGCATTTCTACATACCAGTCTTACTGTGGCGCACAAATTTTTGAAGCAATTGGCTTAAACACAGCGTTTGTAGACAAGTACTTTACTGGCACTGCGACTAATATCGAAGGTATAGGCTTAGATCAAGTCGCAGAAGAAGCTGAACGTTTACATTTAAGTGCTTTTGGCGATGATCCTGTATTGGCGAATAGCCTTGATGCAGGCGGCGAGTACGCATTCCGTGTGCGTGGCGAAGAGCATATGTGGACGCCAGATTCCATCGCAAAATTACAACATGCGACACGTACTAACTCTGCGACGACTTATAAAGAATATGCCGCGTTAATTAATGACCAAACGCGCCGCCATATGACTTTGCGTGGCTTGTTTGAAATTAAATCAGCGGGTTCAGCCATTCCACTAGATTCAGTTGAGTCAGCCAAAGAAATCGTCAAACGCTTTGCTACAGGCGCTATGTCTTTAGGTTCTATTTCTACCGAAGCGCATGCAACTCTAGCCATCGCGATGAACCGAATTGGTGGTAAATCAAATACCGGTGAAGGTGGCGAAGACGCGAAACGTTTCATTCCAGTAGCTAGTGATACCACCATGGCAAACGTGATTGGCGCCAAAAATATTGTGCGCGATATTCCACTTAAAGCGGGCGACTCTATGCGCTCACGCATTAAACAAGTGGCATCTGGTCGTTTTGGTGTGACTGCTGAGTATTTGGCTTCAGCCGATCAAATTCAAATCAAAATGGCACAAGGTGCAAAACCAGGTGAAGGTGGTCAATTACCTGGTCATAAGGTTTCAGAATATATCGCTAAATTGCGTTTTTCAGTACCGGGCGTGGGTTTGATTTCACCGCCTCCACATCATGATATCTATTCAATTGAAGATTTAGCGCAATTGATTCATGACCTTAAAAATGCCAATCCAAAAGCCTCAATCTCGGTAAAACTGGTTTCTGAAACTGGTATCGGTACCGTAGCGGCAGGTGTAGCGAAAGCGAAATCAGATCACATCGTGGTTGCAGGTCATGATGGTGGAACTGGCGCATCGCCAATCTCATCAGTCAAACATGCAGGTACGCCGTGGGAATTAGGCTTGGCTGAAACACAGCAGACTTTAGTGCTGAATCAATTGCGCGGTCGCGTAGTTGTGCAAGTTGACGGACAAATGAAAACAGGCCGCGACGTGCTGATTGGTGCATTGTTAGGTGCAGATGAATTCGGTTTCGCAACGGCGCCGCTAGTAGTTGAAGGCTGTATCATGATGCGTAAATGCCATCTAAATACTTGCCCAGTTGGCGTGGCTACGCAAGATCCAGAATTACGTAAACGCTTTACTGGACAACCTGAACATGTGGTGAATTACTTCTTCTTTGTCGCTGAAGAAGTACGTGAATTAATGGCTTCAATCGGTATTGCCAAATTTGATGACTTGATTGGTCGTGCCGATTTACTGGATATGCAAGCAGGTATCGATCACTGGAAAATCAATGGCTTAGATTTCAGTAAAGTATTCCACTTGCCAGAAATGCCAGCCAGTGTCTCACGCAAAAATAATGACGTGCAAGACCATGGACTAATTAATGCGTTGGATAACAAGTTAATCACGCTTGCTAATGACGCATTAGAAACTGGCAAAAAAGTCGTGTTAGATATTCCAATCACCAACACAAATCGTACTGTTGGAACCATGTTATCAAACCAAGTTGCGACGCGCTATGGCAATACTGGCTTGCCAGATGACACGATTCACGTGAATTTCACTGGTACATCTGGCCAAAGTTTTGCGGCATTTTTAGCCAAAGGTATCACGTTTGAATTAACGGGTGAAGGTAACGATTACGTTGGTAAAGGTTTGTGTGGCGGACGTATCACCATCAAACCGCCAGTCGCGTTCCGTGGTATTGCGCACGAAAATATCATCATCGGTAATACCGTAATGTACGGTGCAACCACAGGTGAAAGCTACTTTAGAGGCGTGGCAGGTGAACGTTTCTGTGTGCGCAATTCTGGTGCATCTGCGGTAGTTGAGGGCGTAGGCAACCACGGTTGTGAATATATGACAGGCGGAACGGTAGTCGTTTTAGGCGTAACAGGCCAAAACTTTGCTGCAGGGATGAGTGGCGGCGTGGCTTATGTTTACGATGAAGATGGCTTGTTTGCTAGACGTTGCAACATGAGCATGGTGTCGCTAGAAAAAGTGGAAACTGCAGAATCTTGTGTTGGAAAAATACATCATTTAGATCAGCCAGATGAAATCACATTGAAAACGCTGATTGAAAATCACGCCAAATACACAGGCAGCGTGCGTGCTAGTGCGATGTTGGCAGATTGGGCAAATTACAGAGCTAAATTTGTAAAAGTGATGCCAAACGAATATAAACGTGCGTTGATTGAGTTGGCTGAAGACAAGGCATTGGTAGCAGCATAACGTGCTTACACAAAGTTGGCTGTAAACTTGCTTGTTAAAAAGTTAACACTAAAAACACGGCAAAAAAAATTAAATATGGGTAAGGGCTTATTAGTATGGGCAAAGTAACAGGTTTTATGGAGTTTGAACGACTGGCAGAAGCAAATCTACCAGTCGTTGATCGTGTTAAGAATTACAAAGAATTTGTGCTGCATTTAACGGACGATCAAGCCAAGCAACAAGGCGCGCGCTGTATGGATTGCGGCATTCCGTTCTGTACAACTGGTTGTCCAATCAATAATATTATTCCGGATTGGAATGATCTGGTTTATAGCCAAGATTGGCGTGGCGCAATCGATGTGTTGCATTCAACTAATAATTTCCCGGAGTTTACTGGTCGTATTTGCCCGGCGCCTTGCGAAGCTGCCTGTACATTGAATATTAATGCTGATCCGGTTGGCATTAAGTCGATTGAGCACGCGATTATCGATAAAGCATGGGAAAACGATTGGGTAACACCGCAAGTTCCAACGCACAAAACAGGTAAGAAAGTCGCGATTGTGGGCTCAGGCCCTGCAGGATTAGCCGCTGCGCAACAGTTAGCGCGCGTTGGCCATGACGTTGTTGTATTAGAAAAAAGTAGTCGCATCGGTGGTTTGTTGCGCTATGGTATTCCAGATTTCAAAATGGAAAAATTCCATATTGATCGTCGTATGACGCAGATGGAAGCCGAGGGCGTTGAGTTTCGCGTCAATCAAAACGTGGGCGAAAATGTGCTTGCGGATGATTTATTAGCAGAATTTGATGCGGTTATTTTAGCTGGCGGTGCTGAGCATCCACGCGATTTACCCGTCACAGGTCGCGAGTTAGATGGCGTGATGTACGCAATGGATTTTTTAACGCCGCAAAATAAAGTGGTCGCAGGCGACACGATTGCTAACCAAGTGATGGCGACCAATAAAAACGTTGTCGTGATTGGTGGTGGCGATACAGGTTCTGACTGCGTAGGCACGTCAAACCGTCATGGCGCGTTAAGTATCACGCAGTTTGAGTTAATGCCGCAGCCGCCAGAAAAAGAGAATAAAGAGCTATTTTGGCCAAATTGGCCACTTAAAATGCGTACTTCAAGTTCGCATGAAGAAGGTGCGAACCGCGATTGGTCTATTACCACTAAAGAACTAATTGGCGAAAATGGTAAAGTGGCCGCGCTAAAAGGCTGTAAAGTAGAATGGAAAGACGGCAAAATGGTTGAAGTTGCTGATACTGAGTTTGTGATTAAGGCCGATTTAGTATTATTGGCGATGGGTTTTGTCTCACCAGTGCAAAAATTGTTAGATGCATTTGGCGTAGAAAAAGACAATCGCGGTAATGCAAAAGCGACCACTGAGGGCGCTGAAAGTTATAAAACCAGCAAGGCTAAAGTATTCGCTGCGGGTGATGTGCGTCGCGGTCAATCCTTGGTGGTTTGGGCAATTCGCGAAGGTCGCCAAGCGGCAAAAGCCGTAGATGAGTTCTTAATGGGTTCATCCACACTGCCGCGTTAAATAGCCAAACTGAATTTGAATTTAGTTAAGTGAATTAGAAAACAAAGGATGCAAAGTAAAACTGCTTTGTGTCCTTTTTTATTAGGCCGAAAATTAAGTCGTTATTTAGGTAGTAAATCATGAGTCAATTGCAAAACGATACATTCTTAAAAGCGCTGATGCGCCAACCCACAGACTACACGCCAGTGTGGATGATGCGTCAAGCTGGACGTTATTTGCCAGAGTATAAACAAAGCCGTAAAACCGCGGGTAGCTTTTTGCAGCTATGCAAAAGCCCAGATTTTGCGACTGAAGTGACGATGCAACCGCTAGATCGTTATCCATTATTAGATGCTTCTATTTTGTTCTCTGATATTCTCACCGTGCCAGATGCAATGGGTTTAGGCTTATATTTTGAAGAAGGCGAAGGCCCAAAATTTGAGCGTACTTTGCGCGAAGAAGCCGATATACAGAAGTTAACCGTACCAGACATGGCAAAACTGCATTACGTATTTGATGCCGTTAGCCAGATTCGCAAAACGATTAATGGCCGCGTGCCGCTGATTGGATTCTCAGGCAGTCCGTGGACGCTTGCGACATATATGGTGGAAGGCAAAGGCGGTACGGATTTTTTAAATATCAAAAAAATGGCTTACGCGCGACCAGATTTACTGCACCATATTTTAGAAACCACCGCACAAACAGTCATTCAATACCTAAATGCGCAAATCGCTGCAGGCGCACAAGCAGTGATGATATTCGACTCATGGGGTGGCGCACTTTCACACAATGCATACAAAGAATTTTCGCTAAACTACATGCATAAAATCGTGGCAGGCTTAACTAAAGATAACGAAGGTCGTAAAGTTCCCAGCGTCGTTTTCACCAAAGGCGGCGCGTTATGGTTAGAAGCACAAGCAGAGATTGGCGCAGATGCATTAGGTTTAGACTGGACTGTCGATATCGGTTCAGCACGTCAACGTGTTGGCGGTAAAGTAGCGCTGCAAGGCAACTTAGACCCAGCTATTTTGTTATCAACACCAGAAGCAATCGAAAAAGAAGTTGCGAATATCTTAGCCAGTTACGGTCATGGCAACGGTCATGTATTTAATTTAGGTCACGGCATCACACAATGGACGCCGCCTGAAAACGCAGCGGCGATGCTTGCCGCAGTTCGAGAACATAGTAAGCAGTATCATCA
>Ga0123388_1005854_pt1 | contig 25752 bp, 16 predicted proteins | sample T0HHNO3metaT_FD_89916 | JGI IMG/M metagenome (GOLD analysis project Ga0123388, IMG submission 89916) | Methane-oxidizing artificial microbial communities from Washington, USA to study methane cycling - T0-HHNO3 metaT (Metagenome... | ecosystem: Engineered > Modeled > Simulated communities...
TATGTTGGATACTAAAAGCAAAACCATTTTGGTAGTCGATGATTCTCCGGAAAATCTCACCGTCATCAGCGAATTACTGCAACCGCAATACCGCGTGCGCGTCGCTACCTCCGGGCAAAGAGCGTTGCAGATGGTCGCCAACCCGCCTTACCCCGATTTGATTCTGCTTGACGTGATGATGCCGGGCATGGACGGTTACCAAGTATTCGAGCATCTGCGCGCCGATCCCATTACGCGTACGATTCCGGTGATATTCGTCACAGCGATGGACAGTATGGAGTCCGAGTTGCATGGATTGGATGTCGGCGCGGTCGACTACATCACCAAACCCGTTCTGCCGCCCATCGTTTTAGCGCGCATCCGCACCCAGCTGGAGTTAAAGCAGGCCAGAGATTGGCTGCGCGATGAAAACACCTACCTGGAAATGGAAATAGCTAAACGGATGAGCGAAAACGAGCTGATTCAAAAAGTCAGCATTCGCGCCTTAGCGCATCTGGCGGAAATTCGCGATCCAGAAACCGGCAACCACATCCTGCGCACCCAAGGCTACGTTCAGCATTTGGCCCTGGCCTTGCAGAGCCATCCGCGCTTTTTCGCGACATTGACCGATCATTACATCGAATTGCTGACGCGCTCCGCGCCCTTACATGATATTGGCAAAGTCGGCATACCGGACGCAATCCTGCAAAAACCTGGCAAATTAACCGGCGAGGAATGGGCGGTGATGAAGACCCACGCCAAATTGGGCAGCGACGCGATAGAAATGGCGGAACGTGATGCCACGCGCTCGGTGGAGTTTTTGATTTTGGCTAAGGAAATTGCACATTGGCACCATGAAAAGTGGGACGGTAGCGGCTATCCGGAGGCGTTGGCCGGCGATGCCATTCCGGTTTCCGCGAGGATTATGGCGCTGGCCGATGTATTCGATGCCTTGATTTCCCGACGTGTTTACAAAGAGCCTATGGCTTTCGCTGAAGTCAAGACTATTATTGCTGAAGGACGTGGTCGCCACTTTGATCCGGATATGGCCGATGCCTTTTTAGCCGATTTCGATGCCTTCTGTGATATTGCCCAACGCCATCTCGATTCCATCGCGGAGTAAATGATTTATGACCCAAAACGCTCGCATATTGTTGGTTGAAGACGAGGAAATTATCGCCATCATTATTCGGGATTTATTGGTCGCCGAAGGTTTTCTGGTGACGGTCTGTGCCAATGGCTGCATTGCCTGGGAAACCTTACAGCACGACCGGACCGGCTACGATTTGGTGCTGTTGGATAGGGGATTGCCGGGGATGAACGGCATGGAACTGCTGCGATTGATCAAGGGTGACCGGGCCCTGGCTGCCATTCCGGTGATTATACAGACCGCCCGCAGCGACAAGAAAAGCATCCAGGAAGGGCTTAGTCAGGGGGCTTATTACTATCTGACCAAACCGATTCAACCGGAAATATTGATCGCCGTGATCAATGCCGCACTGCAACAACGTCGTGAGTTGCAGGAGATGTCCGAAACAGTCAATCGCGCCGGACGTCCGTTGACGCTAGTCCATTCCGCCGTGTTTCGTTTTCGCGATCTCGATGAAGCAAAGATGTTGAGTCATTGTTTGGCCCAATCCTGCCCGGAGCCCGAGCGCGTAATCCAGGGTTTGCAGGAGTTGATGGTCAATGCGGTTGAACATGGTAACTTGGGCGTTTCCTATGCGGAAAAAGGCGAGCTGATGCTGGCGGGAGTCTGGCTGGAGGAAATTCAACGACGTTTGACACTCCCGGAATTTAGCCGACGCTTTGTATCCGTTCATTTCCAGCGTCTGCCGGATAAGCTGGTGTTTACTATTCAAGACCAGGGTGATGGTTTTGATTGGCAGGACTTCCTGGACTTTTCCCCGGAACGGGTGTTCGATTTGCATGGCCGCGGCATCGCGATGGCCAGATTGATGAGCTTTGATCGTCTGGAATATCAAGGTAACGGCAATACGGTAACGGCTGTGGTTAACGGCGTATCTTCTTTGTACGGCTTAGACAATTAATTCGACTTTGCAAGCCCATGCTGTCGAATAACGATCAGTCAAACTCAGCGCAGGTCAGCCGCAAAAGCGTCTTAGCCGTCGTGCTGGTATATGCCATTTTCGCCGCCAGCTGGATTTTGGTATCGGATCAATTGGTACACCACTTTTTCAAAGATCCGGACCAGCTGACGCTAGCCAGCATGCTGAAAGGCTGGGTTTATGTACTGGTGACTTCTTTATTGCTTTACGGTTTGATGCGGCGCTGGTTTGGCCGAAGCCGCGAACCGCAAACCGTTCCCCCCGCTCCGCGAAGTCATTTGTTGTCGCTAGGCTTATTGATAGCCGTCATCCTGGCTTTGATGGCGGCGAGCGTGACTCTGACCATCGAGCAACACACCCAAGAAGAGTTCGGCAGGCTGCAGGCGGTCGCCGGCCTCAAGTCCAGGCAAATCAGCGACTGGCTGAATGAACGGCGCGGCGACGCGGATTTTATCCAAACCAGCGAATTTATCATCGACCTGTATCAACGCTGGCAGATGGATGGCGATATGCAAAGCGCCGAACGCCTGCAAAACCGTTTGGAACAATTTCGCAAAAGCAGGGGAATCTCGGCCATCAGCCTGCTTAAACCTGAAGGCGAGCGTTTATGGCGTTCCGCGAAAGCCCCCGCCACGCTCTTGCCTGGGCAGCTAAAGGTTGCAGAGCTGTCGACAAAAACTCGGCAAATCCAATTAGTTAATCCTTACAAAGATGACGGCGGACGTGTCCTGCTGGATTTGGTTGTGCCGCTGACAGCCCAGCATCAGGTAGCGCCGCCGCTGATTGTTTTACATCTTGATCTTAGCGAGTGGCTGTTTCCGGTTCTGGAGAGTTGGCCGGTCGCTAGCGGTACCGGCGAAACCTTGTTGTTTCGGCGTGAGGGCGATGAAATTCTCTATCTGAATCCGCTGCGCTTTCGTCCGGACGCTGCGGCGTCGTTTCGGCTGCCAATCAACACTGCAAATTTATTGGCCGGCAAGGCGCTGCGCAGTCAGGCTAGCCTCGATAACATCCTGGAAGCCAAGGACTACCGCAATGTCTCCGTCATAGGCCTGGTACAGGCCATAAGCGGCACGGACTGGTTGTTACTGACCAAGCTGGATAAGGCCGAAATCTATACCAAGGCCAGTAGCGAAGTAGTGTGGATCGTGTGCGTAGGTAGTTTGACCATTTTTATAGTCTGCGCCGGTTTTTATCTGTTGCGGCAGAGTCAGAGTCTGGCTTTGGCCACGGCGGTGCAGAAGGCGCAAGCGGAGCGTTTGCGGGCCCTCGATTTATTAGGCGCCATATCCGATTTGTCCGTGGACGCGATATACGCCAAGGATCTACAGGGTCGTTACATCCTGTTTAATACCGCCGCCGCCAATTTTGTCGGCAAGCCGGTAGAGGAAGTACTTGGTCAGGACGATAGCGCCATATTTCCACAGCAACAAGCCGAGCACTTAAAAGAGTTTGGCCGCCGGGTGATGGCGGAAAATATAACTCTGACGGAAGAAGAAGCCCTGGATACGCAATTCGGACAGCGGATTTTCCTGGCTACCAAAGGGCCACTGTGCGATGAACACGGTAAAGTAATAGGGATGTTCGGTATCTCACGGGACATTACCGAACGCAAGCGGGCCGAGCTTGAATTACGCGAGAGCGAGGCGCGCTTTCGCGGTTTGGTGGAACAGTCGTTGGCGGGCATTTATATTATTCAAGACGGGCGTTTCGTTTACGTCAATCCGGGTTTTGCCGCGATCTTCGGCTATCAGCGGGCTGAGGATATTATCGACGGCAAAACAGTGGCTGATCTGGTCTGTCCGCAGGACAGGCAGATGGTGTTGGAAAATTTGCGCCGACGCATTGATGGCGAGATTGAAGACATTAACTACCGCTTCGAAGGCTTACATCGCAACGGCCACTGCATTGACGTTGAAGTACATGGCCGCAGTTTCGATTACAAAAACCGGCCGGCGGTGATTGGTTTTATTCTTGATGTCAGCGCCCGTAAAGCCGCCGAAGACCAGCTCAATCTCCAAGCCGCGGAATTAAAGGCGCGTAATGATGAATTGGAGCGGTTTAATCGGGCCATGGTCGGCCGCGAGCTGGATATGGTTAATTTAAAGCAGCAGGTCAATCAGCTGGCTGCGGAGCTGGGCCGCCAGCCCCCTTATGCATTAGCGTTTCTATCAGCCCAACCTGAAAATACTGTTGGTCATGATTCTGCTGAAGCTCACGCCGAATCTGGCTTGGACCCTCTCAAACCGAACGCAATATCAGTAAACAATGGCGCCGGGTTGATTGGCGGCGATACATCGGCTGCGGAAGAAGACCGTTTATGAGTACCCCCGAGCCGCCATTCGGCGATTTTTCCGATTTGGTGCGCTCCCGTTACCGGAACAGCCTTAGACTCGCCTATGTGTCGGCGGTGATTCTGGTATTGGTTGCGCTGGCAATTCGCCTGTATTTGCCGGCATCCTTTGGCCAGCGTCCGCTGTTGCTGTTGTTTTTATTTCCGGTGATCGTGAGCGCCTTTTTAGGCGGTTTGTGGCCTGGATTATTGGCTACATTGCTGTCGGCCAGTGTTAGTAATTTCCAACTGTTGCCTCCCTATCGCAGCTTAGCGATTGCCGGCCTTTACGATGTTGTGCAATGGACGTTATTGATCGCAAATGGGATTTTAATCAGCCTGCTTAGCGAATTCTTGCTTCGGATTCGGCAACGCGAAAACGCGCACTGGCAACAATTGCTGGAAACGCGGGACCAGCTGCGGTTTAGCCAAACCTTATTCCAGACCACATTCGAACAGGCGGCGATAGGCATTTGTCTATTGGCGCCGGACGGGCGCTGGCTGAAGGTTAACCGCCAGTTTTGCGAATTAGTCGGATATAGCCAGGACGAGTTGCTAACCAGCAATTTTTCGGACATTGCCTATCGGGAGGATTGTGACGCTCTGTTGCGGCTGCCGACGGACGAAGTGGATGGTTTTTCCGGAGACAAGCGCGTTATTCGCAAGAACGGCAGTATCGTCTGGGTTAAATTAAACGCTTCCGCTACGCGCAAACCGGATGGTAGCCCTGAGTGCTATATCTTGATCATGGAAGACATTGAGCAGCGTGAACAAGCATTGCTAGCGTTACACGAAAGCGAGACGGCCTTGAAAATTGCCCAGCGTTTAGCCGCCTTGGGCAGCTGGGCCTGGGACTTGCGCACCGGCGAATTGAAGTGGTCGGAGCAGATTTACAGTCTATTCTGTCGGGATCCTCATTTACCGCCCGCCGATTATGAAGAGGTTGCCCGGTATTTTAAGCCCGAGAGCTGGCAGCGCTTGCAGGCTGCCGTAGCTCAGGCCTGTAACGACGGAGTACCTTACGAATGCGAAGCGGAATTGCAGAACGGTGGCGAGTTGCATCGCTGGGTTGTGGCCCGCGGCGAGCCGGTCAGCGATGAGCAGGCTAACATCGTGGCTTTGCATGGCACCGTGCAGGATATTACCCCGCGTAAACAGGCCGAGCTTGCGCTGCAAGACGCGCAGCGGGTGGCGCTGGAAAAGCAAGGCGAGGCCAGGCTCGCCGCGCTCAATTTGATGGAGGATGCGCTTACGGCCCGCAAAGCGCTTGAAGTGGCTAATGCGTCGCTACGCGAAAGCGAAGAATTCAAGCGGGCTATTTTGGATTCGGTGAGTGCCAACATCGCGGTATTAAACCGCGATGGCATCATAGTCTCTGTGAATCGACCCTGGCAGCAGTTTGCTGAGGATGATGCCCTGGCGTGCGGCCAATCCGCTGATGTATGCGGCATAGGCACTAATTATTTGCGGATTTGCCAGCAGGCGTCGGGCCCGTATAGGCAGGGATCGTTGGCGGTATTCACCGGATTGTCGGCTGTTTTGGAAGGCCGGCTTCCTCGTTTTAGGTATGAATATGCCTGCCATTCCGCGCAGAAGCAGCGCTGGTTTGCCATGGTCGTCACGCCTTTGGAAACTGCGGAAGGCGGAGCGGTGGTTTCTCACACCAATATCACCGAGCGCAAATTGGCGGAAATGGCCTTGGTTGAAAGTGAGGAGCGCTTACGTCTGGCCCAAAGTAGTGCCAGCATTGGTATCTGGGATTGGCACATTGCGAGCGGCAAAGTGCAATGGACTGTCGAACTTGAGGCCATGTTTGGCTATGCACCAGGGACTTTTCCGGGTAATTATCAGGCCTTCAGCCAAGTTGTGTATCCAGGGGACCTGCCTGAATTGGAGCGTCGGCGAGATGCGGCCCTCGTGGCTCATCAGTCTTTTGATTTTGATTTTCGGGTTCAACCGGAGCCGGGGCAGATCAGATGGCTCAACTGTAAGGGTGGCGCTAATTATGACGATAGGGGCCGGCCGCAACGCGTGTTTGGTATTTGCATCGATATTACCGAGCGTAAAAATACCGAAAGCGAACTTAAACTCTGGGCGCAAGCGTTCGAAAATGCCGAATTCGGCTTGGCGATTGCGGACGCGCAGACTAATTTGTTTTTGGCGGTGAATCCGGTCTTTGCCGGGGAGCGCGGCTACACTGCGGAAGAACTGATCGGCAAACCGGTAGCGATGGTTTATCCGGCTGATTTAATCGATCAGGTACAACACCGTATCTCTAGCCTGGACACCTCCTGTCATGGCGTGTTCGAGACCGAACATCAACGTAAGGACGGCAGCCGTTTTCCGGTAATGATAGACGTAACCATCATTAAATCCGGCGACGGCAAGCCGTTGAGACGAGTGGCCTACGCCTTGGACATTAGCGAGCGCAAGGCCTCCGAGCTAGCTTTGCGCGAGCAAACGGATGCGCTACAGCGCTTCAATCGGGCCATGGTCGGCCGCGAAATGGATATGATCGCGCTAAAGCAACAGATCAACGCGTTGTCACGGCAGCTTGGGCAAGAACAACCTTATCCTTTGGAATTTCTCGATCACCCTCTGAAAGCGCTGCAACCGGGTGCTCTGCCATGAAACGTGCCTGTTTGATTCTGTCTGTATTACTGCCTTTTCTGGCCTTGGCTGTGCAATGGTTATTGTGGCCCTGGATTAGTCCGTTCGTTTGGTTCCTGTTTTTCCCCACGGTATTTTTCAGCGCCCGGCTTGGCGGCTTCAAAGGCGGGTTGGTCAGCACCTTTTTAAGCACCGGTTTTGTCTGGTATTTCTTTATCCCGCCGCAGTTGAGTTGGGAAATGGACAAGCCGGCGAATTTCTATTCGGTTGGTATGTTTCTGATAATGGGTTATTTATTCAGCGATACCCAGGAACGTCTGCGCCGCGCACAACAAAATACCGAAGCCGCCTTGGTGGAAACCAGTGCCGCGAAGGAAGAAATTACTCAGCTATATCAAAAATCCCTGGAGCTGGATCGTCTCAAGACTGAGTTTTTTGCCAATATCAGTCATGAGCTGCGTACGCCGTTGACCTTGATTATCAGCCCATTAACCCGGAGATTGGCTTTGGATAGCCTGTCTGCGGCGGAACGCAGCGAAGATGAATTAATCCTGCGCAATGCCCGTTTATTGTATCGCCAAGTCAGCGACTTACTGGATGTTGCCAAGCTGGAAGCGGGTCACATGTCGGTCGATTATGCGCACATCGATATTGCCGAGCTAACGCGTACGGTGGTGTCGCAGTTCGATTCGCTTGCCAAGGAAAAAAACATAAGCTTCGACATAGATGCGTCGACACCGTTACCAGCCGAAGCGGACGGCGAAAAGGTACAGCGCGTTTTACTTAATCTGCTGGCGAATGCCTTCAAGTTCACGCCCGATGGCGGAAATATCCGGGTAACTTTGCGCAATGATGCGGACATCGCCGTTATTGAAGTACAAGATAATGGTCCAGGTATACCTTTAGAAATGCGTGAAGTGGTGTTCGAACGTTTTCGGCAAGTCGAGGGCGGCGCACAACGGCGCTTTGGCGGCACGGGTTTGGGATTGGCCATCGTTAAGGAATTCACCGAATTGCATCGCGGCTCGGTCACGTTAAACCAGGCACCGGGCGGGGGAGCATTATTCTGTGTCAGCTTACCATTACAAGCGCCGCCAGGCTCATTGGTCAGAGCCGCAGCCACCCCGCTGGACCCAAATTTCAATTTGCAAGGCGCTGTTGAAAATCCTCGGCCTTCCATGCAAGCAAGCGCCGACGCGCCTGTAGGCGCAGCTAACACAGCGTTAGTGCTGGTCGTTGAAGACAATGTCGACATGAACGCGTTTATTGTCGATGCGTTAAAGCCGTACTACCGGGTTGCCAGCGCTTACGACGGCCGTGAAGGCTTGGCTGCGGCAAGAAGTTTGCAGCCGGACTTGATCTTGTGCGATTTGATGATGCCGTTAATGAGCGGGGACCAGATGGTTATCGAGCTGCGTCGGCAATCGATTCTGCTGGATGTACCTATTGTGATGTTGACCGCTAAAGCCGACGATGGGCAACGGGTGCGGATGCTCAACGAAGGCGTGCAGGATTATCTGACCAAACCGTTTATGGTGGAGGAATTGCTGGCGCGGATTCATGGTTTGCTCAAGGTGCGCGAGCGTAACGCCGCCAGCCTGAACGAAAGCGAGGCACGCTTCGAAGCTACTTTTGAACAGGCGGCGGTGGGCATTGCACTGGTTGCACCGGACGGCCGCTGGTTGCGGGTTAACCGTAAACTCTGCGAAATCGTCGCTTACAGCCATGATGAGCTATCTAAGCTTAGCTTCCAGGACATCACGCATCCTGACGATCTGGATACCGATTTAGCCTATCTCAGGCAACTGCTGGCTGGCGAAATTTCAACGTACTCGATGGAAAAACGTTACATCCGCAAAGGCGGCGAGTTGCTCTGGATTAATCTGACGGTGGCGCTGGTGCGCAACGCAGATGCTAGCCCGAATTATTTTATTTCGGTTATTGAAGACATTGCGGATAGAAAGCTTGCCGAGGAAGAAATTCGCCGGCTTAACAACGATTTGGAACAACGTGTTGCTAGCCGAACCGCCGAACTGAGCGCCGCGAACCGGGAATTGGACAGCTTTGCCTACGCGGTTTCGCACGATTTGCGCGCCCCGTTGCGGGCCATGAGCGGTTTTAGTCAGGCGCTAGCCGAGGACTACGGCGATCAGTTACCGGACGAAGCGCAAGTTTTTCTGAAACAGATAGAAATCGCCAGCAACAAGATGAGCGAATTGATCGACGGGCTGTTGCAGCTTTCGCGTACCACTCGGGGTGTTTTGGAACTTGACCGGATAGACCTCAGTGCGTTGGCTGAAAGAGTGTTGGCTGATCTGCAACGTGAACAGCCCGAACGCAGGGTTATGACGCAGGTGCAAGCCGGGATGGCAGTTAGCGGCGATAGGCGTATGATCGAGGCGCTGATTCGCAACCTCTTGGAGAATGCCTGGAAATACACCGCCAACACGACGCAAGCCAGTATACGGTTTTATACCGAACAGGTTGGTGGGGCAACGCGTTTTTGCATTGCCGATAATGGCGCGGGATTTGATATGGCCCATGCCGGCCGCTTATTTCAACCGTTCCAGCGTCTGCATCGTCAGGAAGAGTTTCCGGGCATAGGTATCGGTCTGGCTACCGTGCAGCGTATCGTGTTTCGCCATGGCGGTACTATCGAGGCCAGTGGCGCGCCTGGTGAGGGCGCGGTTTTTTGTTTTACTTTACCGGAATTGATGGCCGATTCCACCGCGGATATCCAGGAGATAGCATGAGCAACGCCAAAACCATATTGTTGGTGGAAGACAATCCTCAAGACGAAATGCTGACTTTGCGGGCGCTGCGCAAGGTTAATCTGGCAAATCAGGTGGATATAGTGCGAGATGGCCAGCAGGCTCTGGATTTTTTGTTCAAAACCGGCGAGTTTGCCGATCGCGAAGGGGCGGATCTGCCGACAGTGATGCTATTGGATATTGGTTTGCCCAGGCTGTCGGGCCTTGAGGTTTTGGAAAGGATACGTGCCGATAGTCGTACGGCTTTATTGCCGGTAGTGATTTTGACCTCGTCGGATGAAGAGCGTGATCGGATTCAATGCTATCAGATCGGTGCCAACAGCTTTGTGCGTAAACCGGTGGATTTTGGCGAGTTTGCCGAGACCGTGGCACGCTTGGGCGTGTATTGGTTAGCCACCAATGAACCTCCGAGATGAATTTGATTTGTGCATGAATCCCGTATTGAAGTTACTGATCATTGAAGACGTGCAGGAAGATTTCCTGTTGCTGGAACGTCACTTGCGCCGGCACGGCTTGGCGGCGGATTGCCGGCGAATAGATAGCAACGCGGCGCTGGCGCTTGCCTTACAGGAAGATTGGGATTTGGTGCTGTCGGATTACAACGTGCCTGGGATGGAGATTCGCGGTACCTTGCAATTCATTCAAGCCCACAGTAAGGATTTACCGGTTATCCTGGTGTCCGGCAGCGTGGGAGAGGAAACTGCGATGGAGTTGTTGCGGCTGGGTATGGTCGATTTCGTATTCAAGGATAATCTGCTTCGCTTGCTGCCATCCATACGCCGGGCTGTCGAGGAACGTGAACAGCGGGGGATAAGGCGCGCGGCGGAAGAGGCGTTGCGGCAAAGTCAGGAGCAGGCGCTGTTAGAGCAACATCAGGCGCAGCTGGCGGCCTTGAATTTGATGGAAGATGCCATCGCCGCCCGCCAACGCGCGGAAGCGGCTGCGGAAGCCTTGCGCGAAAGCGAACGGCGTTTAATGATGGCGCAGGAAGGCGCGCATGTCGGGATTTGGGATTGGGATATTGTTAAGGATCACTGTTACTGGTCGCCGGAATGCGAGCGTTTGTACGATGTAGAGCCCGGCGGTTTGCGTTCTAACGCCGATTGGCGAGCACGTGTGCATCCGGACGATCTGCATTTGATAGACGATCAGTGGGAAAGCCGCATTTTGCGCGGCGAGCCGTTCGAGGTCGAGTTTCGCTTTATCCTGCAATCAGGCGACATCCGCTGGCTGAGCAGCAAAGGCCGCGCGCAATACGACGCCGACGGCAAACCGTTAAGGCTGTTTGGCATTAATCTGGATATTAGCGAGCGCAAACGAGCCGAACAGCAATTGCGCAAACTGGCGCAGGCGGTGGAGCAAAGCCCGGCCAGTATTATCATTACCAATCTGATCGGCGAAATTGAATACGTTAACGAGGCGTTTTTGCAGGTCAGCGGCTACCAGCGCGACGAGGTCATCGGCCGCAATCCACGCCTGTTGCAATCGAAAAAAACCCCACCGGAAAGTTATAGGGCGTTGTGGACCGCGCTCGGTCAAGGTCAGACTTGGAAAGGCGAATTCATCAATAGACGTAAGGACGGCAGCGAATATGTGGAATTTGCCATTATCGTGCCCATCCGCCAAGCCGATGGCAGCGTTACCCATTTTGTAGCGGTACAGGAAGACATCACCGAGAAGAAACGCGTGGCGCTGGAGCTGGATCAGTATCGGCATCACCTCGAAGATTTGGTTGCCAGCCGCACGGCCGAACTGGAAGCGGCGAAAGTGTTGGCGGATGCCGCCAATCAAGCCAAGAGCGCCTTTTTGGCCAATATGAGCCACGAGATTCGTACGCCCATGAATGCCATCATCGGCTTGACGTATTTGCTGCGGCAAAGCAGTCCCAATCCGGAACAAAGCGAGCGTCTGGACAAAATCGACGGCGCCGCTCAGCATCTGCTGTCCATCATTAACGATGTGCTGGATTTATCGAAGATCGAAGCCGGGCGGCTGGAACTGGAGCAAACCGATTTTTCCCTGGCGACGGTGCTGGACCACATTCGCTCCATTATTGCCGAGCAGGCGCGGGCCAAGGCGTTGAGCATAGAGGTGGAGGGGGAGGGCGTCCCGCCATGGCTGCGCGGGGACCCGATGCGTCTGCGGCAGGCCATGCTCAACTACGCCACTAATGCCGTGAAGTTTACCGAACGCGGTTCGATTCGGTTGCGGGCGATGGTACAGGAGGAAACCGCTGCGGGTTTGCTGCTGCGCTTCGAGGTGAGCGATTCTGGAATCGGGATTGAAGCGAAACAACAAGCCAGTTTATTTCAGGCTTTCACCCAGGCCGATGTGTCTACCACTCGCAAATATGGCGGGACCGGCCTCGGCTTGGCGATTACCCGTCGTCTGGCGAATATGATGGGCGGCGATGCGGGCGTCGATAGCGTATTGGGTCAAGGTAGTTGCTTTTGGTTTACCGCTCTGGTGCAGCGCGGGCATGGCGTCATGCCTTTACAGCCCAGTGAAAAACCCGCGGACGCGGAAATGACATTACGCCGAGATTATGCCGGCGCGCGTCTGCTTTTAGTCGAAGACAATCCGATTAATCGGGAAGTCGCGCTCGAGTTGTTGCATGGTGTCGGTTTGGCAGTGGACACCGCCGAGAACGGGCGAATCGCTCTCGAAAAAATCGGTAAGAACGCTTACGATCTGGTGTTGATGGATGTGCAGATGCCGGAAATGGACGGTCTGGAAGCTACGCGGGCGATACGCGCACAGCCGGGTTTTAGCCGGTTGCCGATTTTGGCGATGACAGCCGCTGCGTTTGAGGAAGACCGGCATATTTCGCTCGCTGCCGGTATGAACGATTTTGTGGCGAAACCGGTAATTCCGGAAGACCTTTACGCGGCCTTGTTGCGCTGGTTGTCGCCGCGTCCCTCTTCGCGTCCGGTCAGATCCGATAAAGCAGAAGCACGGCGGTTTTCGCCGAAAACAGTGGTAACTGACGATACTGTGCCATCTGCCTTAATGTCCATCGGCGGCCTGGACACCAGGCAAGGGCTTGCAGTGGTGAAGGGCGACGTGGATAAGTATCAACGTCTGTTGAGCATGTTTGCCGATGCCCATAATAAAGACTTGAAACAAGTCCAGACCTACTTGGTCGATGGCAAATCTGATGAAGCAAAACGCATCAGTCACTGCTTAAAAGGTGTTGCCGGTACGCTGGGTGCCAAACAGGTCGCCGATTTGGCGGCTAAGTTGGAACGGGCGATTGCCGAGAGCAGGGATTTGGCGGTCTGCATGGAGTTAGCGGCTTTGTGCGATAGCGAATTGACGAATCTGGTCCGCGCTATCCTGGCTTTACCTGCGCAATCGGCGACTAGTGAAGTGGGCGAGGCGATTATCGATGCGGAAAATACGCGTCAAGTCGTTGCCGCGATCGCAAGCTTGCTGGCAATTGGCGATGCGCAAGCCAGCCGCCTGGCGCGCGAATATGCGGTGTTGTTGCGGGCGAAATTGGGGGTTGCGTATCCGGATTTTGCCAGGCAGATCGAGGCTTTCGACTATCAAGCGGCATTATTAACTTTACAGGCCGTGGATTAGCCAATGATGCGGTTAGTAAACGCTGAACGATGGGCGATGATTAGCGCCTTTCGGTTTTGAACCGGTAGCGGCGGATACAAAAAAGCCGCGGCGTCAGGAGACACTGCGGCTATCGGTAAGCATAAGGCCAAGCCGATTTAGGACATTTGCGATTGCAGATAATTCGGCAAACCAATCATATCTATCAAGCCCAATTGTTTTTCCAGCCAGTGAGCATGATCTTCCTCGGTGTCGTCCAACATCACTTCCAGAATTTCCCGGGTTTGGTAATCGCGTACGGTTTCGCAATAGGCAATGACTTTGCGCAAATGCGCAACCACTTTATATTCGACCGCCAGATCGTTTTTCAGCATCTCCGGGACGTTGGTCCCGACCGCTAGCGGTTCGCGTTTGGATAAATCCGGTGTGCCTTCCAGAAACAAAATCCGCTTGATCAAGGCATCGGCATGGTTGGTTTCGTCTTGAACCTCGTGATTGATGCGTTCGTATAATTTGTTGAAGCCCCAGTTTTCATACATCCGGGAATGAATAAAATACTGGTCTATAGCGGTCAGTTCGCCTGCCAGCAATTCGTTTAAGTGAGCTATGACTTGTTTGTCGCCTTGCATATGCCGCCTCCCGGATAAATTTGATAACGCCCTTGGCTATGGTAATACAAAATGCCGCCCGGTTCTTGGTTTGCGTGGATGCCCGCTGTGCCTTTAAATGATTTTGTCATGCAATAGCGCCCGGCTAATAACGATACGGCTTAACGCCGAAATTGCCCCACCTGGCCATGCAAGTCAGTCGTCTGTTGGTTCAGCTTATTGCTGGCGGTATACGCCGTAGCGCCGCTATCTACCCGCTCGACGATTACTTCGCCTATGGTAGTTAAGTTTTTATCCGGATTTTACGTGACATGGCTTTGTTCCTTAACCGCTTGGGTAATGTGTTTGTCCATGTCGCTGATGCGATTAACCGAGTCGTTGATGACAAACAACGCCTTGTTCGACAGCTCAGGATGCACGGTATTTAAGGGCCGGGTTAATAAATCAATGCAGTTTGATGGCGTTCCCGCTGAGCAGCGGAGCAAAAGCCTTGTTTAGATCGGTGGCAAGTGCCGTTGGCTCGCCATTTACGATGAAGACCAAGCGGCCGCGGTGGTCGTCGGCTGCTCTCGGGGGTAACGGGGCAGGCGGGTACAGTCGATTGCTGGCCGCTTGAATGACCATGGGTTCGGTTTGTTCAGCAAGATAAACCACGCCTTTGATGCGGAGTAAATGTTGCGGATGGCGAGTCAGTAGTTCTTGCAGGATGGCTTGCAGTTGTTGCCAGGGCAGAATTTGTTCGAGATGCAGCGATATACTGCGAAAGTTATGTGCAGGTAACGAGCCGTCATCAGGCAAGCGGCGCAACGTCGGGCCTGCATTAGTCAGCAGGCTACTAGCCGCGCGAACGTCTCCTGTCATGAGTATGGGCGTGGCCGGTGCCAGAACTCGCAAGCGTTTTGCCAACACGGCTTGCTGGTCGGCATTGCTCAAGTCGGCATGGGTCAGCAATAAGGTATCGGCCCAAGCCACCTGCGCGCGGGCTTCGGCAAAACTATCCAGTTGTGCAGTAGCCGACGGTATGGCCAGGGTAGTGATGACGTTCTGCAAATGATAGCGGCTTGCCAGCCAGCGCTCGCGCAACAGAGTATCCAGAATCGGTTCCGGGCTGGCGATGCCGCTGGCCTCGATAATCATTCGTTCGAAGGGTTTGGTCTGGGCCTGATCCCACGCCATCCACAGGTTTTTTAAAGTGGGTGCCAGCGTGCCTTTAATCTGGCAGCACAAACAGCCGCCGGCCAGAGTCGTCAACGGCATACCGGTTGGTTGCAGCAAATCCTGATCGACGGGGGTGGCGCCGAATTCGTTGATGATTACTGCGGTTTTGGGATGTTCCTCGAGCAGACGATTCAGCAGCGTGGTCTTGCCACTGCCGAGGAAGCCGGTGAGGACGATAACGGGGATTTTGCGCGGATCGTTCTTTTTCAAGTGGTAGCCGTTTCCTCAATGAAAGGCCATGCTTATTGGGCCCAATCGAATGTAAGTGTGTTTTACCCATTCGGATGGGGCATACCTGGAATGACGAATTATGCCTGTTTTATAAGCCGGAACGCCAACGTCAATCAGCAACTGGCTTGCCTCATTGCTCAGAAACCGATTCAGCGACTTTGTCTAAAGGCCTACCCGACATGAAGTCAAGGCCTCTAACATATCCTCCTTAGGTAAGTTGCGACCGATAAAGACCATGCTCGACTCCCGCGTTTCATCCGCTTGCCAAGGGTTGCCGAACGTCTCGGTCATCAGCATATGTACGCCTTGATAAATCACTTTTTGCTCGCAACCAGCAATGTTAAGAATGCCTTTGTAGCGGAGTAAGTCGTTGCCGTAGTCGCGGATCAGGATGTTCAGGAATGCCAGAATCCGCGCAGCATCAAGGGGTTGGTCGGTTTGGTAGATCATTGAGCTGATGTCGTCTTCGTGCTCGTGGCTGAGGTCTTCCAGAAAGTCCGGTTCGATTTTCAAAATGTCATCCAGATTAAAACCATCAATATCCAGAATATCGTGCAGTTCGGTTTGGCCGAAATGCACATGTTTGATCGGTGCTCTGGGGTTCATAGCCCGGAGGCGAGTTTCCAGGTCTAAAACAATTTCCGGTTTCTGAAGGTCGGTTTTGGACAGCAGGATGCGATCAGCAAAGCCGACTTGCTCTTGCGCTTCGTGGTGTTCTTCCAGTTGTTGATGGGCATGCACGGCGTCAACCACGGTGATGATGGCGTCCAACTGGTAGTTGTCGGCAATGTTTTCGTCGATGAAAAAGGTTTGTGCAACCGGAGCCGGGTCGGCCAAACCAGTGGTTTCAATGATGACCCGTTCAAATTGGAGCTCTCCCGATTCTCGACCGTCGCTGAGTTCCCCGAGGATACGCACCAAGTCGCCACGCACGGTACAACAAATACAGCCATTATTCATGGTCACAATTTGTTCGTCGGCTTGCACTAACAACTCGTTATCGATACCGGCTTCGCCGAATTCGTTTTCGATCACTGCAATCCGTTTGCCGTGGTTTTCACTGAGAATTCGGTTCAATAAAGTGGTTTTGCCGGCGCCGAGAAAGCCGGTGAGAATGGTCACCGGCACGGCGGCGTTGCGTTTGAGGTTGGCGTTCATGAAATCTCCGTCAGGCTGGGGCTTTAACACGCTGTATTTGCGTGTAAGCCGAGTGATTATGGAGTGGGTCGAAATTTTAGATAAATTTGATCAGCAATGCCCGGCCCTCACAGCATGTCCAGTGTCAGTACCAAGCGCCGCGGCTGCACCGCCGTTGGCGTAGGGGAACGATGCACAAAACCCTGGCCTTCGTTACCTTCCCAGGCTTCGCCTTTCATCAAGCCGACGGCGTAGGCGGGCATCTGCCGAATCGCAGTTTGGTCGGTGATCAAGCCGGACTGCGCATCATCCAGGCCGCAACTGCCCATTCCCAATTTTCTTCGATCCAGCGCATATTCCGGCAGCCATTCGGTGCCGATGCCGCCGTAACTGCAAATCATCCGGGCAGGCACTCTATCCACATGAAAGCGGGGACACATGGCAGTTTGCAAAGTTCGCAGGCGCAAGCCGGCTTGTTTGAGTCCGAACAGTTCGCAGAACGCCGACGTTAATAGTTCGATATCTTCCAGCCATGTGTTATAGCCATCGAGCTGGCTGGCTTGTGGCCACAGGTTTGTAAAGTTGAAGTGTGTCGGATTGACCGGCTGACTGAGTCCCAAGGCGCCGAATTGCTTCAAGGCTTGATAGATAAACTGTTCAATCCTGGCTGGCAACGGTCGTTCTATTAAGCAAAAGTTCACGCCGTCCTCGTAGATGCGCGTCAAATCCACAAAGTTTGTTGAGACGACGGTTCGGGTCGATGGCCGATACGACAAGGGCTGGAAGGAAGTTGGTCTTGTGAGCGGTGACAGGGATGATTGACGAAAGGGTATGCGAGCAAACACAAAAAACTCCTTAACTAGCGATCAGGAACTGTTCGAAAAATACAATGAATTGCATGAACACAATTCCGAAACCAAAAGCGGCGGTTTGTCCGCTCAGGCAGGGAAAATTGCAAGGTTCGTGTAATGCCGGAATCAGATCGGAGGTGGCGATATAAATAAAACCGCCGGCAGCGATGGGTAATAACAGCGACAAGGACGATTCTGCCAACTGGCTGAGTAATAAGGTAAAGATCGCTCCCGGCAAAACGGTCAGCGAGCAATAAAAGTTGTAGAGTACGGCTTGTTTGGGTGAATAGCCGCCGCGCAGCAGGGCGCCGACATCCCCGAGTTCCTGCGGGATTTCGTGGGCAATAATGGCCAAGGTGGTGGTCAATCCCAGGGCCGGATCGGCCAGAAAGCTGCCGGCGATCAAGATGCCGTCGACGAAGTTGTGCATGGCATCGCCGATCAGATTCATTTTAGCCAATGGCATAACCTCTCCGCCCGTTGGCGTGGTGTCGACGTTATGATCGTGCCGCCAGCGCACCAGTTTTTCCAACACAAAGAAGCCGAATACACCAATCAACACCGTCAGGCAGACGTCGCTGACGCTGCCGTGGCGGTCTATGGCATCGGGTATCAAATGAATGAAAGCATCACCTAAGAGTACTCCGACTGCTAGTGCGACCAGATAGGGCACTACCCGATTCAAGACGTCGGGTTTCAGCCATAATGCAAATACGCTGGACAACGAGCAAATGCTGACGGCGAGACAGGCCGCAATGGCGCCGGCAATAGTACTGATAGCGATAGTCATGTGCGATAGGGTGCCTTAGATTTGAGCGAGTGGTATTCGTGCTGAGAGCTGTAAATAAATCGGGCTAATTTGTCCGGCAAAGCATGGGTGGCGAAATGCGTCAGCATGAAGCCCAACACACTTAAAAAGAGTTTTGATAGCACGCGTTTTGCGGGCGGTCTGTCAATCAAGGGCAAGACAATTGCCAGAATAAGCAACCATTCAATACCGATGATATGCAGATAGCCGTCGATACTAGCCATCGGCAAACCATTGTGGAAATTCATCATGATAGTGTCGCCAAACCGCCGGACCGGCTGCAAGTTCGGCGTCAGTTAACAGGCATTCGTCCAACTCGCGGCGCACTTTGTCGATGTCGACATTTTGACCGATGAATACCAGTTCTTGGCGGCAGTCGCCGTAGGGTTCGGCCCATTGCGACTGGATATCCGGCAGATAGTCTTGCGGCCATCCCTGGCGCGGCACTGCCGCCCACCAGCGACCGGCCAAACCATGGTGCATCACGCCGCCGGCCTGTGACCAGCTGCCGGCGTGATCCGGGCGCGACGCCAGCCAGAAGAAGCCTTTGGAACGGAGCAATGTGCCGTTATCCCATTCGCCGGCGTGCAGATGATCATAGAACCGCTGCGGATGGAAGGGGCGACGGGCGGCGTAAACGAAGCTGCCTATGCCGTATTCTTCGGTTTCCGGTGTATGTTCGCCCCGTAATTCCTTTAGCCAGCCCGGGGCTTGCTCGGCCTTTTCGAAATCGAACAATCCGGTGTCGAGGACTTTATGCAAATCCACCTGTCCCATCACCATAGGCACGATTTCCGCGTCGGGGTTAAGACTGTGCAACAAGGCTTTTAGATTGCCGATCTCGTCGCTGGCGATCAGATCGATTTTGGAAATCAGAATGATATTGGCAAATTCGATTTGATCGACCAGTAAATCGGCGACGTTACGTTCGTCATCTTCGCCCAGTGACTCGCCGGTTTCTTTTAAGCTCAAGGCTTCCAGGTAATTGCGCATAAAGTTGACCGCGTCCACTACGGTGACCAGCGTATCCAGGCGGGCATGGTCGGATAAGCTCGTCCCGGCTTCATCGCGAAACGTGAAGGTCTCCGCAATCGGCAGCGGCTCGGCAATGCCGGTGGATTCGATTACCAAGTAATCGAAACGGCCTTCCTTGGCCAAATTGCCGACCTCGATCAGCAAGTCCTCGCGTAGCGTGCAGCAAATGCACCCATTGCTCATTTCGACCAGTTTTTCCTGGCCACGATTCAGTTGTACTTGGTTTTTGACCATCGCCGCATCGATATTCACCTCGCTCATGTCGTTAACAATCACGGCTATCCTTAAATTCTCCCGATTGTTGAGGATGTGGTTCAACAAGGTGGTTTTACCCGCACCGAGGAAGCCGGATAGCACGGTGACAGGGAGTTGATTAGCTGGGGCGTGTCTAAGAGTCATGGTGATTCTGATGTTATATTGTAGCGTTATGGCGGTCAAAAAAAGGCGCTGTTGGTAAGGACAGCGCCGATTTCAGCGGTTCTAATAACTGACTCTAAAACCTACTTCCGCGCCGCGTCCTGCTTCCGGGGCAAAATTTCGCAAGTACGATGTCGAGTTGCGGATGTTTTGATCCAGCAGGTTATTACCTTTGGCGAATATCATGAGCTTGGCGTCTTTATAGGCCTTGATTTGATAGTTGGCGCCTACATTCAGCAAGAAATAGCCGGCAGTGGAGGTTTCGAAATCGCCGGCATGGGGCTGAGATTCTGCTCGGGTGAAGCGCAGATAAGTGGACAATTTCTCCCGGTTGAAATCCAGTTGCAGGCCGTAGCGTAACGGTGGCATGCGCGGTACGTCGCTACCGTTGAGAAATTCGCCGCGGGTGTAATCGCTGAATAGGGTCATCTCCAACAAGCCGACATGGTTTTCCATCATAGGCACGATCAGTTTGGCTTCATAACCCTTGAAGATAGCGTCGTGTTGTCCGCTGGTGACCAAAGGCACACAATCCGCTACGCAAGGATTGCCGTCTTGATCGACGAATTCGCCGCTGCGTTGCTGGAAAATATAATCGCTAGCCCAGTTGTGGAATAAGTCGAATTCGGCGCGTAACCAGTCGGTTTTGAAGCGGTAGCCCAAGTCCAGGTTGTAGGAGGTTTCTTCTCGCAAACCCAGGTCGCCTCTGTCGTAACTGCGGGTGGCGTCGTGGTAACCGTCGGACAACAGTTCCTGGACCTGCGGGGCACGCGAGGAGCGAGTCACTGCCAGATTCAAACTGTTGCGATTATCCAGTTTCCATACAGCGGAAGCCGAGGCGCTGACCGGGGTATAGCTGAGATTGGCAAAACCGTCCGGGCGAATATCGGTTTGTTCGACGCGGGTGCCCAGCTGATAAGTCACCGCGCCAAGGTCGAAAGATTCCACAGCGAAGACACCGTAACTGACAATGTCCGAGCGTGGCACGATGCTGTCGCCGGTGAGTTTTTCGATCGCATTAAAGTCGCTGGCCTGGGCTTGAAAACCCACCACGCCGCGCAGCGGTCCCAGATCCTGGTGAGCCAATTCCATGCGGCCTTCGTAGGACTGGTTGGTGTAATAAGCACCGGGTTCGCCGTTGGCGATTTCGGTGTGTTGGTAATCGGTGTATCCAAGCCGGGTCCGCAGGCTTTTCGCGAAGCGGAATGGATTGTTCAGTTCGCTCTTAAAATCGTACTTGGTTTGCCGCATCGCGATGCGCACGGTTTCGTCGCCGGTACCGTCAGGAGCGATGGCGTAATTGTTGTTTAGGTTATTGATGGATACCCCGGCGAAGCCAGGCGCGCCGATCCAGGACAAGCCGGCCGAACCGCTGATCGCTTCGGCGCCGGTGTTGTTCAGATAGCCTTTGGGGTTATCGACAATCTCCAAGCTGGGATCGGTGATGGCCACTTTGGCGGTGTCTATGCCGCTGCCGCCGATGTCCAGATTGTTGCGATGCCGATAAAAGCCGTCCAGGTGATACGCGATGTTGTCCTTGCCGCCTTCGACTTTCATGGTGGTACTGGTTTCGTCGGAGGTGGAATCGAAACGTTGCTCGAGCGCGGCACCTACCAGTTTGTCGAACTGGCGGCCGGGGATGCGGTTGTCGATGACGTTAACCACGCCGCCCATCGCACCGCTGCCATACAGTAGTGTAGCCGGGCCGCGCAGGACTTCTATTCGTTCGGCCAATAGCGGTTCCACGCTGGTGGCGTGGTCCGGGCTGATTGCCGAGACATCATTGCTGCCGATACCGTTGCTCAAGACCCGCACTCTGGGGCCGGCTTGACCTCGGATAACCGGGGTACCGACGCCGGGGCCAAAGGATTGGCTGCTGATGCCCAGTTCGTTTTTTAAAGTATCGCCGATGCTGTGGCCGGTTTTCATCCGTAAATCGTCATCGCTCAGCACGGTGACCGGTACCGCGCTGTCCGACTTTTTGTCTTGTAGCGGTGCTGTGACAATTATTTCGTCCATTGCTTGTATCGCAGGTTCTTCGGCCATCAAAACCGGCGATGGCAGCATTAAAATCAGGGCAGCGGTTTTTTTCATGAGAAGTAACGCAGTCAGGAATGATGTGCAAAGATGTTATATTATAACAGCCGTGGATGCAATATTATCTCGTTAGTTTTTACATCGTCTTCTTGTGGCTTATTGGGTGATTTAAGTTTGATTCGTTGTGAAAACAACAAACCTGACAGCAATAATCCCGAAGGGCGATATGGATCGCTCTCGAATCATATGGTTGAAATGTTACGGAAATGTTTCTGTGCGCCTCGAAAGGAAATACTTATTCCAGGCGGTGTTGATAACGCAGAGCAATTTGCGCCTGCGCCCTGCTAATTTAGGGTGTGCGGCTGTTCCAGACATTGCTGGGCCTGGATTGCAATTTCCAATTCCTCGTTCGTGGCAATCACCAATATCGCCACTCCGGAGTTGGCTGGATTGATGCTGTCGCATGGTCTCACCGGTTTTCGGTTTTTTTCCTGGTCTATCGCAATCCCAAAGAGGGTCATATCAAGGCAGACTTGTTCGCGCAGCCAGGCATCGTTCTCGCCGATGCCGCCGGTAAATACCAAGGCATCGACTCGGCCCAGCACCGCAAAATAAGCGCCGACGTATTTTTTAATGCGATAGGCGTACATCGCTAAAGCCAGCTTTGCCTGTTCGTCGCCGGCTTCGGCCATCCGGTGTATCGCCCGCATATCGTTTTCGCCGCAAATACCCTTGCAGCCGCTTTCTTTATTTAACAAGGTTTCAATGGCGTCTTTGGACATATTCAGCGTGCGGCTCAGATAAAAATGGATTGCCGGATCGATGTCGCCGCAGCGGCTGCCCATCATCAAACCCTCCAGCGGTGTCATGCCCATCGATGTATCGATGCTCCGGCCGTTTTGGATCGCTGTGACGCTGGCGCCGTTGCCGAGATGCAGCGTGATTAGATTGGTCGCCGACACCGATTTGCCGAGATACTGCGCAGCTTGCTCGGCAACATAACGGTGCGAAGTGCCGTGGAAACCGTAGCGTCTTATCCCATGTTCCGCATAAAGATGGTCGGGAAGGGGATAGCGGTAGGCATAATCCGGTAGGGTTTGATGAAATGCCGTATCGAATACCGCGACTTGTGGCGTCTCGCCCATTTGCCGGATGGCTTCTTCGATTCCCAACAGATTGGCGGGGTTATGCAACGGTGCCAGCGGAATCACCTCGGCAATGTGCTGCATGACTTGCGTATCGATTAACGCCGGTTCGCGAAAATGTTCGCCGCCATGCACGACTCGATGACCAATGCAGGCCAACTCCCGACGGTCCTTCAACACGCCGCAAGCTGCCAGCGTTTCGAACAGCAACTGCAAGGCTTGTTGATGGTTGCGGCAGCTGATTTCGTCGTGTGTCCGGTCATTATTCGCCAGCGCATAACTATGGCTAGCGGCATCTTCGCCGATGCGTTCGATGATACCTGCGATCAATACCGAGCGATCAGACATCTCGAATAAGCTGTATTTGACCGATGAGCTGCCGGCGTTAAGCACCAGAATTTTCATGAATATCTCGAAAGTGTGAGGCGATTAATGGGCAAGTTTCGCCGGTGGCGGCGGGGTATATTGGCGATCCAGATCATGGTCGATTTTAGTGGTCAGGCTTTCCACGGCTTTGATGGTCAGACTGGCGTTGGGGCCCTTGGATTCGGAAATGTAGTCGCCGATCAACTTGCCATCGGCTACCTTGACCAAGCGCCCCATCAGATAAGCGAATAAAAAGCTGGGTTTGTGTAGCCGTCCAACCAAAATGTAATCGGCTTGAAATTGCTTGCCCAGTTGCGCGGCGGCATCGGCATGGTCGAATAAATAGCCGACGCCACTGTTGGCGGCTTGCTGTACCTGGTCCGGTATGGCTACGATTACATAGCCGGCGCGCTTTAACTCTTGCTCCAGCAGCGGTTTGATTGACGCGGTTCTTTGCAATTCAGCGGGGACGCCGGGCGCCAGAGTTAGGTCTTTCAATTCAAAATCCAGCACGGCGATGCGGGTTTGCGCCAGTGAGTTAAAGCTCAGCATGCAGAACAGCAAACTGCTTAATAGGGTTTTTTGCATCATGTTTTGTCGGCTTCCTGGGCTTGAATCGCGGTGATGACGACTGTGTTGACGATGTCTGTTACTGTGCAGCCGCGGCTTAAATCATTGACTGGTTTGTTCAAGCCTTGCAGGATAGGGCCGACGGCGATTGCGCCGGAGGAACGCTGCACCGCTTTATAAGTGTTGTTGCCGGTATTGAGGTCCGGAAAAATTAATACGGTGGCGCGGCCGGCGACTTGGCTGTCGGGTAGTTTGGTTTTAGCGACGCTGGCGTCCACGGCGGCATCGTATTGCATCGGGCCTTCCAGCAGGAGGTCCGGACGCAGACTTTGGGCGATTTTGACGGCGTCTCTGACTTTATCCACCGCCTCGCCTTTGCCGGATTCGCCGGTGGAGTAGGACAGCATCGCAACCCGCGGCTCAATGTTGAACATTCGTGCGGTTTCGGCGGCGTTAATGGCGATGTCGGCCAATTGCGCGGCGTTGGGATTGGGGATCACTGCGCAATCGCCGTAAACCAATACGCGATCTTCCAGGCACATAAAAAACACGCTGGAAACAATTGACGCGCCGGGCCTGGTTTTGATGATTTCGAAGGCTGGACGAATGGTATGTTGCGTCGAATGCACCGCACCGGAGACCATGCCGTCAGCGTAATCGAGATGTATCATCAATGTCCCGAAATAACTGGGATCGGCCATTAGGTCGAAGGCGGTATCGTAAACGATGCACCGGTGTTTACGGGCTTGGTAATAGGTTTCCGCGAACAACGGCCGCAGATCCGATTTAATCGGGTCGATGATGTTGACATTGTCCATCTTCAAGGCCATGGCCTGAATTTTCTGGCGGATCTCGGCTTCGTTACCCAGTAGGGTGATTTTCACCACATCGCGCAGCAGCAAAATCTCCGCCGCGCGCAGGATGCGTTCTTCGTTACCTTCCGGTAGCACGATATGTTGCTTCCTGGCTTTAGCGCGCTGCAATAAATCGTACTCGAACATCAGCGGCGTAATTTTATGCGAAACCTTACTGCACAGACGCAGCCGCAGTTCCACCATATTGATGTTGCTTTCGATTAATCCCAGTGCAGTGGCGATTTTGCGATCATCTTGAGAATGCAGGCGGGCGGTGACCTGACTGACTTGTAACGCCGTGGTGAAGGTGTCGGAATCGACACCGAGCACTGCGAACGGCGTATCGCCCAGGCCGTCGATCAATTTTTGCACTTGCGGGGCCGGTTGTTGATGGCCGGTTAATAATAAGCCGGCAATCTGCGGATAGTTGCTGGAGTTGTAGGCCATCAGGCTGGCCATGATGATATCCGAGCGGTCGCCCGGCGTAATCACCAAATCGCCGGTTTCCACATAATCCAGAAAGTCCGGCACCAACATCGCCGCGACTTTGTAGTGATACACCTCGCGGCTCATCGTCGCGTTTTCACCGCAAAATACTTTGGCGCCGATGACTTTGGCGATGTTGCCGATGGTGGGTTTTTCCAGGGACGATTCGGCGGGCACCACGTACACCGGGAATTCGCTGGAATGATTTAAGCTGTGGCGCAGGCTGGCAATTTGATTTTGCGCGACACCGATGATGACCGTGGCCAGCAATTCGCAGTCGTGTTCGTGTACGGAATGTTTCAGGCTGGCCAAGCCGTTTAAAATTTGTTCGTCGCTAAGATCTTCGCCCTGCATAACCGGCATCATCAGGCAGCCCAGATTGTTGGCTACATCGGCGTTGAAATCGAATTCGAAAATGGCATTGCCGTGTCGATAGTCGCTGCCGACGCAGAGCACATGATCGCAACGGGCCTTCAAGGCCCGGTATTTGGCCAGAATCGTTTTCAACAGTTCGTCGTATTGTTCGGCGGCCAAAAATTGCCGGGCTTCCGCGCTGGTGCAGCCATACATGGCTTCGTATGGGGTGGGGAGTTGATAGCGGTGGCTAATGAATTGAATCAAATCGTCTTTGTCGGTATCGCCTTGAATAATCGGCCGAAAAAAA
>Ga0123388_1025642_pt1 | contig 25576 bp, 21 predicted proteins | sample T0HHNO3metaT_FD_89916 | JGI IMG/M metagenome (GOLD analysis project Ga0123388, IMG submission 89916) | Methane-oxidizing artificial microbial communities from Washington, USA to study methane cycling - T0-HHNO3 metaT (Metagenome... | ecosystem: Engineered > Modeled > Simulated communities...
CTTAATAATGATTCTAGTGGGGATATATGGCATTAATTCTCTATCTGCTGTATTACTTGGTTGCAATATCAGCTTTGGTTTTACATTTTACCGGTCACCTGGAGCGGTGGGGTATGCAGTGGCTATTGGTGGTTCTGGCGGTCACTGTATTTCCGGTAGTGCTTTACCTGTAACGCTAAAACAGTTATTTCAGCTTTCTGATGGCGAATGATTTCGCCACACGGGCTTGTTTCCTCAGGCCTAAATTCACGATCTTGGGCGCAACGCCGTTAAGCCAGGCAAAGAATGACTCCGGTTGTCCGATGAATACTTCCTGTTTTTCCTGTTCCAGCGCGTTGACCACGATAGCGGCTATTTTTCCCGGTTCATCCAGGTTGCCGCCGGTTTTTGCAAGCATGGCGAGGGTGGCTGCGTCATTCAGGGGCGTGTTCACGCCTCGCGGCGCGATGTAGGTGACCCCGATGTCCGTATCTACCAATTCGCGGCGCAGCGCCTGCGAAAAGCCGTGTACAGCGAACTTGCTGGCGCAATAGGTGGCGTAATACGGAAAGCCCAGCGAGCCCAGAATCGAGCCTATCATCACAAAATGTCCCTGGCCGACTGCCTTGAATGCCGGCAGTACCGCATGTGCCAGCTGGATGGTGGCCGTCACATTGGTCTGTATCATGTGTGCGATACGCTCCTGGCTTTGATCTTCAAACCGGATGAAATCCATAATCGCGGCATTGTTGATCAGGATGTCGATGCTGCCCAGTTTTTCATGCGCTTGCATGGCAACCTGCCGGGCAGCCCCTGCGAGTTCAAAGTCGGCAACGATGGTGCTGGCTTTGCCGCCTTTGTTGTTGATTTCGTTGGCTAACTCTTCCAGATTGTTAGCATTGCGGCCTACCAGCGCCAGCAACGCTCCCTTGCGCGCCAGCAGTAGCGCAATGTGCCTGCCGATGCCACCGGTGGCGCCGGTGAGTATGATGCGTTTGTTTTTGAGTTCCATCGAGAACCTGCCTTATTTGTGCATGTATTCGGCTTCTATTGTACGGAAAATATCGCCATACAATTGATAAAATATTTTTGCGCTGTGAATCAGGCAGGCTTGGTCGTTCTCATCAGTGATCTGGTTGACCAGGCTTTCGTAGAATGACACGTGGCTGATGTCGAGCGAGCCGTGTGAAAGCAGGTAGCTGAACGCTTTCTTAGGCAGGTTCAAGCTCTTGATCAGGGTTTCGCCGGCCTGTGTCGCCACTGAGGTGCTGGTGCCTTCAAGTACCAGCACCATGCCGAAAAAACCAACCGGGTTGATGCGGCTGATCATGTCGTATGCATAGGCCACCATGACCTCGGTCGCTAGGCTGGCACTGTTTTCCGGCGATTGGCTCGCGCGAACGGCTTCTTTGTCGCCGCCGCATTCGGCAATATCGTTCAGCACCCATTCCTGATGGCCCATTTCTTCTTCGATGTATTCACCTATAGCGGTACGCAGCCACTCATAATGGCCGGGCAGGCGTCCGCCGCAGGACATCAGCAGCGGCGTGGTATGTTTGACGTGATGGTAAGCCTGTGTGAGGAACGCCCTGTAAACCTCAAGTGAGATATTCCCTTTGACTCCTTCGATGATCAAGGGTGTGCTCATGAGTGCGTTGCGTTCTTTTTCGGTGGCTTGCAGCAGTTTCTGGTAAAAAGTCATGCGGATATTCCTTCGTATAATGCGTTAATACGGTCCTGATAGTGCAGCAGTATCGCATCGCGGCGGTTGCGGCCGTTGGATGTAAGCTGCCGGTTCCTGGCGCTGAACGGTGCATCGGCAAGAATCCATCTGCTGATTCTGGCGTAGTCGGGTAGCCTGGCGTTGAGCGCCTGTATGGCGTCATTGATCTGTTGTTCTGTCGCTGCCGGCCTTGGGACGATGATGGCCACATTCCAGGGTTTTGCTTCCCCGAACAACGCTGCCTGCACGATGCAAGGGGTGATTTTCAATTCGCGCTCTACCCATTCCGGCGATACATTGCGCCCGAATGAGGTGATGAAAATATTTTTCTTGCGGCCGGTAATGATCAGGTAGCCATCTGCGTCCAGTTCGCCGATGTCGCCGGTATGCACGATATTGTGCCGGGGCTGCTCTTGCCCGACATAGCCCAGGTAAGCATTGCCGTTAACGACAATTTCGTGCTCATGGGTGAAGCTCAGCTGAATATGCGGCAATGGCTTGCCTGCGCTGCCTGCCTTGTTGCCGGACGGAATGTTCAGCGCAACGACAGATGCGCATTCAGACAGTCCGTAGCCTTCATAGACCGGAATCTGCAATTTATTTGCACGTTCCAGCAGCGCCGGCGAGACGGAAGCGCCACCTACCGCCAGAAAGCGCAGGTGGCCTGGGATGCTTGCCCCGGATTCAATGCAAACCACCAGTGCGTGCAGGAGTTCAGGCGTGAAGATGACCGTGCTGGCCTGGGTGTCTTCGAGCGTTGCCAGTAATTTCCTGATGTCCAGCCCGACCGCACCGCTTAATCCGGTTTCATGGTTGGGCAGCAGGTAGCAACTGGCGCCTGCCAGCAGTGATGCATAAACACCGGCGACATTTTCTAGCAGGGTGGCCAGCGGCAGCACGCTTAAGTGTCTGTCGGCAGGAGACACTTCGGTGACCGCAGTAATCGCGCTGGCTACATTGAGCATGTTTTCATTGCTAAGGCACACCCCTTTCGGGTTGCCGGTCGTGCCCGATGTGTAAGTGATTTTAGCGGTACCGTCCGGCAACTTCACTTGATCAACCTGACGTAACGCAAACTGTGTGAGCGTTTTTCCAGCCAGTTCAAATTGGCTGCAACTTGAGATATTGTCTGCAAGCAAGGGTTCAAACAGCTGCGGCTGGTCGGTCACCAGTATCGAAACACCGGCATCCTGCATCGCATGCAGCCATTGTTCACGCGAGAAAAAGAACGGGAGCGGTACCAGGGGCATGCTGCATGCCATGGCTGCCAGATCCAGCACTATCCAGGCTGGGTGGTTTTCAACGGCCAGCCCGATTGTAGCTGGCTGTGCGGCCTGCGGTCTGCCGGTCTGTGCTGCCCATGCTTCCGCCAAGCGGCTTACGGCAGTAGCGAGTTCTGCATAAGTGAGCGATATGTCAGTGCCATGCAGCGCTATCTGCTCCGGATGATTGCGGCGAACCGCCTGCAACAGTGCGTTTCTGGTAAAGTTTACAGTCAAATTTGTGCAACTCCGCGAATCGCAACCACTTGCGGTAAGTTATTGTAGTAGCTACCCCAGCTTGCAAATTCCGCCGGTTCCAGTCTTGCCGGGTCAGCTGCCTGTAAGGCATAAAGATCACGGCCGCCTTTTACCAGGCCATTCTGCAGGCTGTGGTGCGCTGTAGCTACGCCCCATTCCAAGCCTAAGTCTAAACTATGCTGAATCACGTGGGCAATTAATACCCCGGCATTGCGCGGGTTGGATACAGCGAGGTTGCCGATTTCAGTGATCTGGCTGCGGGTGATGGTTCTGTGAAAGCGGCTGGAGAATACAGTCTCGATCGGGGCTTCCAGGTATTGCTCCAGAAACAGCGGTGACTCTTCTGCCTTACGCAAACCGAACGCCGCTACCAGGTCGCCTTCTTCATCACGCAGGCTCACCAGTTCGGGCATAAAGTGCTGCACGTTTGCCGCGTAGGTTTTTGCAAACACATCATGAATAAACTGCTCGATTTCCCGGCGGTCGGTTGCGTCCCGGCAGGATGTCGCTACCGTAATGTTTTCGGCGCGCTGTCGTTTTGAAACCGCCAGCGGCCTGGTCTTATAGGCCGCTTCGGCATGAAAGAAAGCCGAGCTGTTGCCCAATGTCAGAAGTGCGGCATTTAAATATGATGTACCTAAATAAGATGGATTCTGCATTTTGTATTTCGCTGTTAACGCTAATGGTTACATTCGAGCAAATAGCGTGCCCGCAACATTGTGGTACCAATTATCCAGCCGCCGCGGTGGCGGGTTTTGTTGATGGGGTCGTTGTTAAATGCATACAAATCAATCTGTTAAGATGTTTAATTTGAGCGACTCCCACCATTTTTTCACACATGCTCCCTGTGATTGATGCACGACGAACCTGACGGCGGAATCTGCAAATAGTGCATGCATTTTTCAACAGACTCTGCTGAATCCTGCAATTTTTGTATGGACAATGATTTGCATGGATGATTAAATTCTATATAAAACAAAAGGTTAGTTTGATGGCATGCCGTTTGCATGATTGAACCTTCATGTTCAATCAAACGCTATCTGAAAATACTATGCCTGACCATTTACGAGAGCAATATGACCGAGAGCAATATTCCGGTTCCAGCCGATTTTGGCTCAAGCATCTGTTGCCGGCCTTGATCTTTGCATTGCTGATGCTGTTTGCTTACCCGCATACATATTTAGATATACGTATCGCTGATTTGTTCTTTGACAGGCAGTTGCAGCAATTTACCCTTAAGAACGACCCTTTCCTGGCTGGCTGGATGCATATGGGCATGAAGTGGCTGATCGAGGCTGTCGCGGTATCCTGCCTGGGGCTGTTGTTGTCAAGTTACAGGTTTGCCAGCCTCAAGGCGTACCGGCAGTCATTTTTGTGGGTGTTTGTCGGCATGGCGGTTTCTACTGCAGCGGTTTCCATACTTAAATATAACAGCCCGCATGGCTGCCCTTGGGATATTGTCCTGTATGGGGGCAGTTTGCCTTTGTTTGATTTGTTTGAAACACCGCCGCTGGCGGCAAAAGCCGGGCATTGCTTTCCTGCCGGGCATCCGTCGGCAGGTTTTGCGCTGATGGCGTTTTATTTCGCTTTCCGGCACATCAAACCGCATTTTTCCAGCTTTATGTTATGGGCAGGTCTGCTTATGGGCTTATGGATGGGTGCTGTGCAGATGATGCGCGGCGCACATTTTTTATCGCACGTACTATGGAGTGGTTGGGTCGTCTGGATGGTGCTGCTGGCACTTTACTGGCTATGGCCGCTGGCTGGCTCAGCGCAAAACAAAACACAATCAGCATCTTTGGGCTTGCTGATGCTTAGGGAGTGATGTCGGCCCTTCCTGCCGGAAACGCTGTACGGCCGTGCATTACGGGCGTGGCTGGCAGTCCAGAGCAGGTTTGCTGCTGCTGATCGTATTGTCATTGATCCACAGCAGCGGTTTGACCCGGTCATCAAGCTTGCAGGCATCAACGTAGCCGATAGCCCCTTTGGTGAGGTTCACATAACGCAGGACAGCTTCTTCCGACTGTACGCTGTAAGGCGGCGTAGTGCCGTGGAAGTATAGTCCGTTCCAGTAATCGGACTGTTCATTCGGCAGGCTGCCGAGGACTACTTTGGAAAAATAAATCCGTAACGGGTGTTCGGCATGCAGGTTTACCGGGCGTATGCGAGCGCCGCCCAGCCAGTTCTGCTTTTTCTTCCAGTAGATCGGTGCCAGGTCGCGGGAGTTGAGCTGCTGAATCACGGCAGTTTCAGGGTTGCTGGATACAATCACGGCGAGCGGGTGCGCTTCTTCCGCAACAGCGGAATGCGGGGAAGCCGCTACATAACATGCGCATAATGCAGCCAGTGCGTGCTTAAAGAATAACCCCATCAGAACAGCACCGCAAATGAACCGGCAAAGCCGCGCGGCGTATCGGTAAACTCATCGCTGCCGCCTACGAACTCCATTTTAAGCAGCTGCTTGGGCGTGATGCGTTTGGTAAGGCCCAGCACCCAGCGTTCACCTGAAACTACGCCGGGTTTCTGGAAAGTTTCCAGCCGCGTGAGCCAGTACCAGTTGTTGCCTAATGGCGCAGCATTCTGTAAGTAAGCGCCGCTGCCACCGTTGCTGCCGTTGCTGGTAATGCGCTGAAAGCCTTCGCCGCTGATTTCCCAGCCTTTGACATGGGTAATGAAATCCAGGCCGATCATGCGGTAATCCGGCGCATCCGGGCGGTCTTCTGTGAATGAGGCGAGGCTCAGTCCTGGATTGAACCGGTTGTTTAATTTAAAGTAGGCGCCTGCAACGTTTTTATAGATGATCTCATTATTTTCCTTATCCTGGTCTTTAAGGGTTTCGGCATAGAGCGCGTATTCGAAAGACTGTTCTTCGCCATTTATTTTCAACGGGGTAGCACCATGCATCATGACGCCGTTGATTGCAGGCGGAAATAAGTAATTGGTAGCCAGCGGGCGAGTGCTGGTCCAAACCAGCGGCGCTGCATGCAGAAGATTCCAGCGACCGGCCGGCGTCAGGAAGCGTCCGCCGCGGACGTTGATCTTTTCGGACAGGTTATAGTCGAGATAGAGCCGTTCCAGGTCAACATAGCTGTTTTTGTTGTTGAAATGTTTGTTCTCATTCCAGCTGAGCGGACGTTCCAGTTCCAGCTCACTGAAAAACTTGAGCCTGGCATTGTTGTCCCAGCTTAGCAGCAGGCTGATTTCGTTCAGGTTGAATTCGGTATCGCCTTTGTGCGGCGCGGTGATGCCGGCGCTTGCGTAGCCGCCAAGCTGAAGGCCCGAGGAGTCGTCTGCGGATTCGTCCGCATGGGCAATCTTGCATAGCATAGCCAGCAAGGCTACACTGACCGCATAAACGACCTGCCTGCCTGCGCGGATTGACATGCGGCGTAAGCAGGTGCGGATTTCCTTAATTTTTTGCTGAATCATGGTGCATGACTGCTACAAAATGAGAATGTTAAATTGTACACGATAGCCGCTGATACCTATGCTGAATAGGCCGTTTTCCGTCAGGCAGGTCTTGCTGGCTGGATTCTTTTTTACCGCTTTGCTGCCTATGCTGATCATGACGGTGCTCGCATTCTACCAGGCACGCACCGTACTGCATGATGAGATCGTGAGCGGCATGCAGACGCGCGCGATTGCAGCGCGCAGCGAAGTGGACCGCATGATGTTCGAGCGTTTGCAGAACGTGACTTCCTGGAGCAGGCTGGATGTTATGTACGAAGCGCAGATTGGCGACGTGGATAAGCGCTTGTCGCATTTCCTGGCGGATCTCAAGCAGAGTTACCGCGGGGTATATCAAGCGCTGTATGTGGTGAGCCCCGATGGCCGCGTGGTTGCCTCAAGCGAGCCTGCGCAGATCGGTCAGCCTGCGCCCGTCATGCAGCCCTGGCTGAACGTTCAACTGGAGCAGCACCCTTTGCAGCTGGCAGTGATCAAGCAGCAGCTTTTGCCTATCGCCAGCGATATTATTGACATGGATGGCAATAAGATAGGCACTCTGTGGGCAGTGTTTGACTGGGACGAGATCAAAGCCATCCTCAAAAATACGCAAAGCCAGGGCAGTGCCGCCGCGCTGGTCGATGAGCAGGGCAAGCCACTGGCGCAGACTGCTGAATGGCGACAGATCGTTGCCGGACATGATGTATCGGTGAGTTCAAGCGGCAGCGGGCAGGCAGTCGCCCCGATTTTTAAATGGCAAGTCGAGATTTCCCAGTACCGTTCCGTGGTCATGGCGCCGGTGCATCGCATGGGATACATGTTTATCTTTTTACTGGTGGTCACTGCATTCCTGGCGACAGCGCTTGCCGCGCCGTTGTCACGTTTTATCACCATGCCTCTGGCGAGACTGACTTCTTATGCCAACCGGTTTATGCGTTCATCGACGCAGCGGGCTCCGCCGGCACCCGATGGGCCGGTGGAAGTGCGCGGGATGACCAATGCATTTGCCAAAATGATTGATGACCTGAACCTTTCCAAAGAAAACCTGACGCGCGCGGCAAAGCTGGCCGTGGCGGGGGAAATGGCTGCTGCGATGAGCCACGAGATCAGAACGCCTCTGGGCATACTGCGCTCATCGGCACAGGTGCTTGCGCGCGAGAAAAGCCTGAGTGCAGAAGGGCGGGAAGTCGCCAGCTTCATTACCTCTGAAACCGAACGCCTGAATAAGCTGGTATCCACGCTGGTCGATTCTGCCCGGCCGCGGCAGCCGGAGTTTGCAATGCATGATGTAGTCGGCTTGCTTGAGAATGCAGTAGCCATGCTGCGTATGCAGGCGAATAAAAAAGATATCAACCTGGATCTGGACGTCCAGGCTTTGTTTAAAGAGGGGCATGCCGGCCAGGATGCGCAGCGTGTGCTGGTGGAATGTGACGGCGAGCAGATTACGCAGGTCATCCTGAATCTGCTGCTGAATGCGATTCAGATACTGGATACAGGCAGCAGCGTGGTTGTCACCCTGATGGAGCATGAGGATAGTGTTACTATCAGCGTGGCGGATAATGGCAAAGGGGTCGATGAGTCGTTCAGGGAGCAGATATTTGATCCGTTCTTTACGCAGCGCCAGGGAGGCATCGGTTTGGGACTGGCGGTGTCCAGGCAGATCGTGGTTGCGCATTTCGGCTCCCTCACGGTTGAGGCAAGCGCGCTGCCCTGCCGTTCAGGCACCGGGTATGGTGCAGACTTCAGGGTCAGGCTGCCCAAGCAGCAGTTGCACTGATGCTTGATGGCTTGCGGGTAATGGCGCTCATGGCAATGATGGTTAACTGAAAGATAGAGAGAATAATGTCGCAAACGATTAAAACCGTATTGGCGGTGGACGATGAGCCGCATATGCTGCGCTTGCTGGAGATCAGTCTGCGCCAGGCCGGCTATAAGCCGCTGACCGCCAGGGATGGGCGCGAAGCGCTCGAAACCATACACACGCAGCACGTAGATTGCGTGGTTACGGACCTGCACATGCCCTATATGAGCGGCCTGCAATTGCTGAAAGCGATTCGCTCCGGCAGGCCAGACGACGCGCAGGATGCAAACAGGCCGGCTGCGAATGCCAATCCAGACCTGCCGGTTATTATTGTCACGGCGCAGGGTGAGGTGAAAACGGCCATCGATGCGATGAAAAGTGGGGCATCGGATTATATTCTGCGCCCGTTTGACCTTGAAGAACTGGAGCTTGCGATTGCGCGTGCGCTTTCATTTGCCAGGCTTGTGGTTGAAAACCAGTTCCTGCGCGAAGACAAGGTATCAAATGTGGGGCTGGTGGGTAACAGCCCGGTTATGCGGCAGTTGTACGAGTCCATACGTCAGGTTGCGCCAGAAAAGGCCACGGTGCTGATTGCCGGTGAAACCGGTACCGGCAAGGAGCTGGTGGCGCGTGCGATCCATGCCGGCTCGCCGCGCGGCGAAGGCTTGTTTGTGGCGGTGAATTGCGCGGCGATTCCGCATGAAATGCTTGAGTCCGAACTGTTCGGTCACGAGAAAGGCGCTTTTACCGGCGCAATCAAAGAGCGTGTCGGCAAGTTTGAGCTGGCCGATGGCGGAACTTTGTTTCTTGACGAGGTCACCGAAATGCCGATGCCGCTTCAGGCCAAGCTGCTGCGTGCATTGCAGGAGAATGTGATTGAGCGCGTGGGCGGTAACCGCCCGATTGCGGTGGATATCCGCGTGGTGGCCGCTACCAACCGCGATCCGCGGGAGGCAATCAAGGACGGCAAGCTGCGTGAAGACCTGTATTACCGTTTGAATGTATTCCGTATTGATTTACCTGCACTCAGGACGCGCAAGTCTGATATTCCTGAACTCGCACGGCACTTTCTGGCCAGAAGGCACGTGGATATTTCGCAGGAAGCGGTCAGCGCCTTGACGGGCTACGACTGGCCAGGCAATGTGCGCGAGCTGGAGAACGTCCTGGAGCGGGCGGCGATTATCAGCGGCAACCAGGCAATCCTGCCTAAGCACCTTCCTGCTGAAATGGCGAGCCAGGCTGTGACGGAAGAAGCTATCGAGCCGGTTCCCGCCGCGGCCACGTCCCTGGCGCTGCCGCCGGCGATAGAAGCGCTGGAGCGGCGATTGATCACCGCTGCGCTGGCGCAAACGCATGGCAACAAAAGCAAGGCAGCAAAGCTTCTGGAGATCAGCGAGCGCTCACTCTGGTACAAGCTTAGCCAGTATGACCTGACCTGAAGTGCAGCCTGCCGCAGGCAATCTGGAATCAACGCGGTTTGAAAACTTTCCTCTGGAATCTTTACATTAGCGCTTTACCTATATAGTTAACGGTGTTAAATTAACATCGTTAACTAACATATCAAATGCAATGCCACCTAAAATAAAATCAGAGCAAGACCGTGAAAAGCTGCGTGCCAGCATACTGGATGCAGCACGTGAGTTATTTGTAGAGCGCGGCATTGATGCGGTTTCCATGCGCGAAATCGCCAGGAAGATCAATTATTCCGCTACGACGCTATATCACCACTTTGCCGACAAAGAGGCGTTGCTGCAGGCCGTGTGCGATGAGGATTTCCTGCAGTTGGCCGGCGCCATGCATCAGGTCATGCAGATCCCCGACCTGATCGAGCGTATCCGCGCATTGGGTCAGGGCTACGCCATGTTTGCCTTGCAGCACCCTAATCATTACCGGCTGATGTTCATGACGCCGCGCGCGCCCTGTAACCAGGAGATCACGAAAATCCAGCAGGGCAATACCGAGCAGGATGCTTATGCACAGCTGAAACATGTCGTGCATCAGGCATTCGAGGCTGGCTTATTCAGGCCGGAAGTGACGGATTCGGAATTGATTGCCCAGACCATATGGGCGGGTATCCATGGCGTATGCTCTTTGCAGATCGCGCTGGGGCAGGAGTGCTGGGTTCAGTGGGCTGATATAGAGGCGCGCCTGCAATTCATGCAAAACATGATGCTGCAAGGTTTGCTGCGGCCTGATTAATGCAAGGATAAAAACATCAATGGGTGGCTGAGATGAATGTCAAACTTTTGTTCATGGTATTTTTTGCGGTGCTTGCCGGCTGTCATAAACCTGCTGAGCCTGCAATCGCTCCGCGGCCTGCGCTGACCATGGTGGTGGGTGATCCGGGCGTATCCGGCTCCATGGTGCTGGTTGGTGAAGTGCGGCCACGTTTTGAGGCAAGCCAGGGGTTTCGCATTGGCGGAAAAGTCATCGAACGCAGGGTGGATGTGGGGGCGAGCGTGAAAAAAGGCCAGCTGATCGCCAGGCTGGATACGGCTGATGTCAATCTGAATGTCGCGGCGGCAATGGCTGATGTGCGTGCGGCAGAGGCAAGTCATGCATTGGCCGTGGCAGAGTTTGAGCGCCAGCGTCAGCTGTATGCCAGGAAATTCATTTCAGCTTCAGCGCTGGATATACGCGATGCCGAGTTGAAAACCTCTGCCGCCAGGCTCGCACAGGTAAAAGCACAGGCCAATGTTTCCGGCAATCAGATGCAGTATGCCAGCTTAACGGCTGACCGTGACGGCGTGGTGACGATGGTACGCGCTGAGCCCGGCCAGGTCGTGCAGGCGGGTGAGGTTGTAGTGCAGCTTGCCAACCTCAGGGAAACCGAAGTGCTGGTGGCGGTACCTGAATCCCGTATGGCCGAGGTTGCCGTCGGAGCCCCGGTAACGGTCAAAATGTGGGCCAATCCCAATAAAACCTATGCCGGGCACGTGCGTGAAATCGCCCCGGCAGCAGATTCTGCAACACGCGCATTCAATGTCAGGGTGAGCCTGACCGATGCTGATGCGATGGTGAAGTTTGGCATGACAGCAGGCGTCAAATTTAAATCGCAGCAGGCACAGCAAGCGCAGCAGTGGCTGATTCCGCTGGCCGCGCTGACTGAGAACAATGGCAAAAAGCTGGTATGGGTGATTGATGCCGGGAACAGGGCGCAGCCGCGTGAAGTCACGGCCGGCGATTTTTCGGAACAGGGGGTATTGATTACCGGCGGTTTGCAGGCGGGTGAGAAGATCGCGATTGCCGGCGTGCATACCTTGGTAAAAGGCCAGCTGGTGACGCCGGTAACCAGGGCAACGCCATGAGTGGCTTGAACGAAATGCCTGGTCATGAAACGCCGCCACCGTTAAATGGAGCCGGCGAACGCTTCAATTTATCCAACTGGTCGTTAAAACATCAGGCGCTTGTGCTGTACTGCATGCTGGTGATGGTGATTGCCGGTGCGCTTTCATATACTCAATTAGGCCAGTCAGAAGACCCTCCGTTTACATTCAAGGTGATGCTGGTGCGCACCAGTTGGCCCGGTGCCAGCGCACAGGAGGTCGAGCAGCAGGTCACCGACAAGCTGGAAAAGAAAATCCAGGAAGTGCCGCATTTGGACTACTCCAGCAGCTATTCACGCCCGGGTGAATCTATGATTTTTATCGTGGCCAAAGATGACACGTTCTCAAAAGACATTCCTGATGTCTGGTATCAGGTGCGGAAAAAAGTAGGCGATATCCGCCATACCCTGCCGCAGGGTATAGAAAGCCTGACATTTAATGACGAATTCAGCGATGTATACGGCACGATGTATGCGCTTACCGGCGATGGATTTGACAATGCGGCATTGAAAAAACAGGCGGAGCTGATCCGCACAGAGCTGTTGAAGATAAAGGATGTGGCCAAAGTCGAGTTCTTCGGCGAACAGAAACAGCGCATTTTTATCGAAATGTCCAATGCAAAACTCGCTACCCTGGGTATCAGCCCGAACACGCTCATTGGGTTATTGCAGACGCAGAATGCGGTAGTGAAAAGCGGTGGCTATGATTCAAGCGCAGAGCATATCCGCATTGCGGTGTCGGGGCGCTATGATACGCTGGACGATCTGCGCAATATCCGTTTGCGTGCCAATCAGCAGGATTTTCGCCTGGGCGATGTTGCGCGAGTCTACCGCGGCTATGAAGACCCGCCGCGCAGCAGTATACGCTTTGCGGCAAAACCGACCCTGCTGCTCGGCGTAAGCATGAAAGACGGCGGCGATGTGATTGCGCTGGGGCAGGCGCTGGATCAGGTCACCGCACGCATCAGGCAGCAGTTGCTGGTGGGGCTGGAGTTACATACGGTCACTTCACAGCCCAGGATCGTGGCAAGTTCCGTCAATGATTTTGTAAAATCACTGGTGGAAGCGTTGGTGATCGTGCTCGGCGTAAGCCTGCTGTCGCTGGGGTGGCGCAGCGGTATCGTGGTGGCGATTACGATTCCGGTTGTGCTGGCCGCAACATTCCTGGTCATGCATTTACTGGACATAGGCTTGCATAAGATTTCACTCGGGGCGCTGATCCTGGCACTAGGCCTGCTGGTGGATGATGCGATTATCGCGGTTGAAATGATGGCCTCTAAAATGGAGCAGGGCTGGGATAGGGTAAAAGCGGCTTCGTTTGCCTATACTTCGACCGCCATGCCGATGCTGGCCGGCACGCTGGTGACGGTGGCTGGTTTCCTGCCAATTGCCACAGCCGTATCTTCTACCGGTGAATACACGCGCTCCATTTTCCAGGTGTCGGCGATCGCGCTGGTGATTTCATGGTTTGCCGCGGTAATCTTCGTGCCCTACCTTGGGTACCACCTGCTGCCGGACTACCTGTCCGCACCGGTTAGCAAGCCATCAAGACTCAAGGCCTGGCTAAACCGGCGCTTTGCCGGCGGCTACAGTCAACCGCAGAGGGATGAGCCCTCCGGTGCACATCATTATCATGATATTTATAACACCGCATTTTATCGGGCATTTCGTGCATTGGTAAGCACTTGTGTGCGTTACCGTAAAACGGTTATTGCGATCACTATGGTACTGTTCCTGCTGGCAATTGCCGGTTTCAGCCAGGTGCAGCAGCAGTTCTTTCCTGATTCGACGCGGCTGGAGCTGATTGTGGATTTGCGCATGACAGAAGGCGCTTCCTATGCAGCAACCAATGCCGAGGCGGAGAAGCTTGAGCGCTGGCTGCAGCAGTGGAATGCAGAAAATAAAGGCATCGAGAATTTTGTAGCCTACATAGGCACCGGCGGTCCGCGTTTTTACCTGCCGCTGGATATTCAGCTGCCGCACCGCGGATTCGGCCAGTTTGTGATACTGAGCAAGACCTTGCAATCGCGGGAGGCATTGCGCAAAGACTTGCTGGCTTTGTTCGAGCACGATTTTCCGTCATTGCGTGCTTCGGTGCTGCGCCTTGAAAACGGCCCCCCGGTTGGGTTTCCGGTGCAGTTCAGGGTGTCCGGCACTAATATTCAGCAGATACGCGACATTTCACATCAGATCGCCGACATCATGCGCGCCAATAAAAACCTTGTGAATGTGCAGTTGGGGTGGGAGGAGCCGACTAAAGTCATCCATGTGGATGTCGACCAGGCTAAAGCGCGCCTGCTGGGCGTAAGTTCAGTCGATGTGGCGAATATCATCGGCGGTGCGATGAATGAGCTATATATCACCGAGTTCAGGGAAGGTAACGAACGCATAGACCTGGTGGCGCGCGGCACCGAAGTGGAACGCAGCCATTTGTCGCACCTGGCTGACCTTGTCATGACTACTCCATCCGGGGCGAACGTGCCAATATCGCAGTTTGCAACGATAAGCTCAAGATTTGAAGAAGGCGTGATCTGGCGCCGCAACCGTGAGCCATCGATCACGGTACGTGCAAACCTGCAAGGCAGCATGCAGGCGCCGGTCGTCTCTCAGCAGGTAGAGGCGCAGCTGGACGCAATCAAGGCTGCTTTGCCTTTGGGCGTTACGCTGGAAACAGGCGGTGCGACGGAAGAGTCCGCGAAAGGCGCTGCTTCGGTGGCAGCCGGTGCGCCTTTGTTCCTGATTGCCGTGCTGACCATATTGATGTTGCAGCTGCAAAATTTTTCACGGGTTTTCCTGGTGATGCTGACCGCGCCTTTAGGCTTGATCGGTGTCACACTGGCATTGCTGGTGTTTGATAAGCCTTTTGGTTTTGTGGCCATGCTGGGCACGATTGCGCTATCGGGCATGATCATGCGCAACTCGTTGATCCTGGTGGATCAGATTGACCAGGATAAGGCTTCCGGCCTGCCGGAGTGGCAGGCTGTCATTGAGTCTACCATCCGCCGCTTCCGGCCTATCGTGCTGACAGCCGCGGCGGCAATCCTGGCCATGATCCCGCTCACGCGCAGTGTGTTCTTTGGCCCGATGGCCGTCGCGATCATGGGCGGGCTCACGGTTGCGACGCTGCTGACGGTATTGTTCCTGCCGGCATTGTATGCGGCATGGTTTGGCGTAAGAATGCCGGCTAAGTAAAGCGACCGGTAGCGCCCAATACCGGTAGTTGCGCTATAATTATAAACAGTAAAATATTCATAGAGTGATCAGAATGACACAGACAGTTAAACATACAGACAGTAACGCCGCTGCGGGATTCGATACGCGCCAGGCCAGGTTCAACATGATCGAACAGCAGATCCGTACTTGGGATGTGCTGGATCCGGTGGTGCTGGCGGTTCTGGATAAAGTGCCGCGCGAGAATTTTGTAGCCGAATCGCAAAAGGGGCTGGCGTTCGCCGATATTGAGTTGCCTATCGGCCACGGCCAGACCATGCTGGCGCCAAAGGTTGAAGGACGCATCCTGCAGGCGGTCGGCGTTAAAAAAACGGATAAAGTGTTGCTGGTAGGCACCGGTAGCGGTTACCTGGCGGCCTTGCTGGCCACATTGGCAGACCATGTGCATGCCGTTGAAATCTGCCCGGAGCTGTCGGCACTGGCAAAAAGCCGCCTGCAGGCACAGAGCATCACCAATGTAACCCTGCATGTGGCAGATGCCGCAAACGGTTTTGCATCAGAAGCGCCTTATGATGTGATCGTATTCACGGGGTCATTGCAGCTGCGCCCGTTTGCAGCTGAAAAAATGCTGAATGTCGGCGGCCGCCTGTTTGCGGTAATCGGTGGGGAGCCTATCATGGAGGCGACGCTGACGCAGCGTATCAGTGCAGATGCATTCCGCCATGAGGCGATTTTTGAAACTTGCCTGCCGCCGCTGAAAAATGCGCCGCAGACACAGAAATTCGAGTTCTAAAGACCTATGCTTAAACATCTGGCTGCGTGCATTACCTTATCTCTGACGCTTGCGGCGCAGGCGCAGGCAGATGAAACAGCATATTCCCTGATCGACATCTATCGCCAGGCGCTGTCGCATGACCCGAGACTGGCTTCGGCTTTAAGCGCCAACCAGGCCGCCCAGGAAATCATCGAGCAGGGCAAGGCGCTCTATCGGCCAACGGTTAATTTCAGCGCTGATGCCAACCGGCTTTCTACCGACATCCGCTATATCAATGCGAACCCGCCGCGGGAGCCTAGTACGGCAAATTTCGAAACCTATAAATATGGCGTGGATCTGCGGCAGCCAATTTACCGGAAACAGAACCTGGTGCAGATGGACCAGAGCAAGACGCAGGTCAGCCAGGCGGATAAGCAGCTGCACCTGAGTCAGCAGGACCTGATTCTCAGAGTCACCCAGGCGTATTTCGATGTGTTGATCGCGCAGGACAAAATTGACCTGATCGCCGCGCAAAAGACTGCAATCCTCAGCCAGCTTGAGCAGGCAAAAGCAAACTTTGAGGTGGGCACGTCCACCATTACCGATGTCAATGAGTCGCAGGCACGTTTTGACCTGGTGCTGGCTCAGGAAATCGCTACGATCAATGAATTGCAGATCGCAAAGCGTGCGGTACAGTCACTGACCGGTAAAGTGCCGCAGAAGCTGGCAACGGTAAGGGCTGACATTAAAACCAGCCAGCTTGAGCAAACGATGGATAAATGGCTGGAAGTGGCTGCGGCTAATAACCTTAATATCCAGATACAGCAGGATGCCGCCAGGTTTGCGGAGCAGGAGATCGAGCGCTTGGACGCAGCCCATTTGCCGACTCTGGATGCCGTCGCAAGTTACACGGATAGTTATGCGAATGGCAGTTCTTCAGCGTTCGGTTCCGGCAATGAACTGCAAACTGCTGCGATTGGCCTGCAATTGCAGATCCCTTTATACCAGGGTGGTGCAATCAGCTCGCGCGTGCGTCAGGCTGTGTTAAACCACCGGAAAGCGCAGGATGACGTGGAGATCGCACGCAGCAACACCGAGCTGGAAACACAGCGTGCATACCTGAACCTGAGCACCAGCATTGCGCAGGTCAGGGCTTATGAACAGGCGCTGGTTTCAAGTCAGTCCCAGGTGGATTCGACCAGGTTGGGCTATGAGGTCGGCGTGCGTACCAGCGTTGATGTGCTGAATGCCGAGCAGCAGTACTTTTCCGCTAAACGCGATTTGCTGCAATCACGCTACAATTACCTGGTGAATATCATTCGTTTGAAATCGATTTCGGGCGTTGTTGCCGAGGCCGACCTGGCCGACATTAACCAGCAGCTGATATTGGTGGCTGGCGGGCAGTAAGTGAAGTCAATACATGGGCGCACCTCTTAAAGCAGACGTAACGCTCAGCCAGTTTGTGGTGGTTGATGTGCAAAGCCGCCTGGCAGCCGTGATGCCGGCCGATGCCATGCAGGCGCTGGTAAAAAATTGCAGCATCCTTGCCCAGGCTGCCCGCTTGCTTGGTGTGGCGGTCATCGTGACCGAGCAGTATCCTAAAGGCCTGGGGCATACGGTTCCCGAGCTGTCAGCATTCATCCCGGATGTTCATCCGGTGGAAAAAACGGCATTTTCCTGCGTGGCTGAATCCAGGTTCAAGCGCCAGCTTACGGGTGACCATTCGCAGATTATCCTTGCCGGCATGGAGGCGCATATCTGTGTCGTGCAGACGGCATTGGACCTCATTGCGTCCGGCAAACAGGTTTTTGTGGTGGAAGACGCGGTGATTTCGCGCGCTCCCGCTAACAAGCTTAATGCGCTGGCCAGAATGCGCGATGCGGGCTGCGTGATTACCAATACCGAATCTGTTGTGTTTGAGTGGCTTGGAGTGGCTGAAGGTGAAGTGTTCAAAACAGTCAGCAAGCTCATCCGCTAGCGCTGTCCTGTTCACAGGGGCATCATCATGCGCATGACCTGGACAAGGCTGCTGCTTGTTTTTCTGGTGGGATTTGGCGCATATCATTATGTGACGCAGCGTGAAATCGAACATGGCCCCGGTGTGCTGGTGGCTGAGGAGCCTTACCAGGGTAGCGCAGGCTCGGCAGCCGAACAGTTTGTGGGCGGTTTTCAGTTGACACCGCTGGCGACTTTCAGCATCCGTGCGCGTGTGCTTGCCACTACCGATTATTATTTCGGGCGTGAAGCAGATCTGTCACCCCTGGACCTGGCGTTAGGCTGGGGGCGCATGTCTGATGAAAATGTACTCAAGAACATCAGCATCACCCAGGGCGGCCGTTTTTATTACTGGCGCGTCAATGCCTTTCCTATCCCGCGTGAAGAAATCCAGACCCATAGTGCCAACATGCATATGATTCCGGCGGATGCCGCCACAAGAAAGGCCCTGCAAAGTATCCGTGTAGGTCATGTGGTGCATTTGCAAGGTTACCTGGTGGAGGCCAAAGCGGCTGATGGCTGGCGCTGGACCAGCTCACTTACGCGTGAAGATACCGGCAACGGCGCCTGCGAGCTGGTGCTGGTGCAAAGCGTGGAAGTTTTGTAGCGATCAGGCTGTGGCTATTTAGTCATAATGCTTTTTCAGAATAAAAACTTTTACAGAAAAACATTGATTGAATCCTAACGAAAATATCAAAGAACCGTCATTCCGGCGCAGGCCGGAATCCAGGCAGGGTGAAGTGATGGTGGGTATGCCTGATGAGCTAACTTCAGTTTCTTCAACGCTGACACGATGATTTTTCATTAAAAAAGCAAATAATGCATTGCTTTATTCAATATGGAAGCATTCCCGGAAAATTAGATCTGCCTGGATACCAGCCTGCGCTGGTATGACGGATTTGATGGCTTTTCAGGCTAAGAGTATTCGCGTAAAGCTCTTGAATAGTATTATTTTAATAATAGTACTTAGAGATATTGGCTCAGCAATTGCAGGGTACGCGCGGTAGCGCCGCGGCTTTCGCTGCTGAAGCGCAATGCGGCGTCGCGCATGGCATTCTGTTTGCCCGCGTCGGTAAGCAAGGCTTGCAGGTGCAGCGCCAGATCGCCGCTGTTCTGTACGCGCTCCGCCGCGCCGGCGGCAATTGCCATTGCTGTGGCCTGCTCGAAATTAAAAGTATGCGGCCCTATCAATACCGGTTTCCCCATGCTGCAGGCCTCGATCAGGTTCTGCCCGCCCAGCGGCAGCAGACTGCCGCCTATGAAGGCAACATCGCAGCTGGCATAGTAGGTAAACATTTCACCCATGGAGTCACCAAGTACAAAGTCTGTCTGCGAATCCACGATCGCATCGCGGCCCAGTGATGTGCGCCGCACGAACCCGGAAGTTTGTTTCCTGAGCAAATCCGCTACTGCATCAAACCGCTGCGGGTGGCGCGGCACGATCATCGTGAGCAGGTTGGGGATGCCAGCTGCCGCAACCGCCTCAAGAATCAGTTCTTCTTCACCTTCCCTGGTGCTTGCGGCAAGAAATACCGGGCGTTGACTGCCCAGTGCCTTTCTTAGCAGGCTGCCTGCTGCAATTGCCTCATCATGCGGTGCTACATCGAACTTTATATTGCCGATGATGCTGACGTTATTTGCTCCTAATTCCTGCAAGCGTACCGCATCCTGCCCGGTTTGCGCGGCAACCGCAGCCAGCCCCTGCAGGCCTTGCCGTGCAACGCTGCCAAGCTTGCCGTAGCCGCGTGCCGACTTCTCTGACAAACGCGCATTGGCAAGCAGGAGTGTGATGTTGTACTGCCGGCAGCCGGCAATCAGGTTAAACCAGAGCTCAGTCTCCATGAGTACGCCGATGACCGGTTTAAAGTGCTTTAAAAAGCGCTTAACCGCAAATGGCAGATCGTAGGGCAAGTAGACCCTGGAAACGCTGTTGCCGAACAGCTGCTCGCTGGTGGCGCGGCCGGTGGGTGTAGTGTGCGACAGCAGGATTTCATGGTTGGGGTATTGTGCCAGCAGGGCCTTGATCAGCGGTTCTGCAGCGCGGGTTTCGCCTACTGACACGCAGTGCAGCCAGATTACGGGTTTGTTTAAGCTGAATTTGTAGAAACCGTAACGCTCCTGCCAGTGCGCAAGGTATTCGGGCTGTTTTCTTGCGCGCCAGAGTAATTTAAGCGGCGTGAGCGGTAGCAGCAGATAAAGCAGGAAGGTGTAAATGTTACGTGACATGCCGCCATTTTCGCACATATTCCGGCATGAATAACGGTTCATTATGTTGATGCAAATATCGCGGACGTATGCAAAGCCAGCGCCGGGGCGGCATAGCATAAAGACAAGACAAAATTAACATTGTTTGATAAAAATAAGTTAAAAAAATATCTTGACCTACCACTACTAAATGATTAAATTACCAAAAAAACACAATATATTGTGGTTGTGCAAAATTTTAACCACAATGAAACTATAGTGAATCTGTATAGTGATGTACTCATGTAACTGTTAATAATACAGACTGAAGTCATTGTTTATCCATGACTTCGCGTCAATTAAAAAGGGGTTAATCCATGCTAAAAGCCGTTGATACTGCAAAGAATTCCAGTCAGGATCTCGAAAAAGAAATTCCGATTCAACCGGTCTCGCTTGATATCTGGGATAAGAAATATCGTCTGAAATCCAAGCAGGGTGAAAATGTTGACGCTGACATGGATGCTTCATATTCTCGCGTGGCGCGTGCCTTGTCTGACGTGGAGCTTACGGAAGAAAAGCGTGCCGAGTGGCATGAGAAATTCCTATGGGCTTTACGCCGCGGTGCGATTCCGGCCGGCCGTATCACTTCCAATGCCGGTGCTCTGGAACACAAGCCAGCGACCTCCACCATTAACTGTACCGTTTCCGGCGTGATTTCAGACAGCATGGATGACATTCTGGGCAAGGTGCATGAAGCTGGTCTGACCCTGAAAGCCGGCTGCGGTATCGGGTATGAGTTTTCAACGCTGCGCCCGAAAGGCGCGTTTGTAGCCGGTGCCGGTGCCTATACCAGCGGCCCGCTGTCTTTCATGGATATCTATGACAAGATGTGCTTTACCGTATCCAGCGCGGGTGGCCGTCGCGGTGCGCAAATGGCAACCTTTGATATTTCACATCCGGACGTGACGGACTTCATCAAAGCCAAGCGTGAGAATGGCCGCCTGCGCCAGTTCAACCTTTCATGCCTGATCACTAAAGAGTTCATGGAAGCGGTCAAAGCAGACGCCGAGTGGAAGCTCGCTTTCCCGGTGACAGAAAAAGAAGCCATCATCGATGGCCTGAATGTCAATGATGACCGCCAGGTGGTGTGGCGTGAATGGCCAATCAAAGGCAAATACCTGGCCAAGACCGAAGGTAAGGATGCCGGCAAGGTAGCCTGCCGTGTTTACAAAACCATCAAGGCGCGCCGCCTGTGGGATGTGATCATGTCCAGCACTTACGACTTTGCCGAGCCTGGATTCATCCTGATTGACCGCGTCAATGAAATGAACAACAACTGGTTCTGCGAAAACATCCGCGCCACCAACCCATGCGGCGAGCAGCCATTGCCGCCTTACGGCGCCTGCCTGCTGGGCTCGATCAACCTGACCCGTTTCGTGAAAAAACCATTCACTGACGAAGCTTACTTCGACTGGAAAGAGTACCGTGAAGTGGTCGCTATTTTCACGCGTATGCTGGATAACGTCGTTGAAATCAACGGTTTGCCGCTGCAGCAGCAGCGTGACGAGATCATGCGTAAACGCCGCCACGGTATGGGCTACCTGGGACTGGGTTCCAGCCTGACCATGATGAAAATGAAATACGGTGAAGAGGAATCCATCAAGTTTACTGAAGAAGTGACCCGCGTGATGGCGGAAGAAGGCTGGAACGTAGGCGTGCAGCTGGCTGAAGAAAAAGGTCCGGCCCCGATCATGGACGAGAAGTTTGAAGTCACGGCCGATATGCTGGCAAAACGCCCGGAAATGGCGGCAGACGGCATTAAAGTCGGCCAGAAGATTGCCGGTAAAGTGCTGCTGGGCAAATACAGCCGCTACATGCAGCAGTTTCCTGAAGGTTTGCGTAACCAGATCGCCACCAAAGGCGTGCGCTTCACGCATCATAGCTCTATTGCGCCTACCGGTACCATTTCACTGTCATTGGCTAACAATGCAAGTAACGGTATCGAGCCATCATTTGCGCACCACTATGCACGTAACGTGATTCGTGAAGGCAAGAAATCAAAAGAGAAAGTCGACGTATTCTCTTACGAGCTGCTGGCTTACCGTGAACTGGTGAACCCTAACGCCATGCCTTTCAGCGACAAGCCTGAAGAGCAATTGCCGGATTACTTCCTGGATTCATCCACCATCATGGCAAAAGCGCATGTGGATATTCAGGCAGCGTCACAAAAATGGATCGACAGCTCAATTTCAAAAACCATTAACGTGCCGACAGATTATGATTTTGAAGATTTCAAGAACATCTATCTCTACGCTTATGACAAAGGTCTCAAAGGTTGCACCACGTTCAGGTTCAATCCGGAAGCATTCCAGGGCGTGCTGGTCACAGAAAAAGACCTGGAAAACACTACCTATAAATTCACGCTCGAAGACGGCACCGAAATTGAAGCAAAAGGTAATGAAGAAATTGAGTATGACGGTGAAATGCACTCAGCGGCCAACCTTTATGATGCATTGAAGGAAGGCTACTACGGCAAATTCTAAATTTAGCCATTTCAAACTGCTGCGTTCGCTAACATGTTGCCGCATTTGAATTTTCAAACCTCATGTGCTGGCTGTACATTCCGGTTAAAAATCCAAATGCGCCTGGTTTTAGCTTCACGCGCGACGTTTGAAATTGGCTAAATTAAAGTTGGGTAAGTCCCACTAAAAAGGAGAACAACATGGCAATTAAAATCGAAAAGAAAATCGTCGGCTACAACCTGGTGTCAGAAGAAGATAAAGCCAAGGCGGCTGAAGCTAAAGCCGCTGAAAACCCAGGCAATGTCGTACAGCTCGGCGAGCCTTTAGGCCGCCCGGAAAAGCTGGTAGGCAACACCTATAAAATCAAAACCCCGGTGACTGAACACGCCTTATACATCACCATTAATGACATCGTGATGAATGAAGGCACGCCGCAAGAGCACCGCCGCCCATTTGAAGTGTTCATCAATTCCAAGAACATGGAACACTTTCAATGGATTGTGGCGCTGACACGCGTGATGTCAGCCGTGTTCCGCAAAGGCGGCGACGTCACATTCCTGGTAGAGGAGCTGAAAAGCGTATTCGAACCAAGCGGTGGATATTTCAAAAAAGGCGGCAAGTTCGTACCTAGCCTGGTGGCAGAGATCGGCGAAGTGGTGGAACAGCACCTGCAGGAAATCGGCATGCTGAAAAAACCGGGGCTGGATGAACATCAGCAAAAACTGGTGGAAGAGAAAAAAGCCGAATACTTTGAAAAACACGCCAAACCGGGTGAAGAAGTGAACGATGAAGGTTACCCGAAAGGCGCGCAGCTTTGCAAAAAATGCAACACCAAGGCCAGCATCGTTATGGATGGCTGCCTGACTTGCCTCAACTGCGGCGAAAGTAAGTGTGGCTAATTAAAAGGCTGATATTGTTAAGATAATATTGTGCGCCACCCCATAAGTGACTAGTTACACCTCATAAAGGGCTAGTAATAACCGCATAAAAGATTAGCAAATTTCATTATTTGGTAATTAAATAAATTGTAGCCATAGGGGCAATATCTAGAATCATGGAATTTATTTAAGAAGGCATTTTTATGGCATATCCTATTGAGCGTAAACTCGTCATTGGTGTGGCATCAAGTGCGCTATTTGATTTATCTGAGTCACATCAGATTTACTTGGAAGAAGGTGTCGATAAATACCGTATTCATCAGGAACAAAATATTGATAAGCCCTTTCCGAAAGGTGTTGCATTCCCATTTATCCGTAGATTTCTTGGTATAAATAAAGCATTCCCTAAACAAGCGCCAGTAGAAGTGGTTTTGTTGTCTAGAAATTCACCTGAAACTGGTTTGCGTGTTTTTCGCACAATAAGACATTATGGCCTTGATATTACAAGAGCTGCATTTATGGCGGGGAGTTCACCTCATGAATATATTCCAGCGTTTAACGCATCACTCTTTTTAAGTACTAACGAAGGAGACGTGCAACAAGCGATAGATGCGGATTATCCTGCTGGCGTAGTACTTCCAACAAAAGTTTATGATGATGAGTTGGACACTGAGCTAAGAGTTGCTTTCGACTTTGATGGCGTCATTGCAGATGATGAAGCAGAGTCTGTATATAAAAAGAATAATGATTTGGATGAGTTCCAGGCCCATGAAACTACAAAACAATCAATACCACATCAGCCTGGACCATTGGCAGACCTTTTCACTAAACTTTCATTCATGCAAAAGTTGGAAGATAAAAAACTGAAAGAGGATCCGAATTATAAGAAAATACTGAGAATCGCAATTGTTACAGCGCGAAATGCTCCGGCGCATGAAAGAGTTGTAACTACACTTAAAAATTGGGGTGTTTCTGCAGATGAATCTTTTTTTCTGGGCGGAATGCAAAAATCCAGAATTCTTTCAATATTGAAACCCCACATGTTTTTTGATGATCAGCGGAGTCATTTGGAATCTCCTGCTGGTGATATTCCGATGGTTCACGTTCCATTCGGAATAGCGAATAGAAAGCTAAAAGTTGATGAAGCAGAAGCTACGTAATAAGAATAAACGCATTGATTCTACAGGGAGCCGGACTCAGAAAGTAATTAAATGGTTAAACACTAATAGCGAGCCATATGCTCATTGGGCAACGGTCTTGGCTTTGATTGCAGCTATTATTGGTGGATATGTTGCATACGCACAATTAAAGTTAGCAAATGAGCAAAGAAGATGGCAAAACTATAACGAAATGAATGTGCGCTATGCAGAGCTATATAAAAATATACCTATAGATATTGCATCTGGATGTTTCGCAGAAAATTTCGAAAATTTACCATCAGAAACTAAACGTTGGGTTCGACAATATTTTAATTTGTATTCTGAAGAGTACTGGCTTTACCTCAATAAGTTAATACCAGATGAAATGTGGACTAAACGTATTCATGGTGGTGTTCGCGTTAATCTTGGCCAGTATCCAGCGCTTGTAGCAGGCTATCGTTATTGGAGAGATCGGGGTTCTTTCACTCACCCTAATAGTTTTCAGGCTGAGGTGGAATCTGCAATCGTTGATTCAAAACATTTTCTAAAGAAAACGAAACAAGATGCTTTATGTGTTTCATCAAAAGTTCTGAAAATTAAATTCAAATAACTTTAAATTCAAATAATTTTTTAAAGTCATAAGTGTCAGTAGGTGTAATGGGTTATGTATCCGAATTTATTGTGAATTACGGTAGTTTATTCATAAGATAGATTGCCCCTAAAGCATCACAAATATTTATTTTGTCAAATTTCGCCATTATTCTTGGCGTCATCCGAACTTTACATTCCCTTCCATTTAGTAACCTGCAGTTACACAGTAACCGTAGGTTACTAAAATCCATAATAATCAAAGTGTTACTAACAATTTAATGATTGCATATTTATTGGATAGCGATTAATAATGATTGCTATCATAAAAGTTGCGTGATTTAAAAACCGTGCTAATTTGATTTTCAGATTGCCCGGAAATTAATTTTGGGGCGATCTGATTAAGCGGCAGTATCAAAAAACTGCCATTTTCAGAAAGGAAGTACCGAAGAAAAGAAGCTGAATGAGTAAAGTAGCGTGATTATCAGGCTGCCTTAAACGCAAAAGACCCAAGCGGAATGCACTTGAGTCTGTTGGCTGTAATACATTTTTC
>Ga0123388_1074180_pt1 | contig 25481 bp, 35 predicted proteins | sample T0HHNO3metaT_FD_89916 | JGI IMG/M metagenome (GOLD analysis project Ga0123388, IMG submission 89916) | Methane-oxidizing artificial microbial communities from Washington, USA to study methane cycling - T0-HHNO3 metaT (Metagenome... | ecosystem: Engineered > Modeled > Simulated communities...
ACGCCGTGTCGCGATGCCTTGCAGGTTTTCTCCGCTTCGCTGCGAAAACCCGCCCGGCGCTACGGCTATCGGGGACTAAAAATCTTCACTTCGCTGGCGCTCCGTTTCCAAGATTTTCAGCGACTGATTATTTCCATTTGTATAAGGAATTAACTATGCAAGCAACAGACAATACCAATACTGTCGATGCCACCGTTGACCGGCTTAGATCGGGCGTTCACTCAACCGTTGACAAAGTAGCCAACGCAACCACTCAGGCGGCTGAAGCGTTGGGTCAAAAAGGCGAACAATTGAAAAATGTAGAGCAGCAGTTTTTTGAAGATTTCCGCAGCTACATTGATAAAAATCCTGCAACTTCATTGGGTATCGCTGTCGGGGCAGGCTTTCTATTAAGTCGGCTGATGAGTGGTCGTTAAATCAGCAGAAAAAACCAATGCCGCGCAATTATTTCGAAAAAACAACCACTATTTAGGAGATTATTATGTCTACAAAATTATTGTCAGTTATATTCACTTTGACGAGCAGTTTAATAATAATGACGGGTACTGTTCGCGCCGAACAGAATAGCGCCGTTTATCTAGCGGCCGACTCAACCTTGGAAAATACCGAGATCAATGCTCGCGATAAGGATAACTCGACGTTAACCCCGGAAGATCAAAAGGAAACCGAAGGCGATATTAAAATTACAGCGGCCATCCGCCAAGCTGTCGTTAAAAATGAGTCCTTATCAGTCAATGCGCAGAATGTAAAAATCATCACCCGTAATGGCGCAGTGACTTTACGCGGGCCGGTTAAAAATGAAGCCGAGAAAATTAAACTGCAAGATATCGCCAAGCAAACGCCTGGTGTTCTTCAGGTAAATAATAACCTTGAATTTAAAGCGCCATAAAGCGTAGGAGAATCACATGACTAAAGCAGTTTTTTGTATCGCTCAAAATACCTATCAGGCAGAGAGTATTGTTAATGACCTGGTTACCGCCGGCTTTTCAAATAATGATATATCGGTGCTGTTTTCCGACAAATCCAACTCCCAGGATTTTGCACATGAAAAGCATACCAAAGCGCCGGAAGGGGCCGCCATCGGCGGGTCAGTGGGTTTAGGTACTGGCGCTGTAGTTGGCTTGTTAGCCGGGATTGGCGCTCTGGCTATTCCAGGCGTCGGTCCGTTCATCGCCGCCGGACCTATTATGGGCGCGTTGAGCGGAGCGGCTGTAGGTGCCGCCACCGGCGGCTTGGCTGGCGTTTTAATCGGGCTGGGCATCCCCGAATATGAAGCCAAACGCTACGAAGGAAAAATCACCGGCGGCAACGCTTTGATTTCTGTCCACACCACAAACAGCGAAGCGGTCGATCTGGCAAAAAAAGTCTTTGAGGAGGCTCACGCCGAGGATATTTCCTCGACGGGCGAATCGTCAGTTTAAGTTTGAGGCTGCGCTTGCATGTCATCAAAAAAATAATCAACCAGGAGTTTTAATATGCATAACATAGACACACTCAACAAATTTCTAAAAGACGAATTATCGGCAACGGAAACCTATCAACAGGTGCAAGACAAACTGTCTGAAGATGCCGGACTGGGCGAATCGAAGGACCTTACGCCTATTTTTGAGGATCATAAAGAGGCCGTTTCCAGTTTACAGACGCTCATCAGTCAACTGGGAGGAACTCCCAGCGCCGATTCAGGAGCGTGGGGCACTTGGGCGCAAATAGTCCAAGGCGGCGCTAATCTACTGGGTAAAGAAGCGGCACTACAGTCGTTACAGAGCGGCGAGAAAAGTGGCGCAGACGCGTATGCGGAAGCGTTGCAGAAGACTGAACTGCCTGCAGAGATTCGCTCGTTGATTGAAACCAAGCTATTACCGGCACAACAAGCGCATATTCGCACGTTGGATAGGCTGTTGGCCGCCGAAACTGAATAGTTTTTCGTCCCTTAGCACGTAGTTTTTAAATGAAGTCAGCGCGAGCTCAAATTGATTCGCGCTGGCTTAATTGTTTCTGTTCCGGCCTATAAATAAACCTGATTAACAAGAATTTTCAGCGCGGCTGATCCGGACAAGTAATTATCTCTACTGCAAGCAATGAGGACTAGCGGCGGCATTAACGCTAAGATTTGATGCCTCCCCAGGTTTAACATAGTCTCCCTACGAATTACTTGCCTGATTATATTTTCCTAGTATGTCCCAAAAGGTTATAAATAATGCGGCAATAATGGGGCCTAATATAAATCCGGTTAATGAAAACCAGCTTATCCCTCCTAGAGTTGATACCAGCACTAGATAATCTGACATTTTACTATCTTTACCTATCAGCCGCGGCCGCAAAAAATTATCTATCATAGCAATTACAAAAATACCGACGGATAGCAAAATGACTGCTTTTAATGTGTGTCCCTGTAAAAATAAAATGACCGCAGCAGGACCCCAAATTAGCGCACTGCCTATAGGCAATAACGATAAAACTATCATTAACATACCCCATAGAAAAGCCGCTGGAATGCCTACAAACCAAAATAATAACCCCCCTATGCTACCCTGAATAACGGCGACTAGTAACCCGCCTTTGACAGTCGCTCGCGCTACGCTGGTGAAACGCTCAAATAGTTCTATTTCAATTTGGTCACCTATCGGAATTAACGATATGAATTTTCTTATCAGTTGCTGTCCGTCCCGCAATAGAAAGAACAGAATGTAGAAAGACAAGGCAACTTGCACGATTAGATTTAAAATATTCTGAGTCAATGCGGGGAGTTGTTGCGCTATATATTGTACTGCTTGAGTAAAGGCATTCCCTGCCGAGGCGCTTATCTGCTCAACGCTTATTTCCTGTATATGAGACAGTTTATTAAATTTTGGCAAAAGAAGCGCGAGAGTATCTTGAAAATATATTTGAGGATTAATTTCCCCGCTTTGGATTTTTTGATAATAGGCTGTGCTTTCTTCCGTTATCATCAAGGTTATCATCAATAGTGGAATAACGAACACCAGAATAATCGTTAACATGGTCAAAAACAACGGCAGTATTTCCGAGTTTTTAAAATAACGGTTAATCCACTGATAAACAGGATAAAAAACTACCGCCAGAATAATAGCCCAAAAACAGGCTAATAAAAAATCTTTAATCAATAGGAAAAAAGATACCGTCACTAACAAAACGAAGGTTAGAAAGAGAATATAAGGAGTATTTTTTTGCATGAAAACCAACTTGAAGCAAATGAATAGTTTCGGCGTCTTATCTTTGCATTAATAAGTTCCCGAAACTGTTGAAATAGGGGTGAAGTCTGGCGTTACGAAGATTACTGTTCAACAGCATAGCGTATTAGAGATTGGTGGTTCTGATCAGTTCGGCATCCAACATTGGTAGCGGAAATATACAGAATTACCGTAGACAACAAACCATGCTTGCGACTTAAGGTTTCTCTGGCAGCAACGCCTCTTGAAACAATCCGGATCTACCTTCTGAGGCGGTTCGAGCCGCTGAATGCCAAGCGTTTTTTGGGATTCCTTGATTTTTCCCGGACATCATCGAAGCCGTTTTAGGGCTTTAAAACGCTAACTTTTCTCGACCTCTGCCGGGCCATATCTTTGTTGCGATGGCTAAATTCTTACCAATCATCCCCAAGCGAACACCCGCAACTGCACACCGAAAAATGCTATGTGATTAATCGTACAGACTACTTACAGCAGCAGGCATATACCTACGGTGTAATCGCTTTTCCTTGAAAACCGTTCTTAGAGGGAGTTCCAACATGTATAAATTAATTACCGGATTTGTTCTGCTCATCACCTTGCCTATGCTTGGTCAGGCTGATGCGCCTGACGACGCTCAAAGCTCGCCAGTCCAGCCTTCTGCTAGCGAATCACGAACAGCATCGGATAAAGCCAATGATGATTCTACTGGCACGCAAGGCGGGGCTTACGATATCTGCCTGCGAGCAACTCAGCGGTTCGAACAACAGGAAAAAGATAAAGGAACCGGAAAAGCTGCAATCGCGTCGCTCTCCGCTTCATGTAAAACGGAATTGAAGCCCGCCAAATATTGGGTTTGCATGGAAAAGGAAGCTATAGCGGAAGTCGACTTTAATGCCGCCCATTGGCGCTGCGCAAAAAAGCTTAACCATTAAATTAATTACGGATTCAAACGCTAATCGGAGAGACATCATGTCAGTATTCAAAGCGGAAGATTCAACAAAATCAAGCCCGGATCGCGTCCGTAAATCGACTGCGGTCCATGTAAACGCTGCAATAGACCACCAAACGGATCTCAGTATTCATCTATACAAAGACAAAAGTCAGGCGGAAACCCTAGAGCGTATTCAAGCGTTGGATAAGGAATGGGACATCGAGAGGTTGCTTGAGGTCAATGCATCAACTTTAGCCTTAACCGGCCTGATTCTGGGGCTAACTGCCAATCGAAAATGGTTGTTTTTGCCTGGGATTGTTTTGCCGTTTCTGTTGCAGCATGGATTGCAAGGCTGGTGTCCCCCTTTACCTTTATTACGTCGCTTGGGTGTGCGTACCCGAGGAGAAATTGATCGTGAAAAATATGCACTAAAAGCCCGGTTGGAGAAAAACTGACTGGGTATCAGGTAGCTTGGCTGTGTTTTATGCTGAACAAATTAGCGTAATTCAAACGATAAACTCAACTAAACCCGCAACAACCCGGACGCAATAACTCATGACGCCTGGATGCTAATGCCAACAATAGCAATGCATCTTCGACGGGCATTTCATATCAGCTTTCAGTGCTATACCTGTCTTAAGGCTAAACCGTTTGCACTGAGCTTGTCGGAGGGCTCACCACGAACGGCTTAAATTGCTGATCAACTAGGGTATACAAGCAATACGTCGCTTAAATCAAATTGCTTATAAATAAAACTCATTGGACATAAAAAATGAAGTCAATCAGAAGAACTTTCATCAAAGGTTTAATTGCCATTATCCCTCTAATATTTACCCTTTATCTGCTCTTCTGGTTCGCTGGCACGCTGGAGATGGCGCTGGGATATATTTTCAAGTTTATCTTTCCAGACAGTTGGTACATAAGAGGTTTTGGCGTTGCGTTAGCTATTCCTCTGGTATTTTTCTTCGGGTGTTTTTTGGAGTCTCGATCTTTCCGAAAAGTGTTTAACACCTTTGAAACACAGGTGATCCAGATTCCCTTTATCAAAAGCATCTATACCACCATGCGTGACTTTACCTCTTTATTTTCCCATGAGAATAAAGGTAAATTTAAGCAAGTCGTTTTAGTAAATGCACCGCCTGGCAATAGCCAACAGATCGGTTTTATTACAGTTTCTGATTTTGAAGATACTTCACATACTTTTATAACCGATGACCAGATTGCTGTATATATACCATTTAGTTATCAAGTGGGTGGACAAACGGTTATTATCTCACGCGAACATGTAATAGGAATTGATATGTCTGTTGAGGATGCACTACGTTTTATCGCTACAGCAGGTATTGCTGGCAGTACTAACAATGCATGAAACTATAAGTTAACTAGAGTTGAAATTGACCGATTGAAAGAACACCCAAGGTCAAATCCGACGGTCGCGTAATGAGTAAGCAGTCAAGCATTCTGCTTTACTTAAGGGTGTCATTAGTTAGTCTGCGTGACTCACAATAGCGATCAATTATCATCCTATGGACGGGTAGCGTTGTTTGTTTAAACGCACCAGAATTTAGTCCTTTGCCCTCCGTATCATTTTTTGACAATCAATATTTTCAACCTCGCCTATATCAATCGGCGGTAGCAGCATGAGAGTAGACAAAGGATCAATTGAAAATTTTGGTTTTAATATAGTGCCGGAAACATTTAAGGTGGAACGAAGGGTAAGCGGACTAAAATCACGAGGATAAGGAGTCATCGCTACTTCAAAGGTTTCGTTTTTAAATGACAAATAACCATTACCATGAACAACACTATCCTTGGTATTGAGCAATAAAGTTTTTGACTTGCCAATCCCATTATTAATATCCACATCAACAATGGCACAGAGAATAGGAATTTGAATATCTCCCGAGATATAGTAGCCAAGAGCGTGGAAAATGTCTAAGCCTATCAACTCTACTATCAAAGCGCTAATTTTGCCATCGTATTGCACTAAATAAGCTTCTCCGTTGGCGCTTGAAAGTATCTCTTTAAGCGAATTGCCCGACCCTTTTATTTTCAACTTACCGTTAATTTTCCCCAACGTGTTCTGAATATCTTTAACTTCCCCAATTAGCTTACTTAAAGGCATATCAATCACATTAATTTGGATATCAACGTCTGGCGGATTTTGCGATCCATAGGCTGACATCCAAAGGTTTATCCGTCCATCGTCAATTCCGAAGGTGACGGGTTCGAAAGTCAACACTCCATTGTTGAGCGATATTTGACCGTCAAAGTTGCTTAGGGGGATTTCCTTGTTAAGGATATTTGTGGCGCGAAGCCTAGCCTTGCCATTGGCTGCACGAATTTGTTTAAAGTTGAAATGACGCTCGGGGATCAAAGCATTGTCTTCGGTAACACTCTGATCTGTCAGGTTGGGTTCGCCGCCAATAAATCCGCTTAAATCGGCAAGATCAAGCGTTTTGGCGAACAAATCCATATCGAAATACAAAAGCTCAAGTGTTGGATTGATGAGAACTGTTCCTTGCAAATCGCTATGCCCAATTTCACCATTAAACTTGTCAAAGCGCCAAGTGCGATCCTGACGGCTTAAATCCCCCGTTATTTTATAGGCAGGGCTGGGTGGTAAAGGAATGCCGATTAAAGGAAATAATTCGGCAATATCATCTCCTGCAAAAGAAAGCTTAAGCTTTGGATCGGGCGCTTGTAGAGGATGAGTCACTGTGCCGCGAATAGCTATTTCCGTTTGGCCGAACACCATATTCAACTTGACAGGATAGGGATTATTTTCTGAGCGTAATTCTGCATAGGAACCGGCAGCAGCCTGGATATTTAGCGTTTTGTGTTGGTAGCTACCCTTACTTTCAATGGTAATCGGCAGTTGCCAGCCGCCAGAGCCTTTCAAGGAATCTATATCTCCTTCAAAATTCATATCACGGATTTCATCATAATAATAAAATATTCCAGAAACAATATGCAGATTCTCGAAAATAACCGGCAACTCAAGAGCATATGCATCAGCTTTCGGGTCAGAAAAACTCCAATTTGCATCACCTTTCTTATTTTTTAAAAGAAATAATTCTGGCTTGCTAATGCTTAAATCGTTAATGAATATTTCGCCATGGAACAGTCTTGAAATAGAAAATTGCAATGATAATTTATTTATTTGTGCAAGGTTTTCAGGACTAGGCCAAACCGTATTTTTGATTGAAATATTATTAAGAGTGAGTTCAGGTTGCCTGCCATATTCAAAAATAGTTTCGCCTTTTATGTCAAGTTTTAGCTTTTGGGTATTAACGCTATTCTCAATAAACCAGATCCTAGCATTATCGGAATAGGCAAAAATTAATAGCATACTGCCAAAAGCACATAACCCTATTAGTAACATGACTAAAAATATTCGGGTAAGGCTTATCAGTTTGCAGTTCATTGGTTATTTAAGAACGCTGGCGGTAGAGTTTGGCGACGGGATTGGCACCAATAAAAAACTCAACAATGCCTCCTTTAACAACCAAAACGAATTAAAAGCTTTACGCCCGGAAGTCAAAGGTGAGGCACATGCTTTGGATAGCGAAATTATCAAGCCAGTGTTCTGATACTGGCTTCGCGCTCCCACTGCCGGGTCTTGGCTGCCGCGATGAAATCATCCACGCAATCGATGTTAAACACGCCGCCATCGGGTTTAATATTCGCCGTGGTCAGTAAGACTGCGCCGCCCTCGTCAACAATTAGCGCTTTCAAGTGACCAAACGCATCGCGCACGAAATCGATGGCGGCGGCTTCCTTCCCCAATGACATGGCGGCATGTTCGGTCAGGAGGATGGCGACCGCGTCGAACATTACTGACGGCGTACCCGCCAATTGGCCATCGACTTTCATCAGCCAGCCGTCAGCGAGTGTGGTTTCACCTATTACCGTGGCGATAATTTTGCTTGTTGCGCCGGCACTGGTCACAGCTTGTTGCACAGCCGCAATACTTGCCGCATCCGAACCCTCCGCGATCAATATCCCAACACTCCGGCCCTGAAGTGTATTCTTCATGTTCCCGATCAACTGTACCGCCGGCGATGGCTCCAGTTCCTGGGGCGCCATCGCCGCAGTTGGCGCTGGCGGCAATTCAATCAGACCTAGGCCAGAGGCTACCCGCTGCGCAAGGTCTTGTTCGATATGACGTAGATGACCGACCATCGCGACACGGATATGCGGATGTTCTACCTTAGATAGTTCAAACACTAACGCCGAAGCAATATGCGCCTGTTCGTAGGCAGACTGACTGCGATAAAACTGCCTCGCCTGGCTGTAATGGTCAGCAAAGCTCTCGGGTCGAATCCGCCCCTTGGCACCACTTTCTTCAATTGCCGCACTGCGAAAGCCGGTTTCCGCTTGTTCGCGTGGCGAATCCATTGCCAGCGTATTGGGTTCGTAGGCCACCCGACCTTGCGGTTGCGTCATTTGCATATGCCCATCGCGCTGCTGATTGGCAAACGGGCACTGCGGCGCATTGATGGGTATTTGATGGAAATTCGCTGAGCCCAACCGGGACAGTTGCGTGTCCTGATAGGAGAAGAGCCGCCCCTGCAACAACGGATCGTTCGAGAAATCGATGCCGGGCACGACATGGGAGGGACAGAACGCTACTTGTTCGGTTTCCGCGAAAAAATTGTCCGGCCAGCGATTCAATACCATGCGACCGATAACTTGCAGCGGCACCAATTCTTCCGGGATCAATTTGGTTGGGTCGAGATGATCGAATGGGAAGGCATCGGCTTCTTCTTGCGAGAACAATTGCACCGCCAAATCCCATTCCGGAAAATCGCCGGTGCTGATGGCCTCGAACATGTCGCGCCGATGAAAGTCGGAATCGGCACCGGCTATTTTTACCGCCTCATCCCAGAGGGTAGATTGCAAACCGAGTTTCGGCCGCCAGTGAAATTTCACGAAGGTCGATTCGCCCGCGGCATTGATTAAGCGAAAGGAATGAATACCGAAGCCTTCGATCATCCGCAACGAACGCGGCAAGGTGCGGTCGGACATCACCCACATCACCATATGCATGGCTTCCGGTGTGAGTGAAATGAAGTCCCAGAAGGTGTCATGCGCCGACGCCGCTTGCGGAAAGCCGCGGTCGGGTTCCATTTTTACGGCATGAATCAGATCGGGAAATTTAATAGCATCCTGGATGAAGAACACCGGGATGTTATTGCCGACCAGATCCCAATTGCCTTCCTTGGTATAAAACTTGACGGCAAAGCCGCGGACATCGCGCGGCGTATCGGCGGAGCCGGAGCCGCCGGCGACAGTGGATATGCGCGTAAACAGCGGCGTTTGCTCACCTACTTCGGTCAGCACTTTGGCCGTGGTGTATTGCTCCAGGGATTCGGTGAGCTCGAAAAAGCCATGTGCGCCGGTTCCACGGGCGTGGACGATGCGTTCCGGGATGCGCTCGTGGTCGAAATGGGTGATTTTTTCACGCAGAATAAAGTCTTCCAGCAGTGTCGGGCCGCTCGGATGGGCTTTCAGGGAATTTTGATTATCGGCAATCGGTAAACCCTGATTGGTCGTCAAAGTGGGCTGGTCGTCGATGGCTGACTGGTGCCACTCGCCGCCGTTGCCGACTGAAATTGTCGATACTTCCTCCCCAAATTGGGCTGGTTCGTTCGCTACGGTTAGAACAGGTGTTTTTGCTTTATTCATGATGCATCCCCAATGGATTTAGCGTGTCGGCTTATGATCGAAGGATCATCCGACACATGGGGCTTGGGGTCTGTACGCTGTCACACTGTAAAGCCTTATTTATTCGGCTTTTTATAGAAAAATCGTCAATAGTCAGTGTTGAAATCTGACGTTTTTCAAACTCAAAAAATTAGTCACCACCACTCATCATCGTAGAGGCGTTTGGGCTAACGACGAGTTCAATTCGAACATGCTTTTAACCGCAATGTTTGGCAGCGCACCGACATTGTGCGACTGCTAGGGTAAATTTCAGCGCAACCGTCGGTTCTCGCCAGACAAAGACTGCCGATCGGATGACTGCCACCGGCCACCTATTCGATGCCGATGCGCCAACAATAAAGTACTTTTCAAGGAGGGGATATGCCTAAACCATTGTCGTTAGTTGCCTTCGCTCTAAGCAGCTGTTTGCTGTTTGTCGCCAACCAAGCTAAAGCCGATCAGTCTTCCGCAAGCCAATTAGCTGAAAACACTGAGTTGGAAAATACTCAAAAAAACCTTCGCGATAAAGACAACACCACCTTAACGGCCGAGGATCAAAACGAGTCCCAAGCCGACTTAAAAATCACCGCGCACATTCGTAAAGCTTTGCTCAAAGACAAATCCTTATCCATGGATGCGCATAACACCAAAATCATTGCCCGCAATGGCGTTGTGACTTTGCGCGGCCCCGTCGCAACGACGGACGAAAGCATAAAACTGCAAAAAATCTGCCGAGAAACGGCCGGTGTCGTGCAGGTGGACAATCAACTTGAAACTAAAGCGCCTTAACAGCGTGGGAGTATGTAATGACTAAATCCGTTTTTTGTATCGCTCAAACTATCGAGCAAACTGAAAGCATTGTGAACCAGCTGAAGGCTGCCAGTTTTTCCAGCAACGATATTTCCGTGTTGCTGCCCGATAAAAATACCACGAAGGATTTTGCCCATGAAAAACACACCAAAGCCCCGGAAGGCGCGGCACTTGGCGGAACGGTGGGTATGGGCACCGGTGCGGTATTGGGTTGGCTGGCCGGCATCGGCAGCCTGGCTATTCCGGGCTTGGGGCCGTTTATCGCCGCCGGTCCGATTATGGCCGCGTTGAGTGGTGCGGCATTGGGTGCAGCAGCAGGGGGATTGTCAGGTGCGCTGATTGGCGTGGGCATTCCGGAATACGAAGCCGTGCGCTACGAAGGCAAAATCAAGGGTGGAGGGATTTTGATCTCGGTGCATGCCGGCAGCAGTGAAGCCATTGATCAGATAAAAGAAATATTTGGACACGCGCACGCCGAAGATATTTCTTACACCGACGAAGCGGCCGTACCTGCTTGATGTTGAAACCCGGCCTAAAAAGTCCCGGTTCATGGAACAAGAAGGGATTTTTGCAGGTTTACTGATACCGCATTTCTTCCGTGTATAGCGCCTCCAAAATGCCCCCCGCCAAGTCGGACCGGGCATTCTTTTTTTCCGCAATTTTTGATTTCGGGTGATGCGCTCTGAACCCTATTGCTAAGCTCACTCAAGTTCGATTGGCGGCTCGGTGCAAGCACTCTGCTGCTGTTCTAAATCATTCAAGGCCTCGACCAAGCCCAAAACCCTATCCACCGAGGCATGCCATTGCGCAATCACCGGCATGTTATTCACGGGCCAGGACAAAGCCGCAGCCATTTGTTGAAAGGCCTGTACCGACTGCATCAACGCCCCCAGCGTAATACTCCCCAGAATAAAGCGCGGCGCTGTGATCAGAATGGGCAGCGCCATCGATAGCACCGCGTAGCCGGAGCTGAACAGAATAATGTGCTCCCAGGCCCGCGTTTGCAGATCATAAATACCGTTAATGTCTTGAAACAGGCTGAGAAAGCGCTTTTTTTCGTGCGCTTCGCGGTTATGCACGGAAATAGCTTGGGCATTTTCCCGGGCCTTGACCAAACCGAAGCGAAAATTAGCTTCAACCGTTTGCATCGCATTGGTGGTTAAGGTCAGCGGCCGGCCGGCCCACCAACCCAACATCGAGGCTAGCGCCGCGTACAACAGGGCCAACCAAACCAAGTGTCCGTAAATAGGCAATCGCATACCGCCAAAATCCAGCATGACGGTACCGGACAGCGTCCAGAGAATCTGGGTAAAGCTCGCCAGCAATAACAAACTGTAAAACAGCGTGTAACACAGATTAACGGCTTCGTCGGTGGCGATGCGAATATCCTCCGCGATGCGGCCATCGGGATTGTCGTGGCCCACCGTCAGTATCTGAGCGATTTGGTAATGATGGCCTTTATTCATCCAGCGACCGATAACGTGCGCCGTCAACCAGGCCCGCCAACTGATTTGCAAATCCCGCTTGATTTTTAAATGTAAAACGGTCACCAGCATGCTGGCTACAAAAATTAATCCCAGATCGCGCACTTGGGTCATCAGCCCTGGCATATTGCGCTGTTCCAAGGCGTCGAATAGCGCGGCGCTCCATTGCGTAATCATCACGGCAATGACGATTTGCAGCACAGTCAAAATCAGTAAATTTAAGGTCCGTCTACAGATACGCATCTGGTGCTCAGACCGCCAAAAAGGCCCCGCCAGTTTCAGAAACTTAAAGAAAAATCCGGATTGGCCTGACACGGTAGTGCTCCACAGTGAAGTAATTTGCTTAGGCGATTTTGAAGTTTCATAGCATCTAACATCGTGATGATAGAGCTGGCAACCGCTAGTGACAGGATGCACCGCATTGCGCTGCAAGTCTGTACGCTACAGCACCCACATCCCATAAAAACTTGCTGTCAGCGCGGTCTGGATATTGGCTGCCGACTCAATGTGCGTTGACGCACCGACTACGGCCAAGGTCGCGAGTATGGTGGGTTCCGAGCGCTAAAAAACGCTCGTTCGCTTCAATAAAATTAAAACACCACCAGGAATCATCATGAACAAAGATCAAGTAAAAGGCCGCGTCGAAGAGACCAAAGGCAAAATCAAAGAAGTCGCCGGCAAACTAATGAACGACGACGATATGGAGTTGGAAGGTAAGGTGCAAAAACACGTCGGTAAAGTTCAGGCGGGCTTTGGCGATGTAAAAGACGATATTAAAAAGGCTGTTGACGACGAATAACAATGTTCGCCAGTTCATCCACCGCATCTAACTTCCCAAAGGCCACATCATGAAATTTACCCAAACCGAACGCTATATTTTATCTGCCGGCGTACTGACAGCGCTTTGCTCATTCGGCGCCCTCGCCGCAGACCATGAAGCCCCGATGAATAAAGATCAGGTCGAAGGCCGGGTCGAAGAAACCAAAGGCAAGGTCAAGGAAGTGACTGGCAAGATCATCGACGACAAAGGCATGGAAGTGGAAGGTAATGTCCAAAAAAATCTCGGCAAAGCCCAAAAAGGCTATGGCGATATTAAGCAGGATATTAAGGAAGGCAAGTAAGAAAAAGCAGCTAGCTCGTCGACCTATCGCCTCCCCCCTTTGGTGTTAACGTTTGCCGGCTAGCTGTGGATATAACGGCAGAGACGCAATATTTTGCGTTTCTGCCACCGCCACGGAACAGTCCATCTGTTAGTGGCAAAAGCTAGCGCTTTCTGCGTCTGCATTTGATTCAGGGGCGAACTGACTCCCCCACTTAACGGAGAATTCCATGCATCAAACATCCCAATCAGAACATGCCAGGCAAGCTTGTATTGCCGCGTGCAGCCTTTGCCACCAGCTTTGTCTGCAAACCGCGATGAACCATTGTCTGGAAACCGGCGGTAAGCATGTCAAAGCCAAACATTTACGCCTAATGTTGAACTGTGCCGAGATCTGTCAGACTTCGGCCAATTTTCAACTGACCGGCTCGCATTTTCTGCATAGCCTGCACGAGCTTTGTGCGGAGATTTGCGAAGCCTGTGCAGCCGAATGCGATGAGATCGGCGATATGAAAGATTGCGTTGTGGCCTGCCAACAATGCGCCGACAGTTGCCGGCAAATGCTCAGCACACAACATTAAGCACGGAGCCGCCAGCGTCATGCGTCCTAGATCCCTATTATTGGCGGCGATTACTGCGATAGTCTTGTCTGCCTGTGCGACAGCTTTGCAGAGCACCCAGCAAGTTCCCGCTGCCTGGCAGGACAGCCACGCCGCCAACAGATCTTTACTCGGCAAAATCAATTGCCGCGCCAACCTGCATCCAGTTATCTGCTGAGCTAACAAAAATATTTAAGCTTGACTCACGCAAGCGAAGGAGAACCTATCATGAGCACGATAATCACCAAAGACAGCACAAAAATTTACTACAAAGACTGGGGATTGGGACCGGCCGTGGTGTTCTGCCACGGCTGGCCGCTAAACGCCGATGCCTGGGAGAATCAAATGGTTTATCTGGCGGCAAACGGCTATCGCTGTATTGCCCACGATAGACGCGGTCATGGCCGTTCCGATCAGCCATGGATCGGTAATGATATGGAAACCTATGCCGACGACTTAGCGGAACTCATAGAAAAGCTCGACCTAAACGGCATAACCTTAGTCGGCCACTCGACCGGTGGCGGCGAGGTGGCGCGTTATATCGGGCGGCATGGCTGCCAACGCGTCAAAGGTGCGGTGTTGGTGGGTTCGGTAACACCGTTGATGCTGAAAACCGATAATAATCCTATTGGCCTACCTATTACGGTATTTGACGACATTCGCAGCGGCGTCGCAGCTGATCGCTCGCAATTTTTCATGAATTTGACAGCCCCGTTCTACGGCGCCAACCGGCCGGACGCGACGGTCAGCCAAGGCGTGCGCGACGCATTCTGGCGGCAAGGTATGCAAGGTGGATTACTAAACCAGCTCGAATGCATCAAGGCCTTTTCAGAAACCGACTTTTCCAATGATCTGAAAAAATTTGAGATACCGACCCTGATTATCCACGGCGATGACGATCAAATTGTGCCGATTGCCGCCTCCGCCCTTACTGCGGCTACACTCATTAATAACGCAACGCTGAAGATCTATCCCGGCGGACCGCATGGCCTAGCCGACACACATAAAGACCAGCTAAATAGCGACCTGCTTGCGTTTTTAAAAACCTGAACGGTCGGTAATTGCTGCCGGGAAAAATATCTCGATAATTAGCTTTGGCGTTTTACTACTTCGCCATGCTTGTTTACCGCGAATGTGTGACAGCGTACCGACTCAAACCTGATTTAACTGTATATTCAAATTCCAATACAAAATATTGACTAGTAAATATTCGATATTTTAGTGATCGATAAATAAATCATTAATAGCTATCAGACTTTTTAGAAAAGTCCGTCGTTATTAATGAAATCGCCGTAAATATTCATCCAGATAGCCGCTAAAAATTAGCTGTTATTCAGATCGAAGAGACTATTATGTATAAACCTGTTTTTTGCATCTGCCAAGACATCGGTCAGACAGCCGCTATTGTTAATAATCTTAAAATGGCGGGGTTTTCTAACACTGAAATATCCCTGTTATTTCCGGATAACGCCACCCTCCCCTCCCGCCAACAAAACGCCGACGAAAAAGTGGATGCTGCCGAAAACGACAGCTACGGCCTGGAATGGACCAGCAAAATCGATAGCCTGGATATTCCGGGCGTCGGCCGCTTCATTGCCGCCGGGCCGATTATGGTTGAATTATGTCGCACACCTGAAAAAGACCAGGTTGCCGATTTAATTGCCGCCTTAATTGGCGTCGGCATTCCGGCGCATGAAGCCACGCACTACCAAGAAAAAATCAAAGCCGGACGTACGCTGATTGCTGTTAATACGGCAACGGCTGAGACCCGGGATACCGCAAACACGATTTTCCAGCAGGCTGAAGCCGAAGATATTTCCTCATCGGAAGAAGTAACGCTCACCGTTTGATGCGCCTTTGCCACACTACAAAAACCACCACACAGGACTTTTACTATGCACAGCATCGACATGATAGACAGTTTACTGATTGACGAACTTGCCGCCACTGAGACCTACAGTCAGGTATTAAAAAAACTTAAGGAAGAGGTTTCACTCGGTGAATCGGAGTTACTGCTGCCGATTTACGAAGCGCATAAAGCAGCCGTTTCCAGTTTGCAAACTCAAATTCGCGAACTGGGCGGTACGCCGGCCAAGGATTCCGGGGTATGGGGTTCTTGGGCCAGCTTGATTCAAGGCGGCGCCAATGCCTTCGGCAAGCAGGCCGCGCTAAAAGTATTGCAGGAAGGCGAAAAGAGCGGTCTGGGCGACTATGAAAAAGCGCTGTTGGACCAGAAACTCGGTTCCAATATCCGTACCTTAATCCTACTCAAGCTGCTCCCCGCGCAACATGCGCATATTGATACCTTGGATCAAATGATGAGTTCGCTGGCCGCTTAGCGAAATCTCTAACATTCCATTACGTTTAATCCAGCAAACAAGGGCAGCGTTTATCTCGCTGCCCTTGTCATAGTTTCAAGGAGTTCCACACCATGCTTACCACTATTCCCGACGTAATCTTTAAAACCCGGGTTCGCGATGAAAGTATCCCCGGCGAAAATCCATTTCGTTGGCAGGATGTCAACAGCGATGAGATTTTCAAAGGGAAATCCATCGTGATTTTTGCCTTACCCGGCGCCTACACGCCCACTTGTTCGAACAAACATCTACCGGGCTATGATGCCAAATACCAAGAGCTTAAGGCTCATGGCATCGATGAGGTCTATTGCCTGAGTGTCAACGATGCCTTTGTGATGTATCAATGGAGTCAGCATCTCAAAATAGCCGACGTCAAAATGCTGCCTGACGGTAATGGCGAATTCACCGAAGCCATGGGCATGCTGGTGAAAAAACACAATGTGGGGTTCGGCAGCCGGTCTTGGCGCTATTCGATGTTGGTTGAAGACAAAAAAATTCTGCAACTGTTTAGCGAACCCGGCCAAATCGATAACTGCCCGGACGATCCGTTTACCGTCAGTGATGTGGATACCATGTTGGCTTATCTGCATGAACAGAGATGGGATAAATGAACGGGATTTAATGGGATAAATCGGTTTTTAGTGGGACAAAATTCGTTTTTTCGTTTATCGAAATGCAAACAACTTGCAAATATTGCAACAGAAACAACAGAGGTTTTTACAACGTAAAATGATTGTCCAGGATCGCTAAAATCATCGCTTCGTCCGAATCTGAAATGCCATAAATAGGTCTGGCAACAATGTCCCCCCAGAGCCATGGAAACTCAGATTTAGTGCCCCCAAAATGTTGCATGGCCGCATACTCCATTGGGCTACCAATAAAAACGGCGTCATTGCCAAAAAGCTGATAATTAGTTTCGTCCATCAGCTTTCCTGATTCCCCAACTAAAGGCTTATTACGGCCTTTCTGTTCGATTGTAACCGCCGAATTATCCTGCCAACGTTGCCCGTCAGGTCCTACACCTTTTACGAATCTATCCTTAGTGGATTCAGTTAGTTCTTCGCCTATCTCCAAAAAAGCCGGACGCAGATTTCCAGTTTTTGCCTCTAGCTTTTGAAATGCCTTCAGTACCTCGCGATCATCCCATTCGATAAATGCGCCCATAACATCTAGCCGTCCACCTCATCAACATCGCCACCGCTCAGGATTTCGATAGCCGTTAAAATCACTGCGTCATCGGCATCCGGTAACGCTGCTCGACAACGATCAAGCCATTCCTCTTCGGGAAATGTCTGCATAATTTCGTGGATCACACTGTCGGTTTTATCCATCATTTTAGCCACCCTAACGTTCGAAAAATATCATCCATCGCAGCCGCTATAGGTGCGAAATCGTCATCGTCCCATTGCGAAGAAGCGTAAGCCGGGTGATTATGCGCGGTGATTTTTTTCACCTGCGCCAGCATCGTCGCATTGTTACTGCGCAGGGCTATCCACTGCGCATATGCCCTGGCCCATTGCTCCCACGGCTCTAAATAATACGCCGCTTTTTTGCGGGTAAAGCGATCTGCATGGTTGCGCAAAACATCATCCATCTTAGCTGTTGCCTGGCTAGATGCGATGGCCTCGCGCCACTTATCCAGCAACGCATCGTCTATTGATGCATACACCCCGGAACGCCCAATCGCATGGTGATCGATGTAATGGCCAATCTCGTGAGCGATGGTTAATTCAGGGTTTACCGATACCTTAGACAACGCAATGGAAATAGGTTTTTTGCTATAGCGCTCGTAAGTATACTGCCCTTGAAACCTAACGTTGGCACTGGCTTTTACCGGGATCGTCGGCAGATTTTCCACCGTATGAATAGCATCGATCTCGATCAGCGTGCGGCTGGCAGCACTGCGCGCAAAACCACTGCTTGGCAGCGTCAACGCATCGCTGACATGCGGTAATTTCGGCGCTGCTATCTTGGCGATATCGGCTTTAAAGGCGTCCGCCAACGGCTTGGGCAATGCCGCCACTTTATTATCGATAAACGGCTGCATGGACTTGCCGACACTGGCGCCGGGCGCATAGCCCCAGCCGTAATCAACACCCATCGGCAACACGTGTTCAATGCCGCGCCTATCCTTATATATATAGGTGCCGTCATCCGGTGGTGGATAGCCTTTATATTTCTCAGCACGCACCGCCCTTATTCGGCAACGACAGCCGAATCCATTCGGGCAAAAATGCGTAACAAACCAAACGTGCCCAGCCGGCAACACGGTGCCAGACCAACTTTGATGTATCAGGCGCGGATGTTGAACCGTATCGTTATGCACATACTCCCAAAAAGGTCGGCTTTTTAACAAATCCGGATCGTTTAGCTGTTGCCAACGCCCGGCAGAATAGCTTGCTGATAAATTGGCGTTATAGATCACCCGCGTGCGCCAATCCCGGCCGGCTTTTGTGCCTTTCCCTGTCCAGCCTTGCCAACCGTTTTTTGCAACAATGTTGTCAAACTCTTTGCGAAACCACTGGATTGACTTGCCCTCGGCGATCGCGCTGTCCACCGCGCCGCGCAGATCGTTGAGTAAATCCGCTTTAGCCGCACCGGCGACGACAAACGCCCGATCATGGGCTTCATTCAGAATATCGTCCCAACGCTCGGTTGGCAGATTCAGCTTTTGCCGGAAAAAATCGACTTGTTCCTGGAACGGCTTGTTGAATTTGCCATCGCCACGGGCGTTGAAAGCGACTTGGGTTGGTGAGAGTTTTAGCGGCAACTTAGCCTACCTTAGCCCTGACAAAACAGTCCTTCGCTTCCAATAGCTTCCGCAATCCGGCGGATTTTTCCGGTCCATCCGGCAGCGATTGATCCATAGCCAACGCAAGTTCACCAATCGGCTTAGAAACTACCTGCAAATGATCAGGAAGATGTTCAAATGCAAAATATTTCAAGATTGAGTTGTCACGTTGACGCGATTGAACTCGTTCGCGACCTAATAATGCGCAGGGCCAATCATCTTGGCATATGTCACAACCTGCACCGCAGTCTGGGTGCCTTTTTAGTTCGCTCATACCTCACCCTCCACATCAAACCTACCCGACAACTCCGCCGCTGCAAACGCCAAAGTCATCACATTGGTCAAACTGCTCTCATCCAAGTCGCCATAACTCGCCAACAGCTTATCCCGCAAGGCCTCCAGCGATTCCGACTCAACGGCCAATGCCGCCACTTGTTCCACCATCGTTTTTATCGATTCACCAGCATCGATCGCCAGCTGATCAGTCATGGCGGAAACAGGCGTAGGGTCGATATCGCCCAACTGGGCAGCGTTATCCGGCTGCCCAGGCTGGCTTGTCGTAAGGGGCTTACTGGCCCCTTTTTCGCGGGTAGTATTCGCAAATTTAGCCGCTAATGCAGCTAATGCCGTTGCTGCGGGTGCAGTCTGCCCGGTATCCGGTACTGAATTTGCAGCATTCAACTGCAAAATGGGCTCATCGCCCTCGGGCTCCGGTATTTTCAGCTTACGGTTGGCATAATTAACAGGTATTCTGACGCCGGCGCCGACCAATTTCGGCAAGGCATCGGCATACAGCGCTAAATCGTCCGGCTCCTGCGTGTCGGATACAAATGATGGGCAGCGATTGCTCTCAAATAAGCCGTTAAACATCGCCATTGGATAGACCAAATGACTAGACAGGGTTTGATCCAGCTGCGTGGCATCGTCATCGCGTATATCCAGCCGCACTTCATTATGTACGTCGCCCAAGGCCCGATTGCCGTTGGCTGCGGTGGAACTGGTCAACGTGCCGCCTAAAATCGCCTTGGATATAGAGCCTTCCGCCCAATCCATCATGGTTTTAAAGCCTTCGGCATTGCCGCTGGACATGACAGATTGCAACTCGACCAGCATGCTATCCGGGATAATCCCAGCCGCGTTGTGGCCTATGCTTAGCACGGCGCGCATTAAATCGCGCTTTTCTTCATCACTGGCGCCAGGCGGGTATTTACCAATGCGGATCGGCAGCCCGTAAATCTCCAAAAACTCAGCCAGGTCGCGCACGCTATAGTTTTTATACAGATACGGCCACGCTAGCGAACGGTAAAGCCCGGTGCGGGAAATGTAACCGGCGCGGGATTTATGCAAATGCACAATCCAGCCAAATGGCTGCAACGGCACACCATACGCATGCGAGTTGTCGCGCAATTGCAGGGTGTTGCGCTGTTCTGGCGGGCAGGTAAACCAGCTCGGGGGGCGGTGTTCCACCTGATTGGGATACCACTTGCCTTGCGCGTTGCGGCCCCAGCCTAGTTCGATACACGAATAACTGTGTCCTATCGCATCCAACGCATCCATTCTAATGCTGCCGATATCGACTTCATCGCGGATCAAGTCTTCCAGGATCTTGGTGTTTTTTTCTTCCTGAGAGGAGGCATTGCGCGGCGGTTCCAGGCTCCAATCCAGTTTTTTTACCGCCATTTCGCGCTTATGCATTTCCGCGTCGATATGCGTATCTTTCTCGCGCATATCCATAAATAGCTCGGCTTGGGCAATCATATTGCCTTGCTCCGCATCACGCAGAATCGTTGCCAAGCTGGCCGGAGTCAGGCCTTTAGAGGGATGATTGGCAAATTCGCGGTGCAATTGCGCCATTTCCGGCGCATCGGTCTGCCGTTCTTTCACTGCCGCTGTGGTTAATTTGCTTTTAAACCAATCGAGAAATTGCATTAGTACGCACCTTTGCGGTCAATTTTGAAATCGTCGTTGTCGCGGGAATAGCGTTCGTTTTTGGTGGGGACAGGGATGTACTCAATCACTTGCGCATTTTGCAGGCTGGCGAAATACGCCAGAGCTTTAGAAATAGCACTGTCGCCGTGGCGTTGGTTGCTACCGGTCTCAGTTTTAGCCTTAGGCAGCTTGATAATGCCGTTGATGACTTGCAAGGCTCGCAAGTCGTTAAGCTGGTCGGCATCGGCGGGCAGGGTTAGCTTGCCATCTTCCAAAGCCGCCTTAAATTTCGGCATATTCTCCAGATACCAGGCATCTGATAGCTTTATCTCGGAAATCCGTCCCGATCCATAGCGATGGCGCGCCACTTCCGCCAAATACATGCCGTTGCCGCCAGCATCCAACGCGCCGCCGATCAGGCGCGGCAAGCGGTCCACGATGTAAAACAAAATCTGTTCTTGCTGTTTGAACGGAATATTGCGCAGTTCCACGCTAAAAGGGATGGTCCGGTTCAGGTTCTGCTCGATTGCCATTGGATCGATGACGGTTAAATCGCCCAAGCGGCCAAAGTCCTCACCAAAAGCATGTTGATTTTTGGGGTCTAATTTGAGGAGCAACGGCAACAAGTTTTCATCACACCAATCCTTAATCTCGGCAATGCGTAGATGCTCAGGCCATTCATTAAAGCTGGCATCCTTCGCCAGGCGAATCACCGGATACGCCTTATCCATCCGCGCCTCGATCAACACCCGGCTAAGCGCCGAGCCGCCGGACTGGCTAGGCACACAAAAATACTCTTCGTCCGCCGCTTCCTTGCTGGGGGCATTGTCTATGGTCTTTTGCCGCCAGGCGGCTTCGGCTTCCGGGCTCCATTTTTGGCCGGTCACATAGCAAATGCGCTTGAATACGCCGTCGGCCAGCGCATCGTCCAGGGTGATGCGGTGCACGCTGTAGGGCTTTCGGCCTGCGCGGGCATCTTGCACATATTGGTTGTACTCATTATCGACGCCGTTATGCGTGCTGATGATGCGCACCCGAGCACCCCACATTGTTAACGCCATGGCGGCTTTTAACAATTCGTGCAGCGAATCATGAAATGCGGCCTCATCGATCACGACATCGCCCTGCATACCCCGTAAGTTGGAGGGCCGCGAGCTGAGGGCGGTAATTTTGAAGCCGGAATTAGGAAAGCGGATGGTGTACGACAAAATATCCTTGTTGCCGTCTTCGTCTTTAAAAATGGCTTCCGACACGGCGCCGGCCAGCTGATTGAAGGCTTTGGCAAACAAAGACGCGGCTGCGATATATTCCAGGGCCATTTCCTGCCGAGATCCGACATAGAACACGTTGCGACCGCCGCGACGTTTAGGCTTAGAAGCAGTAATAACGTTGCTTGCTGCCTCGGCCCAGGTAAGACCAGTACGACGGGACTTTTCAGCAATCTTCACCTCGCTTTCGTCTTCAAACCAGCGCGCTTGATAGCCCAGCAAAACGGGTTCGTTTTCTGGGAAATAATCGGCGGTTTGTAATTGCTCGATATCGGCCATTTATTTACCGATCAGGATGCGCTTAATCGAGGCTTCCAGCTCTTCGCTGATACCATCGTTTTTCAATTGTTCGGTCAGATCCTTGGCGGCTTCCTCGCGGGCCTGCTTGCGAATCAACGCATCGCGCGCTTCGTTCTTGCTCGCCGCGCTTTCCAGCTTCTCGATTGCGATCGCTAATTCCTTGATCGCGCCCGGGTGGGCCGGTTCTTCGTCTTCGGCCATGTGCATGGCGGTATCGAAAGCCAGGTTGCGTACGACCTCGTTCAACAGTTTGCCGGTTTGGCCTTGCGGCTCGTTGCCTAGTTTGCCTATCCACATGTCAGCAATGGCGCGGGATTGCGTCAGCTTGGCGCCGATCTTGTCCATCTTCACCGCATAGCGATTCACCGCGCTTTTGCTGACCGGTTCCGCGCCTTGCTCGGACAAAATAGCGTTGATGCGCTGGGTTGCGTCCATTTGCGTGATGCGTGGATCGCGCAGCAAGGCTTGCAGCTTCTCAAGGATGTCGGCGGGCAGGGTTTCGATGGTGGATGCTTTAGCCATTATTTAAATGTAAATAGACAAACAAGAAACATCACCGGCCACGCACAAAGAATGGTGACCGCAATAAAATCAAACATTGCGCCGGCCTCGGATAAACAACCTAATCAAAAATTCACGGTTGGTTTTCATGATGTTTGGATAGCCGTCAAAATATTCATCGACGACAAAATCCAAGACTGCGCATATGGCACCGGAGCCAATGGACAGAATTAACAGCTGAATCACGCCGGCCTCGACCGCGCAATGCCAGGAACAACTGATAATCCGAGAGCAACATCTACTCCTTCGCTCCGCAGCAACGCGACCGTACAACCCGGCAATGGAGTAGTGGCAACCAAGTCGAGCCGCTCTAGCCAGGCTAAATCGTTGCGAACAACTGCCAAGCTAACGCCATGATTTTGCCCGATCAGCAATTTATGCAGTATGTCGTCGTTGATGCTGTAATCTGGATCTTTCTCTAATATCTGTAAAATCGCCAGGCGGCGAGCTTCGGTGGTTGCGTCAGCCATGAGACTGCCCCTTATTCAGTTGTTTTAACTCGCCCAGCACTTGCCCCAATAGCAATTGGCTCTGCTGGGATGATGTTGCAATATCGTCTATCCGCTCGTGGATGCGGACGATCTCGTTCCGGGCTATCTCGCGCTCCCGGTCAAATTGTTCGCGGGTGGGGATGGCTTTTACTTCGCCTTCCAGCCGCGCCATGCGCTCGGATTTAGCGCTGATTTCCTTGTCTACGTCGCTAAAGCGGTTGTTTACATCGCTAAATCGGCTATTGACGTGGGTTTGCAGATCAGTAATCGATTTAACCGTGGCCCGCTGGTTACGATCCGCCCGCACATACACAAACACGGCAATGCTGCCCAGAAAGCTCAAAATGCTGAGTCCCAGCTTGATCCATTCGATCATCGGTGGCTCCTGTCTTTCAATTCCGCTTCCCTTGCGCAATCGACGCATGTTCTAACGCCCGGCAAAGCCTGTCGGCGTAACTCCGGGATCTCGGCGCCGCATTCGTCGCACCACTCCGCCGACACCGCATCCGGATCAATCGCATGTGCTTGTCGGTGCTGCAACAATGCCAGGTCAGTCGTAAACTGCTCGGCGTGCAATCCCTTGTCGTCTTCCGACATGTGTTCGTCTGGGTTTAATAATGTTTCCAGGCCTTTCATGAGGTTCCTTTTCGAAAAGGGCCGCCGCAACGGCCCTAATGTAGATTGCGTAGCGTTATAGCCGGCTAATCTGCCGCTCCGGTTGCGCCATCGCCGTCAAACGTTGCCTCCGCGCTGCCAGTCTCAGACGCGGCATTGACCGCTACCACCTCCTCAGTAGCGCCGCCACCCTCACCGGTTACCGCAGCAGTGCGCGGCTGCACGTCCAAAATCATTAGGTCAAAATGATCGGCTTCGTTCGCCTGGTCATAGATCAGGAATTCGTATTCCTGGTAGATCTGCCGCTCAGCGTCGGATAAATCCGCATCGGCAGAGACCACCAGCTTGGCCTGGCCTGCGCCGACAAACTCGACTTTGAATAAGCCGTCTTCAGTCGGGGTGACTTTCAGCACGTTATCATCGGTAGAGATCACGGAAATAGCGCCGTCCACCGCCGCCTGTACGCCGGATGGCGTCAAGCCCACCAGCGAAATAACGATATAAGCCGTCAATAAACTAAATTTCTTCATTGTGTTTGGGTCCAAAGGGATGATGTAACCCGCTGGGTGCTGGAGTTTTGCCAACACCTGTACGGGGTGATTTCTCCGGGCGCGCCGTTGTAACTGCACATCCAGAAAAAACAGACACACCACGGCAATCACCGTGGCATTAAAAATAGAGATCAGCGTTTGCATCGGCCTACCCAGCCGCCAAGCGCTTAAATTTGCGGTCTATGCCCACATAGCCCATGCCGTTGGTGACAATCATCACGGCGCTGTCTACGTCGAACATGCCCAATGCCAGGCCCGCCACACCGACGATGATTGCGCCCCAGCCGGCGGTTTTGGTTACCCAGCTTTTCATCGTGCCAACCTCGCTAACTGCAATACGCGGCGGTGAGACAAGCCGCTATTGATGACGGACAGCCATGCGTCGCTATACGCCTCGTCGGCATTCGCCACGTCGTCCAACGCAGCATCAAGCTGTTTTTGGTAATAACACACATCATTCTTGGCGACTTTTAGCCGATGCATGACGCCGTTAAATTGCGACCGGGCAAAAGTCGCCTTAATGCCCGCTTGTGCCAATTGGTTTATCAATGCCTGCATAGCAGCTCCAAAAAAGCCCCGTCGCCGGGGCAGGATAGGAAGTAACAACACACCGCTTTCGGCCAGTGCGGGGACAGTATGCCTAACGCCAAACCCGCCCAGACTTAAACCGCTTTAATTCGACTGAGCGCCTAATCAACTGACAATGCGCCCATGCAAAAACGTGATTTCATTCAGCAAGCCGTGTTGACCTTCCTGCCGCAAACCCGCCACGCCGAGACCGGCAAGTGCGATGTAGAC
>Ga0123388_1033144_pt1 | contig 25372 bp, 27 predicted proteins | sample T0HHNO3metaT_FD_89916 | JGI IMG/M metagenome (GOLD analysis project Ga0123388, IMG submission 89916) | Methane-oxidizing artificial microbial communities from Washington, USA to study methane cycling - T0-HHNO3 metaT (Metagenome... | ecosystem: Engineered > Modeled > Simulated communities...
AGTAAACCTAAAATGAAAAATGTTCTCGTTATTTTTTATTCTCAATCCGGACAACTAGAATCCATTGCGCGTAATATTGCCAAACCCTTTTTAAATTCAGATGAAATAAAAGTAACTTTTCATGAAATTCAATTGGAAAAACCTTTTCCATTTCCGTGGAATAAAACTACTTTTTTTGATGCTTTCCCAGAATCATTTCTACAAATTCCAACGGCTTTAAAACCAGTTCCGGAAGAAATTTTAAACACAAAATTCGATCTTATTTTACTGCATTATCAGGTTTGGTATTTGACACCTTCAATTCCGATGAACTCTTTTCTAAAAAGTGCTGACGGTAAAAATATTCTAAACAATACTCCCGTTATTACTATAAATGGTTCCCGAAATATGTGGATAATGGCACAGGAAAAAGTCAAAGTTTTATTGCAGGAAGCCAATGCAAAATTGGTTGGAAATGTTGCTTTAGTTGATCGTGTTGGGAATTTAATCAGTGTGATCACTATTGTAAACTGGATGTTTTCGGGAGTTAAAAAACGCTATTTAGGATTTTTTCCGTTGCCTGGAGTTTCCGATAAAGACATTCAGGAATCGGATAAATTCGGCGAAATCATGCTTTCAGAATTCAAGCAAAATAAATTAGAAGATTTACAGCCAAAATTAGCCGAAATTGGGGCCGTAAAAATCAGTCCGTATTTAGTAACTGTAGACAAAACGGCTAACAAAATCTTTAATAAATGGTCTAATTTCATTCATAAGAACCAAAAAAACAGAAAACTGCTTCTTAAATTATTTTATGTTTATTTATTCCTTGCAATATGGGTAATCTCGCCAATAGTATATATATTGCATGTTATTAGCTATCCGTTTAAGATTAAAACTATAAAAAAAGAAACTCAATACTATCAAGGAGTTTAGAAGAGGAGAAAATTATATTATGTTTGACGTATATATTACCAAAGCCGCAAAATACTTGCCTAATGAAGCTGTTTCAAACGATGAAATGGAGAATTATTTAGGACTGATAAACGATACTGCTTCAAAAGCAAGACGTATTATTTTGCGCAATAATAAAATTACAACCCGATATTATGCCGTTGACAAAAATGGCAAAAGCACGCACAGCAACGCTGAACTGGCAAAAAATGCGATTTCACAGTTGTTTGATGAAAATTTCACCGATCAGGATTTAGAAGTTCTTTCCTGCGGGACTTCTTCACCTGATGTTTTTGCGCCTTCACACGCTGCAATGGTTCACGGATTATTGAAAAATAAATCGGTTGAGTTAAACTCTTCTTCCGGAATTTGTTGTTCTGGAATGAATGCGTTAAAATATGGTTTTCTTTCTGTAAAATCTGGAAATTCAAAAAACGCTATTTGCACAGGTTCTGAAAAAGTTTCAACCTGGCTTTCGGCACAACAATATAATCAGGAAATCATCAACTTAAAAAATCTGGAAGAACAGCCTATTATTGCGTTCAAAAAAGATTTCTTGCGCTGGATGTTATCGGACGGAGCTGGTGCTTTTTTATTAGAAAATAAGCCAACCGGAGAAGTCTCATTAAAAATCGAATGGATGGAAGCCTATTCATATGCATTCGAATTAGAAACCTGCATGTATGCCGGTGGAGATAAATTAGAAAACGGAGAAATAAAACCCTGGAGTGAGTACAAACCTGAGCAATTACTAAACGAATCTATTCTGGCAGTAAAACAGGATGTAAAACTACTTGACGAATTTATTTTGCCAAAAGGTGTCGAAAGTATGAGCGATGCCATGGCAAAACACAATGTTACAGCAGACGATATTGATTATTTTTTACCGCACGTTTCTTCTCACTTTTTTGTTGATGGCCTTAAGAAAGGGTTATTAGAAAAAGGAATTGACATTGCTGATGAAAAATGGTTTATGAATCTTTTGAGAGTTGGAAATGTTGGATCAGCTTCTATTTACATTGCTGTTGAAGAATTAATAAATTCTGGAAAATTGAAAAAAGGAGATAAAATTTTCCTTTCAGTTCCGGAAAGCGGAAGATTTTCATTTGCTTACGCGTATTTAACTGTCTGCTAAATGAATGCTTCTATACTTTTAGAGAAAGAAGCTGTAGAAAATCTGCTTCCGCAAAAGTTTCCTTTTGTAATGGTGGATCGTATGTTTTCTTATTCTGAAACCGAATTGACTTCTGGATTAAACATTCAAAATGATAATATATTTTTAGAAGAAAATACTTTTCTAGAAGCCGGTTTAATTGAACATATGGCGCAATCTGTTGCTTTGCATACCGGTTATCAGTTTTTCTTAAAAAACGAAACTGCTCCAACAGGTTATATTGGTTCTATTAAAGACATTCAAATTAAAAAATTGCCTAAAGCCAACGATACAATTCAGTCGAATGTTACCATTTTGCAGGAATTTGCAGGCGTAACTCTAGTTGATATTATAACTTTTTTAAATGATGAAGAAATTGCAAGCGGACAAATGAAAACCGTTTTAGCAAAATAATAGAATGATGAAAGTTGGAATCGACATACAAAATTATTTACCGCACCGAGCACCAATGCTGATGGTTGATTTGATTTTGGAAATTGATGCCACTTCAGTTGAAACCGAATTTTTAATCAAAGAAGACAATATTTTTGTTGATAACGGCATTTTAATAGAAGCCGGTTTAATCGAAAACACAGCACAAACTTGTTCTTCAATTGTTGGAAAAAAGTATTTTTTTGAAGAGGACGGAACTGAAAATGAAAACGTAAATGTGATTGGTTTTATCAGCGCTTTAAAAAATCTAAAAATACATGCATTACCAAAAGTTGGCGATGTCATAACGACCAAAGCAACTTTGGTTTCCAAATTTGTTGGCGACGATTATACTTTATGCACCATGAGTTGTGAAAGTTTATTCGAAGACAAAAAACTGTTAGAATGCGAAATTAATCTGTTTATTCAAAAGACAATTTCTGTAATAGAATAATACCATTTTTTAAACCTTTTGATAGAAAATTCAAATAAAAACTGCCTCACTTATTATATTATAATTCTATGGAAAACTGTAAATGGTGCCAAAAAGAGATAAAACCTAATGAAGTACATGTCAACGACACAAAAATAATTATTTGTTCAAGTTGTGTACTAAGATTACACAAAGTCAGTATTGAGCAAGATTTGATGCAATTTGATCCGGAATTACTAAAAGTTGTCGAAATCCAAAACAAGAAAATTTTATTTTCCCACATCATTATAATTAGCCTTATTCTAATATTTTCTTACTTTCTAAAATTAATAATGTAATGGAAAATGTAAAATGTATGTTTTGCGAAACTAACGATCCAAGTACATCTTATATAAGAGATGAAGAAAAAACTATTTGTATTAATTGTGTTAAAGGATGCGTTGGTGCTATTTTTAATTACTCCAAAATTCCTTCTCGTGATTCTATGACAGATGAAGTGAAAGAAATTTATAAAAAATATACCACTTGGACCTATTTGGTTTACGTTGCTTTGATTATAATTTTATTAATATTAATTTCCAGATAAATAAAACCGTCATGGAAAAAGAAAATGTACCTCAGCACGATGGAAATTTAAGCAAAAAAAATCTCAAAGAATTGGTTTATGCGACCGATGAAAACGGCAATTATACAACCGCTTTGAGCACGGGCTGGGAACCAAAAGCGATTGCACTTTCGAACGCGATCGACGATATAAAAGAACGTGCCGAAGAAGCAAAAATGAAAGTTCAAAGCGGAGAATTGAGTCCGATTTGTTATTTTATGGAACTCAACAAAATGGATCTTTCGATTCTTGCCGGATATGTGGAAATGTGGAAATGGCGCGTAAAAAGACATTTTAAACCTTCCGTTTTTGCCAAACTAAACGACAAAACTTTACAAAAATATGCCGACGCTTTTGACATTTCATTAGCCGAATTAAAAAACTTTAAAACAGATTAATGCAAGTTACTTTTACACATCATCAATCTGCTCATTGTGAAAATGGAGTAGCTTCAAACCTCTTAAAAAACAGCGGACTCAATATCAGCGAACCGATGGTTTTCGGAATTGGTTCGGGGCTTTTTTTCGTGTATTTGCCTTTTTTAAAAGTAAATCATGCGCCGGCAATCAGCTATAGAACTTTGCCTGGACATATTTTTAATAAAGTTGCCAATCGTTTAAATCTTAAAATAAAAAGACAAAAATTTTCTTCTGTAAGTAATGCAAACAAAGCTTTAGAAGAAAATTTAAAAAATAATATTCCGACTGGATTGCAAGTTGGTGTTTATCATTTGAGTTATTTTCCTGATGAATATCGCTTTCATTTCAATGCCCATAATTTAGTTGTTTACGGCAAAACCGAAACCGATTATTTGATCAGCGATCCCGTGATGGAAACCGTTACCACTTTGACGCATGAGGAAATGGACAAAGTTCGTTTTGCCAAAGGTGCTTTTGCTCCACGAGGACAAATGTATTATCCCATTCAGATTCCGTCGAATGTTGATTTAAAAAGTGCCATTATAAAAGGAATCAAAAATACCTGTCGCGATATGCTGGCGCCAATGCCAATTGTAGGCGTTCGCGGAATTAAAATGGTTTCCCGCCAAATTCGAAAATGGCCGAAAAAACACGGTGTCAGAAAAGCCAATCATTATCTGGCGCAAATGGTTCGTATGCAGGAAGAAATTGGAACCGGAGGCGGAGGTTTCCGTTTTATTTATGCGGCATTTTTACAGGAAGCTTCAGTTGTTTTAGGAAATGAAGAATTGAAAACACTTTCGAAAGAAATGACACAAATTGGAGATTCATGGCGAGATTTTGCCGTTGAAGCTTCCAGAATTTATAAAAACAGAAGTGCTAAAGAAGACGCTTACAACGCCATTGCCGATGAACTTTTGGACATTGCCAATCGCGAAGAAATCTTTTTCAAAAAACTAAAAAAAGCAATCAGCTAATTATTTTGAATCCCATTATAAAAATAGAATCCCTTTCGAAAAAATACAAAGATGCCGATCAGTTTTCTTTGAACGATGTTTCGTTGGAGATAAATGAAGGCCAAATTTTTGGATTATTAGGTCCGAATGGTGCCGGAAAAACAACCTTAATTTCAATGCTCTGTGGATTGATAAAACCCACTTCAGGTCATTTTTCAATTGATGATTTAGACTATCATCATCATTCATCCAAAATCAAAAAAATCATTGGCGTTGTTCCTCAGGAATATGCTTTGTACCCGACTTTGACCGCGAGAGAAAATCTACATTATTTTGGAAGTATGTACGGTTTGAAAGGTGCTGATTTGAAAGATAAAGTCATCGAAACTTTAGATCTTTTGGGTTTATTGAAATTCGCCGATAAACAAATTCATACTTTTTCTGGCGGAATGAAACGCCGTGTGAATTTGATTGCCGGAATTCTGCACAACCCTAAAGTTTTATTTTTGGATGAACCAACGGTTGGTGTTGATGTTCAGTCTAAAAATGCCATTTTAGATTATCTGAAAATCTTAAATCAAAACGGAACTACAATTATTTATACCTCGCATCATTTGGCTGAAGCCGAAGACTTCTGCACGAATATTGCCATTTTAGACCGAGGCAAGATTTATGCAAAAGGAACGCCTTCAACCTTAATTGAAACGACAGAAAATGCTCGAAATCTCGAAGATGTTTTTATTTCATTAACCGGTAAAGACTTGAGAGATGCTATATAAAATTTGGATGTCGATAGTAAAAGAATTCTTGTTGCTGAAACGAGATTTAGGCGGTTTGATTATTTTATTTATCATGCCGTTGGTTTTGGTCATCACGGTGACCGTAATTCAGGACAGCAGTTTTAAAACGGCAAGCAATACTAAAATTCCGATTTTATTGGTTGATTATGACAAAGGTACTGTTTCGAAAACGGTTTTTGATAATTTAGAAAAAAACCAATTATTCACCGTTGTCACTCAAATTGACAATAAACCGATTACTGAAGAAGTTGCCCGAGAAAATGTATACAAAGGAAAATTTCAATTGGCCATCGTAATTCCGAAAAATCTAAGCGTTGATTTGCAAGCCAAAGTCGATCAGAATGTCGAAAACATTGTGAGCAAAATGGGTTTTACAGACAGCGTTGCCAAACCGGAGAAACCAAAAGTTATCACGCAAAAAGAAGTAAAATTATATTTTGATCCGGCGGTTCAGCTGAGTTTCAAAAATTCGGTCATAAATGCGATTGACAAAATGATTTCGCAAATCGAAACCAAATCGATTTACACTACTTTTCAAAATCAGTTAGGCGAAGAAAATACCAAATTCGATCAAACGAGTTTTATTACGTTCAAAGAAATAATTCCAAAAATAAATAATAAAGAAATTTTGCCCAATTCAGTTCAGCACAACGTTCCGGCCTGGACGCTTTTTGCGATATTTTTTATCGTGATTCCGCTTTCGATTAATATCGTAAAAGAAAAATCGCAGGGAACTTTTGTTCGTTTGTTGACGAATCCAACTTCTAATTTAATTGTCATTATTGGCAAAACCATTACGTATTCTGTCATTTGCATGATTCAGTTTTATATGATGGTTGCCGTTGCGATTTTCCTGTTTCCGCATATTGGTCTGCCTCCTTTAAATATCGAAGGACATTTATTTTTAATGAGTGTTGTCGCTTTATTTTCAGGTTTTGCCGCCATCGGATTCGGAATTTTATTAGGAACTGTTGCGAATACTCAGGAACAATCTGCACCGTTTGGCGCGACAAGTGTTATTATTTTAGCTGCTATTGGAGGCGTTTGGGTTCCTGTTTTTGTGATGCCAAAAATGATGCAGATCATTGCAAAATCATCACCTATGAATTGGGGTCTAGAAGCGTTTTATGATGTTTTATTGCGCAACGTTTCGTTTGTTGAAATCATTCCAAAAATAAGTTTGTTATTTTTGTTCTTTATAATCACCACTTCCATTGCCTTATTTTATGACAAAAAGAAAAGAACAGTATAACGAAGCTTCAGACTTAACCGTTTCACACGAAATCAGAATTCGTTTTAACGAAACTGATCCGCTTGGAATTGTTTGGCACGGCCATTATATTACCTATTTTGAAGACGGCCGGGAAGCCTTTGGACGCCAACACGGACTTACGTATTTGGACATTGCAAAAACGGGTTACACTACTCCAATTGTAAAATCAAAATGCGAACATAAATTGTCTTTGCGCTACGGCGATGTTGTAACAATCGAAACCACAGTTGTCGAAACTCCGGCTGCGAAAATAATTTACCGTTTTAAAATTATTGACGCTCAAGGCGAAGTTGCCTGCACGGGCGAAACTGTTCAGGTCTTTTTAGATAAAGAAGGAAATTTAATGCTGACCAATCCTCCTTTTTATGAAGAATGGAAAAGGAAAGTGGGGCTATTGAAATAGAACACGAATTTCACGGATTAACACAAATTAATAATCCGTGTAAATCTGCTTAAATCTGCGTCATCTGCGTGCCATAAAATCGCAAAGAAATAAATCATAAAATGTTAAAAGAAATATACATCACACAAACGAATTGTATCACGCCTTTGGGTTTTGATGTTGAATCGAACATCGAAGCGATTTTGCGCGGTGATTCGGGAATTCAGCTTCACAATGATATTTCTTTGATGCCCAATTCCTTTTATGCTTCGATTATTTCTGATGAAAAAATAAACAGTGCTTTTTCAAAAATCAGTTCTGAAATAAAATATTCCCGTTTAGAGAAAATGATGATTTTGGCTTTAGAGCAGATTATCAAAAATTCGGGAGTTGAATTGAATTCGAAAACTGCTTTTATACTTTCTACTACAAAAGGAAATGTGACGGCTTTAAAAGAAAATTCAGAAGAAAATTTCAACAATGCACATTTAGATGTTTTAGCTAAAAATGTTGCCAATTTCTTCGGATTTACGACACAGCCAATTGTAGTTTCAAATGCCTGCGTTTCCGGAATTTTAGCTGTTTCTGTTGCTAAAAGAATGATTCAATCGGAGCTTTATGACAATATTTTTGTCGTGGCTGGCGACGAAGTTTCAGAATTTGTTTTGTCTGGATTTAATGCTTTTCAGGCGATGAGTGAATTGCCTTGCAAACCCTATTCTAAAAACAGAACCGGAGTAAGTTTGGGCGAAGCAACTTCTGCAGTTTTAGTTTCGGCGGAAGCCAAAAACGCCAAAATAAAAGTAATTGGAGATAGCTCAATAAACGATGCCAATCATATTTCGGGTCCTTCAAGAACAGGCGAAGGTTTGTTCAGAAGTATCCAAAATGCCTTGAAAGAAGCAAATATTGAAGCCAATACATTAGATTATATTTCAGCACACGGAACCGCAACGCCTTTCAACGACGAAATGGAAGCAATTGCTTTAAACCGATTGGATTTACAAAATGTTCCAGTCAATAGTTTAAAAGGATTTTATGGTCATACTTTAGGCGCTTCAGGATTATTGGAAACGGTAATCGCAATTGAATCAGCAAATCGAAATATGCTTTTTGAATCGAAAGGTTTTGATCAAATTGGAGTTAGTGAAGTTGTAAATGTTATTGAGAAAAATAAAGAGGCAAATATTGAGTATTTTTTGAAAACGGCTTCTGGATTTGGAGGTTGTAATACGGCGGTTATATTTGAGAAAATAAAATGAGAAGTTTAAAAGACTTAGATATTGAGAAAAGTATAGAAAAGAGCAAGCTAGTTTATACTGAAAGCTGGTCTGATATATTTGACACCATACTTCTTCTAATGTTTTTTAGCTTTGGATTTATTTGTCCTTTTTTGGTTTATTTCGATCCATATCGAGATTATTCAAATACCGGAGGCGAAGATTATCTACTTTTTTTTATGAGTTTCTTTTTTGCTTATGCAATTTATCGAAAATTGACCGAAAAGCATCTTACGAAAATTATAAGTAAATATGACCTTGAAAAAAACAGAACAATTATTATTGAATATTGTAAGAAATTTGGATTTCAAAAGGCCGTAAGTTCAAAAAATTTAGTAATTTATAATAAATCTGACAATCTTGCTATTAATAATTTGTATCAATCAAGCAGGATATTTATTTTGGACAAAAATGATATTTATATAACAATGATTAAAGAAGGTCATAAAACAAATTTTCCTGTTCTTATTTCACAAATAATTTTAAAGTGGGATATTAAAAAATTATGTTCTTAAAAACAAAATGACTCAAACTAAAACCTACATACAGTCCTACATCACCATCCAAAACAACGAAATTGTTTTGAACGGAACTTCGGTATTCAAAATTGAACCAACCGATTTTGCAGATTTCTCGAAACAAGCATTACGCAATTTTGAAATTCAATATCCAAAGTTTTTCAAAATGGATGCTTTGAGCAAACTGGCTTTTTTAGGATCAGAATTGCTTTTGAGTCCGATTGTTTCTGCTGAAGAAGAAAATAATATCGCTTTGGTTTTGGCGAATAAATCATCAAGTTTAGATACCGATGTAAAATATCAGGAATCGATTTCTGATAAAGAAAACTATTATCCGAGTCCGGCGGTTTTTGTTTATACGTTGCCAAATATTTGTTTGGGCGAAATAAGTATTCGTCATCAGCTGAAAAGTGAAAATTCTTTTTTTATATTTGATGCTTTCAATTCTGAATTTTTGTTGAACTATTCTGAGATTTTATTAAACACAAATAAAGCAGATTCAGTTCTGTGCGGTTGGGTAGAATTTTACAATGACAATTATAAAGCGTTTCTTTGCATCTTTAGTAAAGAAGAAAACGAAAAATATACAAACGAAAATATCAATACATTATACAATAAATAATCATGGAAGCATTAAAAGAAGAATTAAAAAATAAAATCATTACGACTTTAAACCTGGAAGATATCAATATCGAAGACATTGCTGATAACGATCCTTTGTTTGGAGACGGTTTAGGTTTAGACTCGATTGATGCACTTGAATTAATCGTGATTTTAGATAAAGATTATGGAATTAAACTGGTTGACCCGAAAGAAGGAAAATCAATTTTCCAGTCAATCGAAACTATGGCGGCATATATTAGCGCGAACAGAACGAAATAAATTTTAGATTTTAGACTTCAGATTTTAGATTTCTTTGGCAGAAATATTAAAATCTAATTAATGTTCTACAAATCTAAAATCATAAATCTAAAATCTAAAATGGCAAAAGGTGTCGCAATAACCGGAATGGGAATTATCTCTTCGATTGGAAATTCAGTCGAAGAAAATTATATTTCCCTAATCGAAAATAAAATTGGTATTTCCAGAATTGAAAATATTCCGACGGTTCATGCTGATGTAATCAAAGTTGGTGAAATCAAAAAAACAAATGAAGAATTGATTTCGGAATTGCAGCTTTCAGAAAATAATAACTTTTCGAGAACAGCAATGATTGGTGCTCTGGCAGCCAAACAAGCTGTTGAAAATGCTGGAATTACTTCTATAAACGAATTCAGGACGGGACTTATTTCGGCTACAAGTGTGGGCGGAATGGACATGACGGAAAAACATTATTTCGATTATTTCGAAAAACCGGAATTGGTCAAATACATAACTTGTCATGACGGCGGCGATGTGGCTGAAAAAATTGCTTCTGAACTAGGTTTAAAAGGAATGGTTACGACAATCAGTACGGCTTGTTCCTCGGCGGCAAATTCAATCATGTTAGGCGCACGACTAATTAAATCTGGAAAACTGGATCGCGTAATTGTTGGGGGAACTGATGCTTTGGCAAAATTCACCATCAACGGATTCAAGACTTTGATGATTTTATCTGACGATTATAACAAACCATTTGACAATAATCGAAAAGGGCTAAATCTTGGTGAAGCGGCTGCTTTTTTAGTTTTAGAATCAGATGAAATTGTTGCCAAACAAAACAAAAAAGTCCTGGCAAGAGTTTCTGGTTATGGAAATGCAAATGATGCTTTTCACCAAACTGCTTCTTCAGAAAACGGCGACGGCGCTTATTTGGCCATGAAAAAAGCCTTTGAAGTTTCGGGTTTAAAACCTTCTGAAATTGATTATATCAACGTTCACGGAACCGCAACACCAAACAATGATTTATCTGAAGGAAGAGCATTATTGCGAATTTATGAAGATGAAAAAGTGCCGGATTTCAGTTCTACAAAACCTTTTACAGGACACACTTTAGCGGCGGCGGCGGCAATTGAAGCCGTTTATTCTGTTTTGGCAATTCAGAATAGTGTGGTTTATCCAAATTTGAATTTTGAAGTGCCAATGGAAGAATTTGAATTGAAGCCTCAAAAAACTTTAAAAATGAAAAATATCGAACACGTTTTATCCAATTCTTTTGGTTTTGGCGGAAATTGTTCAACCCTTATATTTTCTAAAAGCTAATGACAAAAAAGACATATATAAATGGAGTAGGCTGTATTTCGACTCAAAAAACATTTGATACTGTTTTTTTAGAAGAAGCTGTTTACAATCAAAATGAAACGGTTCTTTCAATCGTTTCTCCAGTTTACAAAGATTATATTTCTCCTGCGATGATCAGAAGAATGGCAAAAGGAGTGAAAAACGGAATTGTAGCTTCGGCTTTGGCAATGAAAGATGCGAATGTTGAAAATGTTGATGCAATTATTACCGGAACTGGATTAGGCTGCATCGAAGATTCTGAAAAATTCCTGAAAAACATTCTCGATAATAACGAAGAATTTTTAACGCCAACTTCGTTTATTCAATCGACACACAATACCGTTGGTGCACAAATTGCACTTTCTTTACAATGTAAAGGTTATAATTTTACGTATGTAAATGGCGCGGTTTCTTTTGAATCGGCACTTTTGGATGCTAAAATGCAGATTGAAGAAGACGAAGCAAATTCAATTTTGGTTGGTGGAGTTGATGAAAACGGAGATTATACTTTATCGCTTTTTAAATTGGCCGGAAGAATTAAAAAAGAAAACGATCTTCCTTCTGAAGTTTTAAATGCTAATTCCAGCGGTGTTATTTATGGTGAAGGCGCGAGTTTTTTTGTTTTGGAAAATGAAAGAAAAGAAAATACGTATGCCGAAATTCTTGATGTTGAAATCGTAAATACTTTGGAAGAAAATGAAATTGAAAATACTATTATCACTTTCTTAAAACATAATAATTTACAAATTTCAGATCTTGATGCTGTCGTTTTTGGCTTTGATGGAAACTCAGATTCTGATTCTTATTATCGAAATTTAAGTGAAAATGCTTTCGCAAAAACACCTCAATTGTATTACAAACATTTAAGTGGAGAATATGACACGGCTTCTGCTTTTGCTTTGTGGATGGCTTCAAAAATCATAAAAACTCAGGAAATTCCTGAAATTATAAAAGTGAATTCAATTGAAAAACCTGCTTATAATACCATTTTATTGTACAATCAGGTAAATGGAAAAAATCATAGTTTTACGTTGCTTTCAAAATGATAACGCATAAAAACATATCTGTTTTTTTTATCTTTTTATTGCTCGTATTATTTCTTTTGAATTTTTATACAGCAATTAATTTTTGGTGGTTTGTTTTAATTGTTTTGATTTGGCTTGGAATAAATGCTTTTGGTTCTGTCCAAATTTCTTCTAATTATCATGTAAAAGCGTTCTGTAATAATCCTTCGGAAACAGAAAAAAAAATTGCCTTAACTTTTGATGACGGACCAAGTGAATTTACTTTGGAAGTTTTGGAACTTCTGAAAAAATACAATGCCAAAGCGACTTTTTTCTGTATTGGAAAAAACATTGAAGCACATCCGGAAATTTTAAAACAAGTTATTGACGAAGGTCATTTGGTTGGAAATCATTCTTATTCTCATTCTAAGTTTTTCGATTTTTATCATGAAGACAAAATAACAGATGAACTTCGCAAGACAGATAAATTGCTGGAAAAATTCACTTCAAAAAAAATCAACTTTTTCCGTCCGCCTTATGGAGTTACGACACCTTCAATTCGCAGAGCATTAAAAGTTACCGGACACAAAGTTATTGGCTGGAATATTCGTTCACTTGACGGAGGAACAAAAAATCAGGATTTGATTTTGAACCGAATTAAAAAACACATTTCTCCCGGCGGAATTGTACTTTTGCACGATACTGCGCCACACTCTGTTTTGGTATTGGAACAGTTTTTGCAATTTTTACAGCAAAATAATTACGAAGTTATTTCGATAGAAGAACTTTTGAACCTTAAAGCTTATGAAGACTAAATTATATATTTTCCTTTTCCTAAATATTTTCAGCATTTCTGTTTTCGCTCAGGAACAAAAAATGACTGATGCTGAAATTGCATCTTTCAAACAAGATGTAAATGTAGTTTCGAAAAAAATCAAAACTTTAAGTACTGATTTTGTTCAATACAAACATTTGGATTTTTTATCGAAAGACATTGAAACTTCTGGAAAAATGATTTTTAAAGAACCGGCGTTATTATCTTGGCAATATAAAAAACCATACAATTATAGCATTGTTTTCAAAAACGGAAAAATCCTGATTAACGACGAAGGAAAGAAAAGTGCGGTTGATATTGGCAACAGCAAAATCTTCGCAAGAATCAACAAATTAATTATTGGAAGTGTGAGCGGAAATATGTTTGACGATAAAGAATTTACGATTTCATATTTTAAATTGAAAGGTCAAAACTTAGCGAAATTTGTTCCAAAAGATGCGACGCTGAAAAAATACATCAAACAAATCGAACTGACTTTCGACAAAGAAGAAGCAACAGTGGTTCAGGTAAAATTATTAGAATCATCTGAAGATTATACCCGAATTGTACTTAAAAATAAAGTGATCAATGCAAAAATCGACGATTCAGTTTTTACTAATTAATTGTTTTCTGGCAATTTTTTTAGTTTCTTGTGGCTCGGTCACAAAAAATTATACGCCTAAAAAATTAGACAAAACGAAGATAGAAGTTCCTTATTTCTCTGACCCAAATGCTGATTATGTTTATAAAACAAATATCACAGTTTACGGTCATGAATTGTCCGGAATTTTTATTGCCAAGAAAGTAAATGACACAACGCATCGAGTAGTTTTTACCACTGAATTTGGAAACAAATTATTGGATTTCGAAATTGCTGAAAAGACTTTTAAAGTCAATTCGATAGTTTCTGAATTGGATCGAAAAATCCTAATTAATACATTAACTGAAGATTTCAGAATTCTTCTTAAAAAAGATTTTCTGATTCAGGAAGAGTTTGAAAATGTAGATTTTAACATTTATAAATCGGCAGATGGCGCTCGTGACAATTATCTTTTCTTTTCAAAAAAAGACCAAAAATTAGAAAAAGTAGTACGTTCTTCTAAAACAAAAGATAAAATAACAATTACTTTTACTTTAGAAAACGATAATTTTGCTAAAAAAGTCGTCATTTTACATCAGAATATCAAGTTGAAAATTGAACTGAATTATTTTAAATCAGAGTAAAAATATAAACCAAACCAACTATGAAAAAAATAACCTTATTTGCATTTGTACTATTTATTGGTGTTGCTTCAATGCAAGCACAAGTATCAGTAAATCCAGGTATTAGAGGTGGTTTAAACCTTACAAGTTTAACCAATATTGATAACAACAGTATGAAAGCTGATTATTATATTGGAGGATTAGTGGCAATAAAATTCAATAGGTATTTTACACTTCAGCCTGAAATCACATATTCAAGACAAGGTGCCGAAGGAAGAGAATATTATAACGGATCAAATGCTTTTCAGGATGCAAAATATGAGTTGAATTATGTAACGCTTGGAGCTGTTGCAAAATTTAACTTTGGAGGAAAAGGTTTTCATGTATTGGCAGGACCATCACTTGATTTGAAGACAAGTGACAATTTTGGGCGTTACGGATATGATCCAATTGGTACAGATTTTTCATTTGTTGGCGGTATTGGCTATACGTTACCAAACGGATTGACTTTTGAAGCAAGATTTAAACAAGGTTTAATCGATATTTACGGTTATGACGGTATTGATTATGATGACTATTATTATGACCAAATTATTTTAAATCAGGTATTGCAGTTTGGTATTAGTTATACTTTTAAAGTAAAATAAAAAATGGTTTTAAAAGATTTTTACAAAATACTTTCGGAAGAAAAAATATCAGATTCTAAATATACGATTACGATTTTGGTCAATGAAAAACATGAAGTTTTCAAAGGTCATTTTCCGGGAAACCCAATTATGCCGGGTGTTTGCATGATACAAATTATTAAAGAATTAACAGAGAAAATTACGCAGGAAACTTTAATGATTCAAACGCTTGCCAATGTAAAATTTATGGCACTCATTAATCCGGAAGTTAACCCTGAATTGCGTTTAGAACTTGACATTACAACAACCGAAGATAATTTGGTTAAAGTAAAAAACACAACTTATTTTAATGACACAGTTGCCTTGAAATTAAGCAATGTGTACAAAAAAATGTAATTATGAAACTGCTATTGACATTGCTTTTATGGGTAAATTTTGTGGGCACTCCAGATTTGGCGTCCATAAGAAAAATGTACACAACTGTTACTAAATCGGAAAGTAATGCAAAAGAATTTTCAGAAAAACTAGCTGACATTTCTGAAGAAGGTAATAAAACTTTAGTTGCTTACAAAGCAGCTTCTATTCTTTTGGATTCTAATTTTAAAAAGAAATTAAAAGATAAAATTGACCGTTTTAAAGAAGGTGCAAAATTGCTTGAATCAACTATAAAAAGCGAGCCTAATAATATCGAAATCAGAATGATTCGCTTGAGCATTCAGGAAAATGTTCCAGGAATTACGGGTTACAAAAAGAATATAAAAGAAGACAAAAAATATCTAACCGAGCACTATGGTGATCAAAGCGGTGCTTTAAAAGAATATCTAAAAGACTTTATTTTACAATCAAAAAGTTTTTCTGAAAAGGAGAAACAATTTGTGAAGTAAGCGAAAGCATCATTTTCCATGGAACCTAATTTACATCAGCACGATTTATTAAATACCACCTCATTTTGTGTTATTGTCCCAACGTACAATAATCAGAAAACGCTAAAAAAAGTGCTGGATTCTATTTTAGATTTCACTACAAATATTATTATTGTCAACGACGGTTCTACAGATTCTACTTCTGAAATTTTAAAACAATATTCCGAGCTTACGCAAATTCATCATCCTAAAAATATAGGAAAAGGTCGTGCGCTAAGAAATGGTTTCAGAAAAGCAATCGAAATGAAATTTGAATACGCCATCACAATCGATTCTGACGGGCAGCATTTTGCATCTGACATTCCAAGTTTTATTTCAGCAATTCAAAAAGAACCAAATGCACTTTTGATTGGAAGCCGAAATATGACGCAGGAAAATGTTCCGAAGAAAAGCAGTTTCGGAAACAAATTTTCAAATTTTTGGTTCAAGTTCGAAACCGGAATCAAACTTGATGATACACAATCTGGTTTCAGATTATATCCTTTACAATTGCTTCCGAAACAATTTTATACCAATAAATTTGAGTTTGAAATTGAAGTTATTGTGCGTGCGGCGTGGAAAGGAATTGTGGTAAAAAACATTCCGATTCAGGTTTTGTACGATCCCGCAGAACGCGTTTCGCATTTTCGTCCGTTTCGTGATTTTACCCGAATCAGTATTTTAAATACGGTTTTGGTTACGAATGCTTTGTTGTATATCAAACCGAGAGATTTTTTTAGAAGAGCAAAAAAAAAAGGTTTTAAAAAATTCTTTCTTGAAGATATTCTAGAAAGCAACGATTCTAATTTCAAAAAATCAGCCGCAATCGCACTTGGTATTTTTATTGGATTTTCACCTTTTTGGGGATTTCAAACTATTTTACTTTTTACTTTTGCTGCTATTTTCAGACTTAACAAAGTCATTGCATATTTGACTTCAAATGTGAGTTTTCCTCCATTTATTCCGTTTATTATTTACGCTTCACTTCAAGTTGGAAGCATTTTTGTGTCGAGTGACGCGCCTTTAGTTTTAGACAGTTCGATTACACTCGACGATATTCAAAAAAATGCTACACAATATATCGTAGGAAGTCTTATTTTAGCATCCGTTTCCGCGCTAACAGTTGGTTTTATAAGTTATTTGCTTTTAACCGCTTTTAGCAAGAAACCCATCGAATAATTTTTCGCCAAGAATTCACGAATTTATTTTTAATCTGATTGTATTAATTCGTGAATTCGTGGCGAAAAAAAACTTAAATCATAACTATGCATCAATATTTTTACGCCATTCATTTATTTGTTAACCGAAGAAAATCTTTGTCGGTTTTATTGGCTTTTTTGATGCTTTTTATTTTTGGATTTTTTGCTTCTCAAATCAAATTTGAAGAAGATATTACCAAATTAATTCCCGCCAATGACAAAGCTGATGTTACAGCAAAAGTCTTAAAACAATTAAATTTTGCCGATAAAATAACCGTCATTTTCAAACTCGAAAAAAACGGTTCTGCAGAAGATTTAAAAGAAATGGCAAGCACTTTTTCAGACAGTGTTTCAAAATCCTGCAAACCCTATGTAACCGGAATTCAGGGAAAAATTGACGAAGAAAATATTCAGGAAACAATCGATTTTGTTAACAATAATTTACCGCTTTTTCTTGAAAATAAAGATTATGCAGCGATTCAGAATAAATTGCAAAAAGACAGTATTACAGCAACTGTTCAGGGAAATTACAAATCGATTATTTCTCCTTCGGGATTTATTACAAAAGATTTTATTCTGCAAGATCCGCTTGGGATTTCGTTTATCGCCTTAAAAAAATTACAGCAATTAAATATTGGTGACGATTTTACGCTCGACAATGGTTTTGTAATGACGAAAGACAAAAAGAAACTTTTGCTTTTTATAACCTCAAATCTTCCGTCAAGCGAAACCGAAAAAAATACTGTTTTTGCCGCAAAGCTAAAATCAATTCAGGAAAATTTAAATCAGAAATACAAAGGCAAAACTTCGATCAGTTATTTTGGTTCGGCTTTAATCGCAGTTGCTAATGCCAATCAAATCAAAAGCGATATTGTCCTAACGACATCAATTGCAATGTTCACATTAATGCTGATTCTGATTTTATTTTACCGAAAAATATTGATTCCGCTGATTATTTTTCTTCCAACGGTTTTTGGAGCTTTATTCGCCGTTGCGTTTTTATATTTTGTGAAAGAACAGATTTCAGCAATTTCTCTCGGAATTGGATCTATTTTACTCGGAATTACGATTGATTATTCCATTCATATTCTCACACATTACAAACACAACAGCGATGTAAAAACGTTGTACAAAGACATTACAATGCCCGTAATTATGAGCAGTTCGACTACGGCGGTTGCTTTTTTATGTCTTCTTTTTGTAAAATCGGATGCCTTAAATGATCTCGGAATTTTCGCTGCAGTTATTGTGATGGCGTCTGCATTTTTCTCGCTTTTGATTGTTCCGCATTTATATAAGCCAAAAGAAAATCCAGCGGAACACAAGAAAAATGTCATTGATAAAATGGCGCATTTCTCCTTTCACAACAATAAATTCCTGATTGGATTTTGCATTTTAATTACGATTATTTGCTGTTTTACTTATAATAATGTTGGTTTCAATAACGATTTATCGCAATTAAATTTTGTTCCGAAGGAAATCAAAGCAGCCGAAAAACAACTCGAAGAAAGCACAAGCTTAACGTCAAAAACCATTTATGTGGCTTCGTACGGAAAAAGTATGGACGAAGTTTTGCAAACCAACAGCAAACTTTTTACTGATTTATCCAAAGAAAAAACACAAAACAAAATTCTGAATTTCAGTTCTGTCGGAGGAATTATGCTTTCACAAAAAGAGCAAATTGAAAAAATTGAAAAATGGAATTCGTTTTGGGACGCCAATAAAAAGCAAGTTTTACAATCGCAATTAATTGCCGAAGGTTCAAAACTCGGCTTTAAGCCAACTACTTATTCGGCCTTTTTTGATCATTTGAATTTTGATTTCAAACCAATTTCTTCTAATGATTATTTAAAAATTCAGGCGCTACAATTAAAAGAATTTGTAACCGAAAAAAATGGTTTTTACACGATTTCGACTTTAGTAAAGGTTTCGCCAGAACAGCGCGATGCATTTGTAAAATCAGCTTCAGCCAAAAATAATTTAATTGCCATTGACCGCCAGCAAATGAACGAAACGTTTTTCAGTACTTTGAAAACCGATTTTAATTCGCTTGTCAATTATTCATTTGTGGCTGTGATTTTAATTCTGTTTTTCTTTTTCCGAAGAATCGAATTGGTAATCGTAAGCTGTATTCCAATTGCATTGACCGGAATTGTAACAGCCGGAATTATGGGCATTTTTGGCATTCAAATGAATATTTTCAGCATGATTGTCTGCACCTTGATTTTTGGTCACGGTGTTGATTTTAGCATTTTCATGACAAGCGCACTTCAAAAAGAATATACAACCGGAAAGAACGAGATTGCCATTTATCGAACTTCAATAATTCTGGCAGTAATCACAACAATTTTAGGAATTGGCGCCATGATTTTTGCCAAACATCCAGCATTGACTTCAATTTCATCGGTTTCTTTGATTGGGGTTTTCGCAGCGCTGATTATCACGTTTATCTTCTACCCGATTCTTTTCAAACTTTTTATATCAAATCGTTCAAAAAATGGAAATCCACCATTTCATTTACGAACTTTTATCCACGGAATTATTTCGTTTGCCTATTATGGTTTGGGCGGAATTGTAATGTCGATTTTCAGTTTTACGCTAATGCCAATTTTGCCATTGAGTGCAAAAACGAAAATGAAAGCTTTTCGATATGTAGTTTCAAAATTCATGAAATCGGTATTGTATTCGAATCCGTTTATTCGAAAAAGAGTCGTTAATAATTTCAACGAAAATTTCGAAAAACCAGCCATAATAATTGCCAATCATTCTTCATTTCTAGACATTTTATCGATCGGAATGCTGAGTCCAAAAATTATTTTTCTGGTAAGCGACTGGGTTTACAACTCACCTATTTTTGGCGGCGTTGTTAGAAAAGCCGGTTTTTATCCTGTTTCTGAAGGTTTGGAAAGCGGTGTTGAACATTTGCGTAAAAAAGTTGAAGAAGGTTATTCTTTAATGGTTTTTCCGGAAGGAACACGCTCAGAAAGTAATGTTGTAAAACGATTCCATAAAGGTGCATTTTTTCTTGCAGAACAATTTAATCTGGATATCATTCCAGTCGTTATTCATGGCGCTTCTGAATTAATTCCGAAAGGCGATTTTGTTATTCATAACGGAAAATTAACGGTTACGATTTTAGAAAGAATCAAACCTGAAAATCTTGCATTCGGGAAAAATTATGCCGAAAGAACGAAACAAATAAGTACTTTCTTTAAAGCAGAATATCGTAAAATTCGCCAGGAATTAGAAGGCGCAGATTATTTTAAGCCAATGCTGCTTCACAGTTATGATTATAAAGAAATTGAAGTTGTAAACAGTGTAAAAAAAGATCTGAAAAACCATCTAGAAACTTATTTTCTTCTTGGAAAACAACTATCGGCGAAAGCCAAAATATTGCATTTGGCCAATGATTACGGGCAATTAGATGTTTTATTGACACTGCAGGAACCGCAGCGAAAAATTCATTCGTACATTGCTGATGAAGAAAAACGCGATGTTGCCAAAATCAATTATATCGTTAATAAGAGAAAAATATCGTATCTCGAAAATTTAGAAATTCTGCCTGAAAACAATTATGATACGCTTTTAATTTCGGAGGAAAATTCAGAAAATGAAATTCAGAAATTAATCGTTCTCACTTCGTGTGTAATTTTAATGAATTGTCCGAGTTTAAAAAACACTATCCTTAAATTTGGTTTTGATTGTATTTTAGAAGAAAACGAACTTATTATTTTTAAGAAAAAATAAAATGAAAGAGCATTACGATGTAGTAATTGTCGGCAGCGGTTTGGGTGGCTTAGTGGCTTCCATAATTCTGGCTAAAGAAGGCTACAGCGTTTGTGTGCTCGAAAAAAACAATCAGTACGGCGGAAATCTTCAGACTTTTGTTCGCGATAAAACTATTTTTGATACCGGAATTCATTATATCGGAGGTTTAGGCGAAGGCCAAAATCTGCATCAATATTTTAAATATTTGGGTATTATCGATAAATTAAATCTGAAGCAATTAGATCAAAATGCTTTCGATATTATCTCTTTTGAAGATGATAAAACCGAATATCCGCATGCACAAGGTTATGAGAATTTTGTTGCGCAACTGACAAAATATTTCCCGGAAGAAAAAACAAACATTGAGAATTACTGCCAAAATTTACAAACCATTTGCGACTCTTTTCCGCTTTATAATTTAGAATGGGAAGGAAAATACGATCCCGAAATTTTAACGCTCAACGCGAAAGAAACCATCGATTCGTTTACTGAAAATGAAAAACTAAAAGCTGTTTTGGCGGGTTCTAATTTTCTCTATGCGGGCATTCCAGATAAATCACCTTTTTACGTTCATGCCTTAATTGTGAATTCTTATATTCAGAGTTCGTGGCGCTGTATCAACGGCGGAAGCCAGATTACAAAACAGCTTTTAAAACAATTAAAAAAATACGGCGGCGAATTTTACAAACACAAAGAAGTTACGCGTTTTGATGTTGAAAATCATAAAGTAAATTCGGTTGAAATGAAAGACGGAACTCGAGTTTCCGGAACTTATTTTATTTCGAATATCGAACCTAAAACGACTTTGAAAATGGCTGGTGAAGAAAACTTCAGAAAACCATTTTTCAACCGAATTCAAAGTCTTGAAGGTGTACTTTCTGCTTTCAGTTTGTATTTGGTTTTTAAACCGGAAACTTTCAAATATATCAACCATAATTATTATCATTTTAAAAATAGCAATGAAGTCTGGACGGCACACGAATACGACGAAAATTCCTGGCCAAAAACTTATATGGCTTCTATGAATGCTTCTAAAGAAGATGAAATTTGGGCAGACGGAATGACGTTTATAACCTACATGAATTTTGACGATGTTTTGCCTTGGGCGGAAACATTCAATACAACTGTAGAAAAAAACGACCGCGGCGAAAGCTACGAAGAGTTCAAAGCTAGAAAAGCAGCGAAATTTTTGGATGAAATAGAAATAAAATTTCCCGGAATCAGAGATTGTATTAAGTCGATTCATACTTCAAGTCCGCTTTCGTATCGCGATTATATTGGTGGTGATAATGGAAATATGTATGGTTATGTCAAAGATTCTAACAATCCTTTGAAAACACTTATTCCGTCAAAAACCAAAATAGACAATTTATATCTTACGGGTCAAAGCATCAATATGCATGGTGTTTTGGGCGTTACAATTGGCGCAGTTGTAACTTGCTCCGAAATCTTAGGAAAAGAATATTTGATTACCAAAATTAATCAGGCAGAATAATTGAATTATGAAAAACCGAATCATATATCTTTTCTGCATTGGTTTTTTAGGAATTCTGATTTCTTGCGGAACGGCAAAATCAAAAAATCATCAGCCCGATGTTTCAAAATTTAATGCTACAAAACCTGTTGTTACGAAACTTTCTGACAGCATTTTTATAGCTGGAAACAATTCGCTTTTAAAAAACAAACAAGGACTTTGGGAATTATATGTTGAAGGTGATCCATTAGAAATTGGACTCAATACTGGCGCTTTGTCTGATTCACTTTTGCAAAAACAACAGCAAATATTTTTCTCTAAAATAAAAGATTTAGTTCCATCGAAATTCGAACAGAAGATGCTGCGTCATTTCTTAAAATGGTACAATCGGAAATTATATGCCAATGTTCCCGAAGAATATCAAACGGAAATTTTTGGCGTTTCACAATATACTTCGCATGAATTTGACAACATCGCGCCACAATATCAACGTGGTTTGTACCTGCATGCAGCGCACGATATTGGTCACGCTTTACAGGATTTGGCTTTAGTTGGTTGTTCCTCATTTGCCGCTTGGGGAGAAAAATCGGAAGACGGGAATTTAATCCTCGGACGTAATTTTGATTTTTATGTAAATGACGCTTTCGCGGAAAATAAAATCATTGCGTTTATAAAACCCCAACAAGGACATAATTTTATGATGGTTTCCTGGCCCGGAATGATTGGCGCTGTTTCTGGCATGAATCAGCAAGGTTTGACGGTTACTATAAATGCTGCAAAATCGGAAATTCCGTTGACTGCAAAAACACCAATTTCAATTTTAACTCGCGAAATTTTACAGCACGCACAAAATATTGACGAAGCAATTGCCATTGCAAAAAAACGATTAGTATTTGTTTCCGAATCAATTATGGTGGGAAGTGCACAGGATAATAAAGCGGTTTTAATTGAAGTTTCTCCAAAAAAAATGGACGTTTATGAAGTTCCAAACAGCAATCAATTAGTATGTTCAAATCATTTTCAGAGTGAGACTTTTAAAAATGAAAAACGAAATTTAGGGCAAATTGCAGACAGTCATTCGGAATATCGTTTTGAAAGAATGCAGGAACTTCTTTCTGAAAACAAAAAAATAAATCCTGAAATTGCTTCTGAAATTCTTAGAAACAAAAATGGTTTGAATGACATTCCGCTTGGTTTTGGCAACGAAAAAGCGCTGAATCAATTATTGGCGCATCACGGAATTATTTTTAAACCGAAAGAAAAATTGGTTTGGGTTTCGGCAAATCCGTTTCAATTGGGTGAATTTGTTTGTTTTAATCTGGATTCGATTTTTAACGGAAAAAAGACAAATACCACAATTTCATTTGAGCAGGAAAATCTAAATATTGCCAAAGATCCTTTTATAAAAACCGAAGCTTTCCAGAACTTTAAAAAGTTTAAAGCCGAAAATCATCAAATGGATTTGTATCTGAAAAACAAAGAAACAATTTCGCCCGAATTTATTCAGCAATATCAATCGTTAAACCCTGATTATTGGGTTGTATATTACAAAGCAGGGTTGTACTTTTATCAAAAAAAACAATTCCGCGCTGCTCAGATTAATTTTGAAAAAGCACTTACAAAAGAAATTACTACCGCTCCTGAAAAAGCAAAAATTGAAAAATATTTAAAAAAACTCAAAAGAAAATTACAATGATTCCAGCAATAGAAAAAGATTCTTTAGAAGAAATTAAAGTTTTTCAGGAACAAAAATTAGTCGAACTTTTAGCTTACATCAGCGAGAATTCTCCTTTTTATAAAAGACTTTTTGCCGGACAAAATATTGACATTTCGAAAGTAAAAACTTTAGAAGATTTACAATTTTTGCCTGTTACTACAAAAGAAGATTTGCAACAATATAATGATGATTTTTTGTGTGTTCCGCAACATAAAATTATTGATTACGCTTCGACATCAGGAACTTTGGGCGATCCGGTGACTTTTGGTTTAACCGATTCTGACTTAGACCGATTGGCTTATAACGAAGCGATTTCTTTCGCCTGCGCGGGAATTGCAGAAGGCGATGTTGTACAATTAATGACCACAATTGACCGAAAATTTATGGCCGGATTGGCTTATTTTCTTGGTTTAAGAAAATTGAAAGTTGGCGTGATCCGAGTTGGTGCCGGAATTCCGGAAATGCAATGGGATTCGATTTTAAAATACAATCCGAGTTATTTAATTACGGTTCCTTCTTTTCTTTTGAAATTAATTGAATACGCCGAAATTCACGGAATCGATTATAATAATTCAAGCATAAAAGGTGCCATCTGTATTGGAGAATCGTTGAGAGAACAAGATTTTTCAATGAATATTTTATCCAAAAAAATCACGGACAAATGGAATATTAAGTTGTTTTCGACTTATGCTTCTACCGAAATGAGCACCGCTTTTACAGAATGCGAACATGGAAAAGGTGGGCATCATCATCCGGAATTGATCATTGTTGAAGTTCTCGACGAAAATAATATTCCGGTGAAAAATGGCGAAACTGGCGAACTTACTTTTACTACTTTAGGAATTGAAGCCATGCCGTTATTGCGTTTTAAAACCGGAGATATTGTTCAGCTTCACGACGAACCTTGCGCTTGCGGACGAAATACGTTGCGTGTTGGCCCAGTTGTTGGCCGTAAAAAACAAATGATAAAATACAAAGGCACAACACTTTATCCGCCAGCGATGAATGATGTTTTGAGCAGTTTTGACAATATCGAAAATCATTTAATCGAAATCTCTACAAACGATTTAGGCACAGATGAAATCCTGATTAAAATTGCCGTAAAAAACCAAACTCCAGAATTTCTACAAGAAATAAAAGATCATTTTAGAGCCAAATTAAGAGTTACTCCAAAAATAGAATTCGCTTCAAAAGAAGTTTTAAATCCTTTGGTTTTTAATCCAATGAGTAGAAAACCAATTCGGTTTTTTGATTATAGATCTTAGTATTAGGTACAAAGTGGC
>Ga0123388_1030467_pt1 | contig 25330 bp, 20 predicted proteins | sample T0HHNO3metaT_FD_89916 | JGI IMG/M metagenome (GOLD analysis project Ga0123388, IMG submission 89916) | Methane-oxidizing artificial microbial communities from Washington, USA to study methane cycling - T0-HHNO3 metaT (Metagenome... | ecosystem: Engineered > Modeled > Simulated communities...
TAGCGTAGCCTGGTAGCGCGCCTGCTTTGGGAGCAGGATGTCGGGAGTTCGAATCTCTCCACGCCGACCAATTACTTTAGCAGTAAAAATAAAGTGGTCTTCCCTTTAAATGTTTGTGTTTCAAACGTGTAACCATCTGCCCGTAGCTCAACCGGATAGAGCACCAGCCTTCTAAGCTGGGGGTTACAGGTTCGATTCCTGTCGGGCAGACCAAACTTTGGTTTCAGTTGTTTCGTTTCAATGGTGGCTGTAGCTCAGTTGGTAGAGTCCAGGATTGTGATTCCTGTTGTCGTGGGTTCGAGCCCCATCAGCCACCCCATCAATTTCTCTCAAATTTAATCCGTTATTCGCTTTGTTAAGTTTCGCCAAGAAGCTAAAAAGCTATTTGTCCTTCTCTTGTCCTTTTGGGAAATTTATGACGACTAAAGTAATCTCCTGATGAGAAAGCAACACGCTGCGAAGTGGCAAACTAAGCAAAGCCTATATTCCATAAATCAACTTTATATCACCTGTATATATCAAAACAGAAACTTTAAATTGGATTTAAGCGCAATTACAGAGTTTAAATTCACTTAATAATCCACTTGCGCCAATTTAAGCAAACATGGATTGATAGCCTGCTTTTTAACGGTTATAGTATCCTTAATAAAAAATAACTAAACGTTTCAATTATAAGGATAAATCAATGGCTGAGCTTCGTCCTGTGCTCATGATTATCGACGATGATCCCCTCATTACCGATACCCTCCACTTTGTATTAAGTAAACACTTTGAAGTATGCGTGGCAGATTCGCGTGCGCAGGCTAAAAGCTTGCTTCGTCAACTCGACGAACCGCCTGCTTTGGCGCTGGTCGATTTAGGCTTGCCGCCTTCACAACATAAGCCAGACGAAGGCTTTAAGATGATTGGTGAACTGCTTGCGCATTCACCCAGCATGAAAATTCATGTGCTTTCTGGTCAAAGTGATGATGTGAATGTAAAACACGCACTTGCTTTAGGCGCACTGGATTTTATTCCTAAACCTTGTGACGTTGATAAGCTGAAAGAGCTGCTTTTAAATTCATTAAAAGTACAAAGTGTTGAGTTAACCGAACAAGCGCAAACGCAACAAGCAGAAGACAAAAATGGCGGCATGATTGGCGAAAGTTTGCCCATGCAAACCTTAATCACACAGATTCGTCAATTTGCCGATTCACCTTTTCCAGTATTGATTGAGGGTGAGTCGGGTTCAGGTAAAGAGCGCGTTGCAAGCAACTTTCATCGCTTTAGCAAACGTGCCAAACAACCGTATTTATCGATTAATTGTGCGGCAATTTCGCCCATGTTGGCTGAATCCATTTTATTTGGACATGCCAAAGGCGCTTTTACAGGCGCGGCAAATGCCAACACTGGCTATTTTGAAGATGTGAATGAAGGCACACTTTTCTTAGATGAAATTGGTGAATTGCCGCTTGAGATGCAGGCAAAACTATTGCGCGTGCTGGAAAATGGTGAATATACGCGTGTGGGCGAAACGCAAGTGCGCAAAAGTAAAGCACGAGTAGTCGCGGCAACCAATAGAGATCTACGTGCTGAAGTGCGTGCAGGCAATTTCAGATCGGACTTATATCATCGCTTAAGTGTTTTTGCCGTCAAAGTCCCACCGTTGCGCGATTTGGCAGAAGATAGTTTGATTTTGTTGCAGCATTTCAATGATTTTTATGCACGCGAAACAGGTCAGCAATCATTTAAACTAGACGCAAAAGCGCAATCACGTTGGCTCACCTATCATTTCCCAGGCAATGTGCGCGAGCTGCGCAATATCATTATCCGTTTGATTGCAAAGTACGCTGGTCAAACGGTTAATGAGGTACAGCTTTCTGCGGAATTGGATTTATCGCGCCAAAATGAGATTGATGGCGTGCCAACCATTAGCAATAGTGGCGATTTATCGGGTTATGCGCTGCAACATTTGCAAAATGAAGCGAATGTTAATTTAGACCAAGTTTTAAAATCTTGGGAAAAAGCTTATGTAGAAGCCGCGATGAAGATCACGCATGGCAACTTGAGCCAAGCAGCCAAAATGTTGGGGATTAATCGAACGACGCTATATAGCCGTATTCAATTACAAGAAGAAAAATGATATTAAAAATTATTTGTTCAATGGTTTTTTTCACGGTTCGTCAATAGTATGTACTACGCGCATTTTGGTTTAAAAGAACCGCCATTTAAAATCACACCCAATACCGAAGTTTTTTACACTGGAGGTAAGCGCGGTGCGGTTTTAGACGCGTTGATTTATGCGATTATTAATGGCGAAGGCATCGTTAAAGTGGTGGGCGAAGTCGGTAGCGGAAAAACTATGTTATGCCGTATGTTGCAAACCATGTTGCCAGAAAAAATCGAGAGCATTTATCTGGCGAACCCCAGTGTGGCGCCAGAAGATATCTTGCATGCTATCGCGTTTGAGTTGCAACTCAAGCTGCCCAAAAACGCAGATCGCTTAAAAGTGATGCAAGTGTTGCAGAGTCATTTATTGGCGCGCCATGCGGCGGGTAAACAAGTAGTGATTTTTGTGGAAGAAGCGCAAGGTATGCCGATAGCGACTTTAGAAGAAATCAGACTGCTTTCAAATCTAGAGACCAATCATGATAAATTGCTGCAAATTGTATTGTTTGGTCAGCCAGAGTTAGACGAAAACTTGAATCAAACACAAATTCGACAATTGCGTGAACGCATTACACATAGCTTTAATTTGGCACCGTTAGACCAGAAAGAAATTGGCGAATATCTTATATTCAGATTGCGCGCAGCGGGTTATTTTGGCCCACATTTATTCACAAAATCGGCGGTGAGTGCCATTGCTTCTTCTGCGCAAGGTTTGGTTAGACGTGTGAATATTCTGGCCGATAAAGCATTGCTGTCTGCTTTTGCAGATAATTTGTACCAAGTAACGCCAAAGCAAGTGCGTGCGGCGATTAAAGACAGTGAGTTCGGTTTAGAGCAATCAAAGTTAACCGCAAAAAAATCACAAATTTTGATGTGGGCTGGCTTGCTAATAGTCGGATTGGCATTGGGATACTTAACCAGTTATTTATTGCAAAAACCGCTTGTAGTGGCTGTTAAGGCTTCAGATACTGTTAACTCACCAAAGTTAACGCAAGATTTAAGCGCAAAATCCGCTGCAAAAGATGTTGCCGTTGCTAATACCGTTAGCCCAGTTGCTGCAGCGCCTGCAAGTGTTTCAAACACAGTATCAGAAGATATTCTAAGTCGGCGTTTAAGCGCCACTTCAAATTGGCTTGAAAGTCAGCCGCCCGCAACCGTGAGCATTCAATTGATGGGCGCGAATAGTGATGCACAATTAACGGCAGATTTAATGAATTTAAGTCAAAAAATTGAGTTGGACAATATTTATGTATTTCGCACCAAAGTCAGCAACCAGCCATTTTTAACGGTGTTGTATGGCAGTTTTGCTAATCGACTCGAGGCCACGCAGGCATTAAAAAAATTACCGGTGGAAATACAAAAGAATCGCCCACAATTACGCACAATTGCTGGCGTGCGGCAAGAAATACAACAAACGCCATAATGTGGCTATTTTATAATTAAAACCTATAAGAAATTCAATGGCTTAGTATTGCAATTTAACGCGGCTTATGCGATAACACATAGCGTACGCAATTATTAGGGAGCAGGCACGTCGTGCTTAGTCAAAACAACAAATTTAAACGATTGAAATTTGGCTTTTTATCAGCCATTTATTTCATTGTGGCTGGTTGCGCGCATGAGTCTGTAGTGCCGCCATCTAAAGGCCATATTGACGGCGGTTTAACGCCACAAAACCCCAATCAAAATTCGACAAATATAGCGCCAATCCCTAAAACCATTCGCAATAATCCACAATTACCCATACCAAAACAAACAACCAAAGCACAAACTTATAGCGTGGTTGTGAATGAAGTGCCGGTAAAGGAAATTCTGTTTGCATTAGCGCGTGAAAGTAATCTGAATATTGATATTCATCCGTCTATTCAAGGCCGCGCAACGCTAAATGCAGTGGATCAAACATTGCCTGCCATTTTAGAACGCTTGGCAAAACAGGTGGATTTGACTTACAGAATGGATGGCAACGTACTTTATATTGCGCCTGACCAGCCTGTTTTGCGCATTTATAAAGTGGATTACGTGAATATTAATCGTGATACCAAGGGTTTTATTGGGGCCGCGGCTGAAATTTCTAGCACGGGCCAAGCTGCTAGCACAGGTGCAAATGGTTCAACAACAATAACAAATACAAGTGGAAATGGCGCAAAAAATAGCTCAAGTACTTCTGTAGATAGCATTTCTAAAAATCATTTGTGGGAATCGTTAATACAAAACTTAAAAGAATTACTGGCAGAAACCGATAAGGAAGTGATCGTGTCACGTTTTGGCAGTGTGCCAGAATCCAGTGTGCAAAATACAAACGCAAATACTAGCGGCAACTCAGCAACTTCTGCGGCAACCTCTTTGGCAGAAGCGGCAAGGGCTGCAACTGAAGAGCGTAATCAGCAACGTTCGGAATATAAAACCTTATTTGCAGCTAATGTGATTGCTAACCCGGAAACAGGCGTGATTAGTGTTCGGGCCACCAATAAACAGCACGAAAAAGTACAAGAGTTTATCGATAGGGTAATTGGTAGCGCAAAAAAACAAGTCTTAATTGAAGCCACAATTGTTGAAGTGCGTTTAAACGATAGCTACCAAGCTGGAATTGATTGGAGCCGCTTTGGAAATCGTGGAACGAGTAGTGATGGATTTACTTTCCAACAATCATTAGGGCCAGAAGTTAATCCAGGCTCAATTGGTGGAGCGGGTATTGCGATTGGATATATCAATCAAATGAGCTCTCTTGGTAATCTGGCTGCATCTGTGACTTTGCTTAAGCAGTTTGGAGATACCAAGGTTTTATCAAGCCCTAAATTAATGGTATTAAATAACCAGACGGCTGTATTAAAAGTAGTAGACAACATCGTTTATTTTACGATACAAGCACAAATTTCACAGTCTGCCAGTGGGGTGTCAGGTACCAACCTTCAATCATTCACCACAACGCCAAATACTGTACCGGTTGGTGTTGTCATGAGTGTTACACCACAAATCAGTGACTCTAGTATTGTTAATATAAATGTAAGACCGACCATATCAAGAACTATTGGTCCAGGAAAGCAGGACCCTAATCCACAATTGGTATATCAGTCGGGGGATAACAATCAAAGAACTCAAATAGTCAGCTTAATTCCGGAAATTCAGGTGCGTGAAATGGAGTCAATGTTACAAGTTCATAGCGGTAGCACCGCAGTGTTAGGTGGCTTGATGCAAGATGAGATACAACGTAATACGGATGGCGTACCTGGCCTAATGGATGTCCCTGGTGTAGGTAATATTTTTAAAGGCCGCGATAATTTGAATCGCAAAACTGAATTAGTGATTTTTCTGCGTCCGACCGTGATTACCAATGCCAGCTTAGAAAGTGATGAGCTACAAAGCTACAAACAATATCTGCCTGCACAGCAATTACTAAATGTGCTGGAACAAGCGAATTGATTTGTGGATGTTTGCGGGTAGATTAATCAATGAGTTTACTGATTAAAGCATTAGATAAAGCGCAAGAAGCAAAGGCGCAAGAGGCCAAAGCGCAGGAATTAAAAGCCCAAATAGCTGACACTAAGCAAGCCGATAAAGTGCTGGAAACTGGCAGTGATTCTGCAACAAAACGCAAACCTCAAGTATTAGTAAATACGATTACAAAACCAGCAGTAAATGCAGCATCGGCAAAATTGGCAGCAGCCAATGCGTTAGAAATGGAGTTATCACCTATTGCTAATAAAAGCGTAGCTGATAAAAAATTAGACAGCGCAGTTGACCGCGGCAACACACAAAATAATCCAGATATTTTTTCCACTACCAGTCCATTTCGGTTGCAAGAGCCGGCCGCAAACAACAAGGCTTCCGCAGCCGATATTCACGCTAATACTAGTAAAGCCTCAGCAAAAAGTGCCGCTAATGTATTTGCAGCAAAGCGCATCGAATCTAATAATCAAAATACAATATTGGCATTAATCGCTGGTGTTAGCTTGTGTGTATTACTAGCGGTTGCCGCGTATTTTTATTTATTTTTAGATCGCGCGCCAGATTTCTCACCAAGTTTATCAACAGTTAAGCCTGTGGCGACATTGCCAGAAAATACAGTCCAAACAATAGCTTCACAGGCAGAGCCTAATGCACAAATAACACCAGATCAGCCCGTTGTAGAAGCGACACTTGAAAGACAATCTGCCCCGCAAGCGATTGAGCCGACAATTACACAAGCCAATGAAGTCGCAATGCAAGCAGAGAAGCCGCTTAAAAATACGCCAAAATCAGCAGCATTTAGAGAAGAAAGTTTGACTGAAAATGAGGTGGTACTTAACCAAATGTTGGTTGAAAAAACACCTGGCAATAGATTAGCTCAGGTTAATCGCAACGAGCCAAGAACAATTGGGTTTGAAAATATCGCTTCGAAAAGTGCTTCTATTCAAGTGTCTAAAACTAAACCGCAAATGGGTGTTAACCCTATTTTGATGGATGCTTTTAATGCTTATAACGCAGGCAATGATGATGTAGCCAGTAAGCTTTATCGGCAAGTGCTGCAGCGTGATGTGCGTAATGTGGATGCTTTGCTTGGTTTAGGTGCGATTGCGCAAAGACAAGGCCGCATCGCGGATGCGAACGGCTGGTATGCAAAAGTGTTGGAAGTAGAGCCTAGAAATGCGTTGGCAACGTCTGCCATTTTAGATAGTCAGTCGCCAACTAATTTAGCAAATCAGGGTGATGCAGCAAATAATGAAAGCCGTATTAAAAATATGCTGGCAAAACAACCAGATGATGCGAATTTACACGCGACATTAGGTAATTTCTATGCAGATTTAAATCAATGGGCAGCGGCACAGCAAGCGTATTTTGATGCTTTTCGCTTAAATGCCAGTGCGGATAATGCATTTAATTTGGCGGTCAGTTTAGATCAATTAGGTAAGCCAAAGTTGGCGTTACCCTATTATCAGCGCGCGTTACAGCTGGCACAATCGGGCAGCTCGAATATTGATAAAAACGTGCTAGAAGCACGTATTGCGGCGATTCAATAAAAATTGATGAAAAAAACTAGTTAACTTAGAAAAATAACATAAGAAAAAGTAAGAAAACACACCAATGGCAATGCATAAACTAAACAAAAACAGGTTTCAATAATGACAGAACAGCGTCGTAAATTACGCTTGGGCGAGCTGATGATGCAGCAGGGCTTGATTAGTCAAGATCAGCTGCGCATTGCTTTGATTGAGCAAGAGCAAAATAATATTCCGCTAGGCCGTCAATTAGTGCGCTTGGGCTTTGTGTCGGAAAGCATGGTGCGCGATTTAGTTGCGCATACGATTGGCCAAGAAAGTATCGATTTAAGCACTGTCGTTGCTGATAATGATGCGCTAAGAATGGTGCCAGAGGATTTTTCAAGGCGCTATCATTTATTGCCGGTTGCCTATGAAGACATCACCAAAACCATGATTGTGGCGATGGCCGATATGTTTAACGTGGTGGCGCTAGACCAGTTACGCGCCATGTTGGGTGGACAGATTCAGCTTAAACCTGTGATGGCGGCTGAGGCGCAATTAGAAGAACATATTGATCAATTTTATGGATATGAGCTTTCAGTTGATGGAATTCTGCGCGAGATTGAAACGGGCGAAATTGACTATCAAAGCTTAACTGCTGATGGTGATGAATACACACAGCCAGTTGTACGATTAGTGGGCGCGTTACTGATGGATGCGGTAAAGCGCGCTGCATCGGATATTCACTTTGAGCCAGAGTATGCTTTTTTGCGTATCAGATACCGTATTGACGGCGTGTTGCAGCAGGTGCGAAGTATTCACAAAAGCTATTGGCCTGGCATTGCAGTACGCTTAAAAGTGATTTCGGGAATGGACATTGCCGAAACGCGTTCGCCACAAGATGGTCGTTTGAACATGAATCTATGTGGACGTCCAATTGATTTCAGGGTGTCTACGCATCCGACTATTCATGGCGAAAATATCGTCTTGCGCGTGCTGGACCGTGAAAAATCGATTATTCCGCTGGAGCGCATGGGTTTACGCACGAATACTTTAGCGCAATTAAAATTAATGATGACGCGCCCAGAAGGTATTTTAGTGGTCACAGGCCCAACTGGTAGCGGCAAAACCACCACGCTATATTCGCTACTTTCACATCTTAATGATGAAACCGTGAATATTATGACGTTGGAAGATCCGGTTGAATATCCAGTCACGATGATGCGCCAGACATCAGTGGCAGAGGTGAATAAAGTGGATTTTGCCAACGGTATTCGTTCCATCATGCGGCAAGATCCTGACATTATTCTAGTCGGAGAGATTCGTGATCAAGATACTGCCACCATGGCTTTCCGCGCCGCGATGACAGGCCATCAAGTATTCAGTACTTTGCACACCAATTCTGCACTAGGCGCTTTCCCACGCTTAACCGATATTGGTATTTCGCCTGACATTATGGCGGGTAATATTATTGGCGTGGTGGCGCAAAGGTTGGTGCGCGTACTTTGTCCGCAGTGCAAAGAACCTGTTAAGCCAACCGATGAGCAGCGTAAAATTTTGGGCGTAAAACGTAACGAAGCGATTCAAATTTACAAACATAAAGGTTGTAAGCGCTGCAACCAAACTGGCTATCGTGGCCGAATGGCGATTCTAGAATTATTGCGTATTGATGCGGATATGGATGCGCTCATCGCACGGCGTGCGCATTTAGATGAACTGCGTAAAGTAGCGCTAGAAAAAGGCTTTACCACCTTGGCAGATGACGGCGTGCGCCGTATTTTAGAAGGTTATACCAGTATTGATGAAGTGATGCGCGTGATTGATTTAACCTCGCGGCTAACGCACTAGTATCGCATTGTGGCAACGTTTAATTACAAAGCAATTGATCAAACTGGCAAGCATGCGCAGGGCCAAATTGATGCCTTGAACGAAGTGGATTTAGAGCTGCGTTTGGAGCGCATGGGGCTAGATTTAATCACGTTTAGAGCCTGTACCAAATCAAGTAGTGCTTTTGCAAAAAACAAAGTCAGTAATCGCGATTTAGTCATGTTTTGCTTTCAGCTGGAACAGTTAACCAGCGCGGGTGTGCCAATATTAGAAGGCTTGAACGATTTGCGCGAAAGTACGCAAAGCCCTTATTTTCAAAAAGTATTAGGCGCAATTGCTGGCGAAGTGGAAGGCGGAAAAATGCTTTCACAAGCGCTGGCTGAGCACCCCGAAGTATTTAATGAAGTATTTGTGAATTTGGTGGGTGCGGGCGAGCAAACTGGTCAGTTACCTGCAGTGTTTGATAATTTATCTAATACGCTCAAATGGCAGGATGAGTTATTAGGCCAAACCAAGCGCTTGTTGGCTTACCCCTTATTTGTGCTAGTGGTTGTGCTGGCGGCAGTGACTTTTTTAATGGTGTATTTAGTGCCAGAAATGGTCAAATTTTTACATAGCCTAGGCCAAGAGCTGCCATTGAATACGCGCATTTTAATTTTTATTTCGAATGCATTTGTACAATATTGGTGGCTAATTATAACTGTGCCGCTAGTGGTGGCTGTGGGGGCAGTTTCTTACGTTAAACAAAGTGCAGAGGCGCGCTATCGCTTTGATTATCTTAAACTTAAGTTACCAATTACGGGCGAAATTTTGCACAAAATCATCATGGCGCGTTTTGCGCGTTATTTTGCATTGATGTATCAAACGGGAATTCCTATTTTGCAAGCGATTAAAACTTGTGAAAAAATTGTCGGCAACCGCGTGATTGCCGATGCTTTAAGCCGAGCGCATGCGCAAATCAATGCGGGTGATAGCATGTCTGAAAGCTTTCATAATGCGGGTTTATTTCCACCTTTGGTGGTGCGTATGATTAAAGTGGGTGAAAGTACAGGCGCGTTGGATAAATCGTTGCTGAATATCAGTTATTTTTACGACAGAGATGTAAATGAGTTAATGCAGAAAATGCTTAAGTTATTAGAACCAGCTTTGACGGTGATTTTAGGCTTGATTCTAGCGTTTATTATGGTCTCAGTGCTAGGCCCTGTTTATGATTCTTTCAGTAAAATGAAGCTGTAAAACTTAGCTATAAATATTATTACTACAAAAATATGCTGAATAGTGCGAAAAAATTAATCTTATGTGCGAATAACCACAGCTTAACCGCTGGGGTTTGGCATGGCACCAAGCTGCAAAATTACGCTGTTTTTAATAATATAGACCATGATTACACTGCATTTAGTGAGTATTTGGCACAGCAACCGAATACTAATATTTATTTGATTGTTGATGCGGTTGAAGAAGATTATCGACTTGAAAGTTTGCCGCATACCACAGGGCGTGCACGCACTGAAATTATTGAGCGTAAGCTAAATCAATTTAATCGCAGTAGTATATTTCGTGCGGCGCATTTTATTAATCGCAGTACCGATAAACGCAAAGATGACAACTTTTTATTCGTTGCGCTGAGTAATGCCGATTCATTGCAAGGCTGGCTGGATGCGATTCAAGCGAATCAATCTCCACTTGTAGGCGTGTATTTATTGCCGATGATCAGCCAAGTTGTGGTGCGCCAAATGAAATTAATGGCGCCGCATATTTTACTGTGTGAGCAATTGCCTTCTGGTTTCCGCCAAACCTATCTGCACAATGGCCGCCTGCGCATGAGCCGTTTAGTGCCAATGGTGGATGTTAAACCAAATCAATTAGCGTATTTTTATTTGGTAGAAATTGAAAAAACGCGACTTTACCTAATGAGCCAGCGTTTGATTAGCAGCGAAACCCCGCTGCAAATGGTGCTGCCAGCACTGGATAATTCGCATCACGAAATCGCAAAAAGTATCAGCCAAGATCAAGGCTTGGAATGCAAAACAGTCGATATTTTGGCGTATGCCAAAAATGTGCGCATTGATAGCGCTTTAGTTAGAACCAATCCAGAACTGTTGCATATGCAGTTGTTGGCCAATGGCAATGTGCCAGATAATTTAGCGCCAGCTGCTTATAGCAAAATACATAATTTAAATAATATGCGCCGTATTTTGCAAATAGCCACGGCGATTATTGTGGCTGTTGGTGTGCTGTTAGCAGGCTTTTATCTGTGGCAAGGAAAAAAACAAAAAGACCAATTACAGGCGATTAACGCACAAACGGCTGAACAGCAGCATTTATATAATGTAGTTGCACAGAATTTCCCTGCCGCGCCAATACCCAGTAATGAATTAAAAGTAGCAGCAGAACTGGTGCAAGTAATTAAAAAAAATAGCCAAACACCGGCGCAACTGATGCAAATTTTAAGCGGCGCTTGCGAAGCCTCACCAGAAATCACGTTGAACAGAGTACGCTGGGTGCGCAGCGCGACTGACGACATTAAGGATGAAGCAAGCAGTGATAATACGGCTGCAAATCAATCTCAAACCAGTGTAGTTAATGCTAATAATGATCCAACAAATTTATTGCAAATAGGCTTTGTTAATGCCGATATTAAAGGATTTTCTGGGGATTATCGCGCGGCTTTAAATACCGTTAGCCAATTTGTAAACAAGTTGCGAGGGAATTCCGCAGTGGACCAAGTGGTGATATTGCAAGAACCAGTCAATGTAAGCTCACTGGCCAATTTACAGGGCAGCACGACAGATGAAAACACTGCAGAGCGGCCACCTGCGGCATTTAAGCTAAAAATCGTGTTAAAGAATACGGCTAATGTGCCAATGAATAGCACCCCAGTGAACGGCGCGCCAATTGGCGGAGGTGCGCGATGAGTATTTCCAACCAAGATTGGCGCAAACTACGCAACCCGATATTGGGCTTGGGGGCAGCTTTAGTATTGGTTGGATTGTTAATCAGTTTTGCTGATCAATATCGGCAAAAAAATGAACTTGCTTTGCAAACACAACAAAACTTACTGAATCAAGCGCGGCAAAAATATCAGTCCTCTGGCTTAGAAAAAGAAACTATTATCCAATACTTACCGATTTATAATAATTTATTGGCGAGCGGGTTTATTGGCGAAGAGCGGCGTATTGAGTGGATAGAAAGTTTGCGTCAGATTCATGCGCAACATAAATTATTCAGTATTGATTACAGCATTGGTTTACAAGAGAATTATAAGCCTAGTTTTTTATCTAATCTGGGCAGTTTTAAACTGCAACGGTCAGTCATGAAGTTGAATTTAGACATGTTGCATGAAGGTGATCTGCTGACGTTATTAGACGGATTGCAAGAACAAACTACGCCATTTATCGTGCGCGATTGTGAAATCACGCGACCCATTGGCACAGAAATTAATACAAAGAATATCACCGCCAATCTAAAAGCCGCATGTGAGATTGATTGGTTAACCTTGCGTGATCCGCAATTAACGGGGGTAATATAATGCGAGTAATTGTGTTGTTAATGCTAAGTTATTTGGTGTTACCTTTGGTGCAAATAAGCCATGCGGCAGAACCAATGGGTCGTTTATTTAGCTCACCCGCAGAACGCAGTACGCTGAATTATTTGCGCCAAACAAAAAAACCGAATATCGCCATACAACCAGAAACATCCGTACAGCAAGCCGAACCCGAAGTGCGCGCCTTACCCGATGCAATCAATATGCAAGGCTACGTAAAGCGCACTGACGGCAAGCAAGGAACTGTGTGGATTAATGACCAAGCCATGCAAGAAAATTCGGGCAACCAAGATGTGCAAGTGGGCAGATTGCCAGAGCACGGCAACCGTATTCCGATTAAATTGCCTGCTAACGGCAAACACTTAACACTAAAAGCAGGCCAAGTTTATGACCCAGAGAATAACCGTGTGCGTGAAGCTAGAAGCCACGCAGCGCAGGGAGATAGCGGAACAATAGATGGCACAATTGGCGATACTGAATATTAATGTATGCGAGTTGCGTATCTAAAAGCAAAGCAAACAGGCGCCACATTGATTTTAATGGCGTTTATTATCGCTTTGGCTACGACTGTATATTTGTTAAAAGCTTATGATCCAACTCAATTAAGGTTGGAACAAGACAAAAAAACATATCTTGCTTTGAATGAGGCAAAACAGGCTTTAATCGCTTGGTCTGCCAGTCATATGTATCATCCTGGTCAGATGCCGTTTCCAGACGGAAATGCAGATGGAAATTATGATGGTATCAGCAATTGTAATGCAGCCGCGCCTACATTTAGCTATAGCTTTTTATTGGGTCAGCTTCCAATATACGGACAAGAAAATACTTGTACAGTACCGCAAATAGGTATTGGTGGAGATTATCAAGATGCACAAGGTAACCGACTTTGGTATGCAGTATCTCGCAATCTTGTACACAAATATGAAGGTACACCTGCAGATCCTGTCATTAATCCTAGTGTAATTAGCAACCCTGTCTATCCTTGGCTAGTTGTGAAGGATAGGAATGGCAATGTGATATCAAATCGAGTTGCGGTTGTGATTATTGCGCCTGGTAATGCGTTAACTGGACAAAATCGCGCAGGCGCTGCGCCAAATGCGAATCAGTATTTAGATAGTTTTAGTATCGGCGCAACCAATTACAGCAATGCCAATTACGATTCGCCCAATGAAGATTTTATAATTGGCCAGGATAGTCGAGATATAACTGAGGCCGATATTAGTGTGACAAAGCCTTATTATTTTAACGATAAGCTGGTTTTTATCACGATTGATGAGTTAATCGCTGCTGTAACTAATCGCGCTAGTGGCGAGGCTAGTAAATTACTCAATCAATATAGAGCAAAAAATGGACAGTTCCCTTATGCGGCTGGTTTAGGGGCCACATTAGATAACCATAATTCATTAGGTGCTAGTACTAAAGGCATGCTACCGATTGACGCAACGGATAGTTGTGGTTGTAGCTCTGCTACAACTTGCAGTTGTAGTTTTCAGCCAATACTTAGCGTGACTTTTCATCATGATGCAGAGAATTGGAACACGACGCAGGATGTGGGGTTTTGTTCTTCTTCTGTAGATGTTACCAGTAAAAACTGCACCTGCACTGGAGCGGGAAGTTGCAGCAAACTAACTAAAAGTTTCACATGTTTTAACGATGGTAATTGTGAAACTGTTGATATACCCTTAAATCCATTGAATAAATACATCTATAAGGTCAATAATTACGCTGATTTTAATAAAGCGACGTTGGGGTGCATAATCAAAACAAATAATTTTCCTAGAGACACGGTAGAGTGCAGTGAGTCAGGTGACTTTAGCATCGGTTTGAGAGAGCCTGATTGGTTTAAAACAAATCTTTGGCAAGATTATTTTTATTATGAATGGTCATCAATTCCTCCTTACTTACAAGTTGGCATGAAAAATGAAGTCAATGCGTTATTGATTGGTGTTGGGCAAGCCATTGGTGCACAAAATAGACTTCCTTCAAATCCTAGCCGAAGTTTAAGTGACTATCTTGACAGTGTGGAAAATACAAATGGCGATAATAAATTTGATGCTACAACACAACAAAAGACCAACAATTACAACGATCAAACTTATATAGTCATGCCATGATATTTAAAAAATATATTAAACATAAAGGCTTTACTTTAGTTGAAATGGCCATTGTATTGGTCATTTTTGGCTTAATTTTGTCCGCACTCTTACTCCCACTGCGCGCGCAACGTGAGCAGGCGGCACAGGCGCAAACAATTAATACACTTGATAATGCAAAACAGGCTTTATTAGGTTTCGCGCAGGCAAATGGACGTTTGCCTTGCCCAGCGACTGCGGCTAGTAACGGGATTGCTTCACCCAATGCCAGTGGTGCGTGCACAGTACAGCAGGGATTTTTCCCTGCGGCTACGTTGGGTATACAGCCAGTTAATTCTCAGGGTTTTGCTGTTGATGCCTGGAATAATCCAATACGATACGCTGTTACATTAGCAGATAATCCAAATGGCGTAGTAGCTGGCTTACCAACTGGGTATGGCGTTAGAAACATCCCTGACTTTACTAGTTTTAACGAAATGCAGGATATTGGTATATCTAGAACAAATCCATCCCTGCCAGCTAATGTGCCAGCTTTAAATCCTGATTTGAGGGTGTCATGTGGCCAAATTGCAACCGCAGAGTGTGCGCCAGCAAATCTTATTATTAATAATGCAGTTGCAGTGATCTACTCAACAGGAGCGAATGGTGGCTTGCTAGATAGTGAAATTGGTGCAGATGAGGTTGCCAACAAAAATGCCACCACGCTTTTTTATAGTCGCACCCAAACAGCAAAAGGCTCTACGGCTGGTGAGTTTGATGATCTAGTTACTTGGATTTCACCATACGTGCTTTATAACGCAATGATACAAGCTGGGCAGTTACATTAATCATGAACGATAATCAACTTTTACGTTACAGCCGCCACATTTTATTGCCCAAAATCGGTTATGAAGGCCAAGAAAAATTGGTGAATAGCCACGCGTTAATTGTTGGTGCGGGTGGTTTGGGTTCGCCAGTTGCGCTGTATTTAGCGGCAAGTGGCGTAGGCAAGTTGACGATTTGCGATTTTGATACGGTAGACTTAACCAATTTGCAACGGCAAATTATTCACACTACGCAAAGCGTTGGCGTGAATAAAGCCGTTTCTGCGGAACAGACAATTCATGCGATTAATCCCGATATTCTGGTGCAAACCATTCAACAAAAATCAACTGAATCTGAGTTTGAACAGTTAGCAAAAGATGTTGATGTGGTGATTGACTGTAGCGATAATTTTGCCACGCGTTATGCGCTTAATCGCGTATGTTTAAAGTTAAAAAAACCATTAGTTTCAGGTGCAGCGATTGGGTTTGAAGGACAAATTACAGTTTTTGATTTCAGAAATGCAGCCAGCCCTTGTTATCATTGTTTGTATCCTGATGTGGGTAATGATGCTGAAATGCGCTGCGCTGAAAATGGTGTGTTTGCGCCGCTTGTGGGCATAATTGGCACAACTCAGGCGGCGGAAGCTTTGAAGCTAATGATGGGATTGGGTGAAAATTTGCAGGGCAGATTATTATTATTAGATGCGCTGAGTATGGAATGGCGCACTATTAAACTATCGCGAGATCCAGCCTGTACGGTTTGCGGTCAATAACTAATATTAAGATTAGTCACACATTAACGCGACAATTCGCCGCGCACTGGCTGGCGCCATAGTCAGACCATAACGAAAATGCCCGGTATTTAAAAACAAGTTTTTAATATGTGAATGCGCGGCAATTGTAGGTAAATTATCTGGCGTGCCGGGTCGCAAGCCGCTCCAATGTTTCAATATATTGGTGTTTTTTAAACTCGGCAAAATGCTTTCAGCTTTTGTTTGCAGTTCTTGTTTTACTATTTCTGTCGTATTTTTATCGAATCCAACATCTTCCAGCGTGCTACCAGCCAGTAATAAACCATCTTTTCTGGGTACAAGGTAAAAACCATTTGCATAAACAATGTGCGCTAGTTTTTCTGCAGTTTGTTCGTACAATAAAATCTGACCACGCATCGGTTTAATGTCTAGGTTTTGCGTAGTATTTTTTAACAGTTCAAAACTCCACGCGCCAGATGTAACGACAAATTGATCGGCAGTTAGTGTTTCGCCAGCGTTTGTTTGCCAAGTATTCAGTTCAGTATTATCTATCTCTTTAAGATTCAGCGGTTGTAATTCGGTGCGTTCCAATAAGGTTACGCCATTTTGCAATAATGCTTGGCGTAGCGCTTTTAGTAATTGTGGTGGGCGTACTTGCGCCACATGAGGCAATAATAATCCTTCAGCATTTTGTTGGTAAGCAATCGAATTTTTCTCACACCAATCAACTGCTTCAGCAATATTGGATGGATTTAAAATCTGCATGCCGCTGACTAGATGTTCCGGGTCGATACCCGTTTTTGTGAGTAAGCGCTCACATAATTTTGGATAAATTGCGGCGCCTTCAATGGCCAGTTGATTGACTGTGTCTTTGTACATCCAAGGCAATAATGGAAACAAAATACCAGCGCCTGCCCATGATGATTCACCAGATGTTTGGCTGGCAACCACATTGCGTTCGACTAATGTGACATCGCAACCGCGCTCAATAAGTTCTAACGCAGTTAAGCAGCCTACAATGCCGCCGCCCACAACAATTACTTCTTTAACCGTCATTTGTTGGTTAAGTTTTTATGATGCATTTGCATGGTTAATATGAGTGCATTAACGGCCTGTTAACAGGAATTTTTCGGCGCCACTCAAGTTGGCAGGGCTGCCCAACAATACTAATATATCGCCTGTATCAATCACAATGTCGGGTCGTGGTGAAATATCTTCCAGCATATTAGGGCGGCGAATGTGTTGTAACACGACATTAAACCGACGTAACTCTATGTCCCTGAGTGGCATATTGATCATAAAAGCCCCTTTAGTTGCTTCAACCGAATGTAGTCTAATTTGATGCGACTCAGTGATTTCAGTGGAAAGATCTGAAATGCCGTGGAAATATCCTTGAAACATTTTGTAGCGTTCTTCACGGAATAAGCGAATGCGCTTAACCACGCGGTTTAATGGAATGCCCAGCAATACCAGTGCGTGCGAAGCCAGCATTAAGCTGCCTTCTAGCACTTCAGGTACAACTTCAGTGGCGCCGGCATCTCTAAATGCGTCAATGTCTGCGTCGTCATAAGTGCGCACTATAACTGGTAAATTGGGATAATTTTCTTTAACAATGTGCAGCACTTTTAACGAGGCGCGCATATCAGAATAGCTGACAATGAGCGCTTTAGCACGCTCGCCACCTGCGGCTTCTAGCACAAGGCGACGACTGGCATCGCCATACACTACATGTTGTCCTGCAGCTGCAGCATCGTGTACGCGAGTGGGATCAATATCCAATGCGATAAATGGGATGCTTTCTTCTTTTAAGAAGCGGCCTAAATATTGCCCGCTACGGCCGTAGCCGCAAATAATCACATGATCACTCAGATTTTTGGCGACGCTACCAATCTCGTCGACCACTTGCCCGCTTTTACGGGTGTAGCTTTTAACCAGCTTGCGCGCGATACGTCCGTTGTATTGAATGATAAACGGTGCGACGACCATGGATAAAAGTGAGGCGGCTAATACCACTTGTAGCTCATCGCCGCCGATTAATTTTTGCTCTAAGCCTAAGGCTAAAATCACGAAACTAAATTCACCCGCTTGCGCTAAAACGATACCTGTACGAATGCCAACGCCGAGTTCAAAACCAAACAATCGGCTTAACACGGCAATGACTATGCCTTTAAATAAAACGAATCCAACCAGTAATGCCAGCACTAAACCGATGTGGTTAAATAGTTGGTGAAAATCTAATAGCATGCCGACGCTGATAAAAAACAGACCGAGCAATATGTCGCGGAAAGACGCAATGTCTGACTCCACTTGATAACGATAGCGTGTTTCAGAAATCAACATGCCAGCGATAAAAGCACCCAGTGCGTAAGATAATCCGGCCAATTTTGTGGCAAAAGCCAACAATAACGTGACCATTAATACGTTCATCACAAATAATTCGCGCGAATGTTGCCGTGCAACTACGCTAAACCAATAACCGACAATGGTTTTGCCAAATTTAAACAATAAAAACAACAACACAACGGTTTTAATGAACGACCAACCTAACGTTGCGCCTAAATCACCGGATTGCGCCCCAAGCGCTGGAATAAGCACCAAGATAGGAATAACGGCTAAATCTTGAAACAGTAAAATACCGATACTTAAACGACCATGACGTGAGTTTAAATCGACGCGCTCGATTAAGATTTTAGACACGATTGCGGTAGATGACATGGTTAATGCGCCGCCAATCACAAACGCAGTTGGCAGACTTAAACCCGCTAGCCAACCCACCAACATCGCAACACCCATGGTAATGATGACTTGCGCGCCACCTAAACCAAACAGGGTTTTGCGCATAGCATAAAGTTGCGGCAGGCTAAATTCTAAACCAATGCTGAACATCAAAAATACAATCCCAAACTCGGCTATATGGCGGCCACTTTCCGTATCAGGTAGTAAATTTAATGCGTATGGGCCGAATAGCACGCCAACGAAAAAATATGCTAATAGGGCTGGCATACGTAGCGCGCGAAAAAGCGCAACAGCTAAAACCGAGCTGGTAAGTAATAACAATAGGCTGGGTAAGGAATCAAACATTTAGGTTTTTATTAAATTGCTTTTTTATAGTTGAAAAAATTTATTGCTAAGTTTAAGTGGTTAAGTCAGAAAGACTAAAGCACTTTTGTAAGATTTATTTTAACTAAGTTAGGCAAAAATTGTGCCTACTTTTACTGTTTTACATAAAAACAGTGGTATTTTACTTTATTAGTCGCGCTTTCCCTTTTATACTAACTGATTATGTCACCTACATTACTGCAATCCGATCGCGGTCACGCGCCAAAATCATCTAATCAGAACGCTACTTTGCAATTAGCGCGTAGCGTATTGGCTATTGAGGCGCATGAAATTACGCTGTTAGCGAATCGCTTAGATGACAGTTTTGAAGCAGCAGTAAAGCTGATTTTACAATGCAAAGGTCGCGTTGTGGTGAGCGGTATGGGTAAATCTGGACACATTGGCGGCAAAATTGCAGCCACACTTGCCAGCACTGGCACACCAGCATTTTTTATGCACCCTGCAGAAGCCAGCCATGGCGATCTCGGTATGATTACCGATGGCGATGTGGTGATTGCATTATCTAATTCTGGCGAAAGCGATGAGTTATTAAATATTTTGCCCACCATTAAACGTTTAGGCGCAAAAGTAATCAGTATTACGGGTGCGCCAAATTCAACTTTGGCTAAAGAGTCCGATGTGCATTTAAGTGCAGAAGTGTCTCAAGAGGCCTGTCCATTGGGTTTGTCGCCAACCGCCAGTACAACAGCGGCCTTGGCGTTGGGTGATGCTTTAGCCGTCTGTGTACTAGATTGTCGCGATTTTACCGCTGAAGATTTTGCGCGTTCGCACCCTGGCGGCAGTATTGGACGCAAATTGCTGACACGTGTAAAAGATGTGATGCGCGTTGGTGATGCTATTCCAAGTGTTGCTGAAGAAGCAATGTTGTCCGTTGCGCTGACTGAAATGACACAAAAAGGACTGGGCTTAACTGCGGTGATTGATGCGGAAAATAAGCCTATTGGTATTTTTACCGATGGTGATTTACGCCGTGCTTTTGCCAATGGCACACATGCCAATAGCGCAAAAATAACGGATGTGATGCATGCCAGCCCGAATACGATTAACGTGAATCAACTAGCGGTAGAAGCGGTTGAGATGATGGAAATAAACAAGATTAATGGTCTGCTAGTGATTGACGATGCAGGGAAACTGGTTGGTGCATTTAATATGCACGATTTATTGAAAGCGAAAGTCGTTTAATGTCTGAAATTATCTTGTCTGAATTTGCCTCTACTGGATTTGCAACTAAAGTATCACCAGAAGTTTTAGCGCGCGCAAAAAAAATCAAAGTAGTGATTTTCGATGTGGATGGCGTGATGACCGATGGCGGTTTAACCATTGGCGATGACGGGCAAGAATATAAAACCTTTCATTCACATGACGGTTTGGGTATGAAATTGCTTAAAAAAACTGGCGTGCAAATGGCGATTATAACTGGACGCACTTCGGATGTGGTCACAAAACGTTCAGAAAGCACGGGCATTGCGCATTTTTATCAAGGTGTAGAAGATAAATTGGCCGCGTTTAATGACTTGATTGCCAAGCTGAATATTACGGCTGAAGAAGCTGCCTTTATGGGCGATGATGTCGTCGACGTGCCGCCAATGTTGCGCTGTGGTTTGGCAGTGACGGTGCCTGCTGCGCCAGACTCTGTGAAGAGTCGTTCACATTACATCACGCAAAGAGGCGGCGGACGTGGCGCGGTGCGCGAGTTATGTGAGTTGATCATGCAAGCACAAGGTACTTTAGACGCACAGATGGCACCATTTTTTGCTAAATAATATGGCTAAAGTATTGAGTTAATGTTAATCGTGATTGTTAATCAATAGCATGTTGACACGTTCGGCATTATTTTTTCCGTTGGTGTTGGCTGTGTTACTGGCCTTGCTGACGTTTTGGATCAACCAAACGGTAGAGCAGCAAGGCCCTAAAATTGATGGCAGTAATCGACATGACCCCGATTACACCATGCATAATTTTGTGACCACGCAAACCGATGCGACAGGTAGATTGAGTTACATATTGGCTGCGACAGAAATGCTGCATTATCCAGATGATGACAGCACGGTCTTACAGCGGCCGCGTTTTACGCAATACACGCTAGATAAGCCATATACGCAAATTGAAGGTTTGCATGGATATGTTTCGAGCAATGGCGAGCAGGTGACATTGGTTAATAATGTTAAAGTGGTGCGCCAGGCGTTTGAAGGCAAAGGCGAGATGCAAGTGTTAACGGAAAAGCTACTGATTTTTCCTAAAAACGATTTAGTAAAAACCGACGCGCCAGTGAGGATTACACAAGCACCAAAAACCGTGATTACTGGAGTTGGCATGATTTACGATAAAAAAGAGCAAACCGTGACTTTGCTGAATCGGGTAAAAGTACATTATGAACGGCCGCCAGTTGTTGTGCCAAAACAAGTGACTGCACCAAAAAATGTCAAAGTAAAGCCAGCAAAAACCAGTAAGATAGCACCTAAAAAATCGGCCAGTGCGAAATTGACTGGTGCTAAAAGTGCTAAAAAAGTAAAGTGAAAAAGACTACAAATAAAATGAAGCAAAAAAAGCAGCAACTCAATACGAAATCGCGGAGAAATAATGGTTAACTTTATTCGCATAAGCTTATTCAACAATAAGTTTAATGGCGCATTAATAATGGGTTTTTGCTTAAGCTTGTTCACAAGCTTGCACGCAATGGCAGAATCGGCAGATCGCGATAAACCGATTGAGCTTGAAGCGGATACCGTTACGGTGAATGACGCAAAAAAAACCAGCACCTATACGGGAAAAGTGATTTTAACGCAGGGCACACTGATTATTCATGCAGATAAGTTGATTGTGCGTGAAGACAAAGAGGGTTTTCAGCACAGTACGTCGACTGGCAATCCAACCACTTTTAAGCAAAAAAGTGAGGGTAAAGATGAGTATATACAAGGCAGCGGTCAGCGCATTGAATATGATGGCCGTATGGACAAAGTGCAGTTGTACACGCGCGCATGGGTAAAGCGTGGCGAAGATATCGTGCATGGCGATTACATCAGTTATGACGCCAACGCTGAATATGCAGAAGTGATTGGTGGCGTGAAATCTGAAGGCAGTGGTTCATCTACGGGTCGCGTTAAAGCGATTATTCAGCCGAAAAATAAACCCGCCGCCATTCCAAATGATAAGCCGGCAAATGATAAATCCTCTGAATTGAAAATCAACACGAATCCGCCGCCCAGAGTGGATAAGGTTTTAAGGTTTAGCAATACGTCTGAGGCGACTAGCAAACCTGAGTCTCAATCAAACTAATACAAACTTAACCGAATAAAACACTTAATAAAATAAAACATCAAAAATGAGCGAACTCGTTGTAGAACATCTACGGAAGTCTTATAAAACACGCACAGTGGTGCAAGATATTTCGCTGCAAATCAATAGTGGCGAAGTGGTGGGTTTGCTTGGGCCAAATGGCGCGGGTAAGACAACGAGCTTTTACATGATTGTCGGATTGGTAATGTTGGATGCGGGACGTATTTTGCTGAATGGCAAAGATTTAAGTCGCATGCCGATTCACAGCCGTGCGCGCATGGGCTTGGCTTATTTGCCGCAAGAGCCATCTATTTTTCGTAAGTTAACCGTAACCGAAAATATATTGGCTATTTTAGAGCTGCAAAATCTAACTGAAGATGAAAAAAATACGCAGCTGGAGTCTTTATTGCAAGAGTTGCATATCACGCATATTCGCAACAGTTCGGCAATCAGTTTGTCTGGCGGTGAGCGCCGTCGGGTTGAGATTGCGCGCTGTTTAGCCACCAATCCTAGTTTTATTTTATTAGATGAACCTTTTGCTGGTATCGACCCAATCGCGGTTTTAGATATTCAAAAGATTATTCGTTTTTTAAGCAGCAAAAATATTGGTGTATTGATTACAGACCATAACGTGCGCGAAACTTTAGGTATTTGCGACCGCGCTTATATTGTAAATGACGGTACGGTGTTTGCGTCTGGGCATCCTGCAGAAATTGTAAATAACGAAGCAGTGCGGGAAGTGTATTTAGGGAAAGATTTCAGGCTCTAGCCTCAAGTATTTATGAAGCAAAATCTACAACTTAGAATGTCGCAAAATTTGGCGTTAACGCCGCAATTGCAGCAATCAATTCGTTTGCTGCAATTATCGAGCCTTGAGCTAAATCAAGAGCTAGATGTGATTTTGCAAGAGAATCCATTGTTAGAGCTGGTCGATGGCGAAGATGGTGAGGCAGATGCAGGTTTCGACGATAGTGTATTGCAAAAAAATAACGATAATGACAACTTGGATGCTGATGGCAAACAAGCCGCCGATGTTGATGAACCAGATGCTTTTAATAGTTTAGATTATCAAGAAACCAGCACGACTAACTCCCAAGAAAACACAGAATCGATTGATGCGCCGCAAGAATCCAGTGCAGGAGAAGATTTTTCAGCAACTGATTTTGATGAAAATTACGAAGAATATGGCAGCGCGAGTAACTGGGATGAAGGCGGGCGTCAGAATAATAGTGACGATGATGATGGCGACTACACGCGACAAGAAATCGTCTCAGCTAGTTTGCGCGAGCATTTATTAAGCCAGCTTAAGTTAATGCCTTTATCTGATCGCGATCAGACACTGGTGCTGTTATTAATTGATAGCATCAACGAAGATGGTTATTTAGAAGAGTCATTGGCTGACATGGCAGAATTATTGCCAGAAGAGCTTGAAATTGAATTGCTAGAGCTAGAAACTGCGCTAAAACTGATTCAGCATTTGGATCCGCCAGGTTTAGGGGCAACCAATTTACAAGAGTGCCTACTGTTGCAGCTCAATGTGCTGCCAAAAGAAACTGACTTTTTGAACATTGCCAAAATCATTGTTCAACAACATTTAGCGGTATTGGCAAATAAGGATTTCGCTAAGTTACGTAAATTGCTGAATTGCGATGATATCGCCTTAAAAGGCGCACAAACTTTAATCAAACAGCAAAATCCGCGCCCAGGTAGCGATTTTGCGCAACTCAGTCGCGATCACTTTATTCAGCATGAAGTGCTGGTTAAAAAAGTGAAAGGCATTTGGATTGCAACGTTAAATGATGGCGTGATTCCTAAACTACGTATTAACCAATTGTACGCAGACATTTTGAAGCGCAATCGCGAAAATTCGAATCAATATCTGCAAACGCAAATGCAAGAAGCCAAATGGATGATTAAAAATATCCAGCAGCGTTTCTCTACTATTTTGCGCGTTAGCCAAGCGATTGTTGATCGCCAACGTAATTTTTTTGAGCATGGTGAAATCGCCATGCGGCCACTCGTTTTGCGTGAGATCGCAGAAGAGCTTGAGTTGCATGAATCGACTATTTCACGCGTAACAACGCATAAGTATATGCTCACTCCGCGCGGTGTTTTTGAACTGAAATATTTCTTTGGGAGCCATGTAGCAACTGATGCTGGCGGCTCTGCTTCTGCCACGGCGATTCGTGCGCTGATTAAACAATTGGTCGCAGAAGAAACGCCTAAAAAGCCATTGTCAGATAATCAAATCACCGATATTTTGGCGAAACAAGGCATTATTGTCGCGCGCCGGACTATCGCAAAATATCGCGAATCGCTGAATATTCCGCCAGCGAATTTACGCAAATCGCTTTAAGCAATTTTACAAAAGCGTTACAAATAATACTGAATAATCTGCTCAAACCACCTCGCAAAAAATAATCAAAGGTGTACACTTAAATTGTTCGATGAGTAAAGATGTGCTACTTATTGGCAAGCTTTACTTGGAGAACAATTTCAATAAGGAGCAAGTCATGAATTTACAATTAACTGGGCATCACTTAGAAATTACACCTGCAATGCGCGAATATGTGCAGAGCAAACTCGTTAGAATTCGCAATCACTTCGATCATGTGATTGACGTTAAAGTTACCATGAGTGTAGAAAAGCTCGCTCAAAAAGTAGAGGCTACATTACACGTACCCGGCAATGATTTACACGCTGAGTGCATCGATGAGAATATGTATAGCGCGATTGATATGTTGACAGACAAACTAGACCGCCAAGTTCTCAAACATAAAGAAAAACACGGCAGTCATCATAAAGCGAA
>Ga0123388_1022166_pt1 | contig 25215 bp, 24 predicted proteins | sample T0HHNO3metaT_FD_89916 | JGI IMG/M metagenome (GOLD analysis project Ga0123388, IMG submission 89916) | Methane-oxidizing artificial microbial communities from Washington, USA to study methane cycling - T0-HHNO3 metaT (Metagenome... | ecosystem: Engineered > Modeled > Simulated communities...
CGCGGCTGAACATATAAAGCGCATCTGCACTTAATGTCGTTTGTTTATAACGGCCGCCTACGTTTGCAATGTTGCTGTCTTCGCTGGCACGGTTGTAACCCAAACCAGCCTGGATGTCCCAATGCTCAGACAACTCTTTACCTAATTTCAGGAAGCCACCGCCACCGTTGTTAGCTTCTAAATCGCTATCTGTGTCCATATAGCTAAGACCTGGCAATGCATACCAAGCACCACGATACATATCTTCAGCGCTTGCTGCGAAGGCAGCCAAGCCCAATGAGGCCGCTACTGCGATATTGATCATATTTTTTTTCATTATTTACTCCTGGTTAAAGATAACTCCACACTCGAATAATACGCACAGATACGAGCTAACGCAATGCGAAAACCCATATAAACACGACAGAAAACCAAGCATTGTTGCATTTTCACAACATATCTACATGATTCTGCGAATCGCCCTGATTTTACCGGAATCAAGTGCTGACTTGCGCTGGTGTTCCATGCAGACGCCGCCCCTGAAACCTATATAATCCGGCGCTATTTCGCTGGCGCTTGCCACATGCTGCAAGTTAAGCGAACCGGCCAGACCGAATAGCAAACCCTGAGCCTGCACACGCTCAGCAAAAGCTTTAATTTCATCGACAGAAAAATAATCCAGAAAAGTGTTGCCGTTTTTTTCAGCGGTATCCAGCATTACGCCATAAAAACCGGCATTCCCGATTGCAGATATTACCGTTGACGGGTACTCGTATTCAGCAAACAATACGGCAACCAGCTTGGCACCGCTGCGGGCAATCGGCATCAATGCATCGATGCATGGCTGATAATCGGCCAAACCGGCGCTCAAGTCAGCAAAAAAACCGATTTTAATAATGTCCGCTTTAGTCTGCAGCAATGCCAGAACCCGCTCTCGCAGCAACTCCGGCTGCATCGGCAGATCACCCACCGTGGCACTGGTCAGCCTTCTTGCAGAAGGGCCTTTTGCATGGATAAAAGCCACAACCTCCGTGACGACTTCCAACGGCAGTGCGCCGAGGGCGCCCTGAACCGGATCTTTCAGATCAATAATATCGGCACCGCACTGCAATGCCATCTGCGCCTCTTGCAAAGAGGTAACACTGATTAAAAGCTGCGGCATATTCAGGCCAGATTCTCATTATTTAAGACAGCCTGGTGATTACTGACGGCCTCAGTCAGCCATGACCACGCCTCCAGCTCACGTTCCCCGGCTGTCTTATCTATTGCGATACGCAGGTAATCCATTTCCTGCTGGATTTTCTCCATCGGCAGCCTTTTCAGCCTGCTGACCAGCACCGCCAATTCAATAACAGCGGCCTGCGCGCGGTTGAAGCCCTGAAAAGCAGCATGCTGCGCCTCGTACACCACTTCCAGGAACAGCTGCGGCCTGAGCGGGTCATCTTCAACTTTGATCAGTTTCAATTCCTTATGGGCCAGGGTATCCGCCAGGCGAAATCCATGCACCTTTACTGCTGAGATAAGGTTCCATGGCTTGCGCCCGGTCAAGGCACCGGCAAACACACGCACATCGTCCGTCAAACTCAGTACGGCATGCCCTGTCGATAATATATTCTCCAATGTCGCTGATGGCTTATAAGGCGAAATGACCACCAGTCCATCCTGCATGCGTATGCCAAATGGCGTTGTATGCGCGGCACCTTGCGGGTTCACAGTGGTTACTATCGTTTCGTATATCATTTCATTACCTGTTTTTATCACGCTTTTCTTTCAAAGACGCTTCACGGTGGGCAGTTTTGGCAACCTTGTTCTGCACCTCGCTGGCAACGCCCCAATCAAGTTCCTGATCCTGGACATAGCGTTTTTTCAGTTGCCATGCAATCTGCGCACGCGCCAGCTCCACCCCAAGATAAAAGGCGTGCGAAGCATCATCATCGACTTTAAGGTGTGGATACAGCGCGAACGGGTCGGTGTGCTCGAATATACCGTCGCGGTTATAAACATGCATGCCGCTTTCACTCACCTGGATACGGAAACTGGGGTCTTTAATCTGCGCCGCAATCTCTTTGATTTCATCTTCGCTATAGGTAAATGGCCGCCTGTCATGCAAACCCAGCAAGCCATTGGTATAACCGCGCGGCAGCCTTTCGTCCTGCTTTGCCGCATACATCGTGCGCCTGGCAATGTCGGCTTCTGCAATCGCATTGACCGCATGCGGGCTCACCGAGGTTGCGAGCACGGCATTGATGTTCAGTTCGCTGATCATGCCGAACAGCATGGCATTAATCCCGGTTGTGTCCGCATCGGTAAGCTCAGTCAAATTACCGATGCCCATCATGACCTGAATATCGGGATATTTCTTACGCAGCTTCTGGTAACGCACAATAGAATCGGTCAAGCCGAAATGGATAGGATCCAGGATCGCATCCGCGATAAAAGGTTTTCCGGCCCGGAGACAGGCATCAATCGCACGATACAGCGATGGCAGGCTATGCGGTTTTGCCGGGATCAGCACTGGCGTAGCAGCCACTTCGCCAGCGATCCACAGCGTTTCTTCGGTAAGACTCAGCAGATAGTCTGCGCCGGCGCGGCCGGCAACGAGCAGATCATCGGTATTCAGGGAATCCACGCTAACCTTGAACCCAGCTGCCTTCAGCGCCTTGACCGTATCCGCCAGATGCGGGAAAGGCACGCTGGGCAAGCAGCCAATATCAATCACATTGGCGCCTTGTGCCTGAAAGTGCTTCGCTTTGAGGATAATCCCCTCAATGCTCAGGTAAGGTGCGTCAACGATTTCAGCAAAAATATCTACGCTGTAACGGCTCAGGTCGGGTGCGACGCCGGCGTGGCCGAAATACTGCGGCAAGTCTTTCAGGTCATTGGGGCCACGCTCTACCGGTATCCCATATTGCGCCTCCAGCCTGGAAAGGTCGCCCTGGCATAAACCGGGAACGATCACCTTGTCAGCATCACCGGTTTCTTTAAGCCTGCGCCCGATCAGATCCGAAGTCATTAATGCTGCAACCGATACGCCGATCTGTAGAATACGATATTTGAACGGAGGAGTTTTCGGATTACTCTGTACCTCGCTTAAAACCTTATTGAGGCTTTTTTCCGCAAGCTTGCCGGTCAGAAAAAGGAGATTCTGGGTCATGAGCGGGCACTATGCCAGTGTTTTCAACCTGTCCTGAACAGCCTGGGACAGGCTTTGCATATCTGCGACGACCGTAGTCACTTCGAACCTACTGAGCTTGCTGACATTTTCCAGGTCAATACCGCGCGGATATACCTTCACCACGTTCTCACGCGGCGCTTCAGACTCCAGCTCGGGTGCGGTATCGCATGCGAACACGATACTGGGCACCCGGGTCTTGCCGGCCTGCGCGTAAAGATTGGTGACCAGGCTATCAGAAAATCCGTAAGCCATCTTGGCAATCGTATTCGATGTGGCGGGCGCAATCACCAGCGTATGGTATTTGCCCTCATAAAACAGCTCTACCGGCACGCTGCTCGCGGTTTTATCCTGATAGACACGGTGGCCGGTATTGATCAGCTGTTCCTGAAACCCGTATTGCTGAATAATTTCCGCTGCGGCTTTGCTTAAAAAAACGTCAACATTTTTCAATGTCTGCAATATTGCAAGTGACTCACGCAGATAATGACCAGAGCCAGTAATGGCCCATGCCAGGCGTTGATTCATTCGTTCACCAACTTTCATACCGACACCAGCATCGCTGGCTATAAACTTACTGATTAGTCTTAATACTTGTCAGTTCTGGCGTTTGCATGCGTCGAGCCCATGCAAACGCTTAACATGCACTATGCTGCAAAAGGATGCTCAATAACTATCGTTTCGTCGCGCTCCGGACCCGTAGAAACAATCGCGATCGGCACGCCGCATACGGCTTCCAGACGCTTGAGGTAGTTCTGTGCATTTTTCGGCAGGCCATCCCAGGTCTTAACGCCGAACGTGCTCTCAGTCCAGCCCGGCAAAGTTTCATAGATTGGCTTGCAGCCGGCGACGTCATCAGCCCCTACCGGTAATAAATCGATTTTCCTGCCGTCAAGCTCGTAACCTGTGCAGATATTGAGTGACTCAATACCATCCAGTACATCCAGTTTGGTGATACACAAACCCGTCAGGCCGTTGATCATGGCTGAACGGCGCAGCGCTGCCGCATCAAACCAGCCACAGCGGCGCTTACGCTTGGTCACCGTGCCGATTTCCTGGCCTTTGTTAGACATCTGGTAACCGGGCGTACCTGCAGTCTCGATATCAAGCTCGCTCGGGAAAGGTCCGCCGCCGACGCGTGTCGTGTAGGCTTTGGTAATGCCCAGTACATAATGCAGCATATTGGCACCGACACCGGTTCCTGCTGATGCTTGACCCGCGATACAGTTGCTAGATGTCACATAAGGGTATGTACCATGGTCAATATCGAGCAACGTTCCCTGTGCGCCCTCAAACAGCAGGTTCTCTCCTCTGGCATTGGCTGCATAGATCTCCGCGGACACATCTGCAATCATCGGCTTCAAGGCAATGGCATGCTGCATGCTGGCATCATATTGCTGATTGAAATCCACGGCTTTGGCACCCAGGTAATTGGTCAGCACAAAGTTGTGATAATCCATCACTTCACGCAGTTTTTCGGCAAAACGCTCCGGGTAAAACAAGTCATAGGCACGTAATGCACGGCGTGCAACTTTGTCTTCATAGGTCGGGCCAATGCCCTTGCCGGTGGTGCCGATCTTTTTATCGGCACTGCGTTTGGCTTCACGCGCCACATCCACAGCAACATGATGGCTCAGGATGAGTGGGCAGCCGGGGCTGACCTTCAGGCGATTCTTCACTTCCAGGCCATCTTTCTCCAGGGCTGCAATCTCGCTCAGCAAATGCCCTGCATCCAATACGACACCATTGCCGATATAGCAGTTAACGCCGGCACGGACAATACCTGATGGCACGAGGTTAAGTTTGTAAACACGCTGTGCGTCGCCCTGGCCCACCACTAAAGTATGGCCCGCGTTATGGCCACCCTGAAAACGCACCACACCTTGCGCGTGGTCTGTCAGCCAATCCACGATTTTACCTTTACCTTCATCGCCCCACTGGGTACCGATGACGACTACATTTTTTGCTGCTTTATTTGCCATAACGTCGACTTTTTAATTTAATGTTAATATTCAAATGGTTAACAATGCCGCAACTAACGGCACTACTGATTATCTTTGCTGATTATCTTTTAAGGTTTCGCAATATCCACGACATGCCAGCCGGAATTGTAATGCTCAAGTTTTTTATGGCAGTTCAATTCTGCAAAATCAGGCTTAACACCCGGAAGCTCCTGAACGACCACATGGCCTTCAGCCCTAAGTGCATCGATTTTGGCAGTCAGCGTACTGTCATTTGCCGCTGGCGCGAAAATCGCCATTTCCGGCTGTGCCGGCGGCAACGCTGTCACCACCCCCCGCAGGTCAAGGCTGAATCCGGTCGCCGGGCGCGCGCGGCCAAAAGCCTGCCCGACCTCGTCATAACGGCCACCAAGCGCCAAGGGGCCTTTGTAGCCTTGTGCATAGGCTGCAAACACGATGCCGCTGTGGTAGTGATAACCACGCAGCTCGCTCAAATCAAAACTCACGCTCACGCCAAGATCCTGCAGACCATGCGCCACCTGTTCAAGGCTGCTTAAGGCCTGCGTGATGGCAGGCGTTGGCGGCAGCAATCTGGCCGCTTGCGCCAGGATGCTTTTATCGCCATTCAACTCGGTCAGGTTGAGCAAGGCTTCACGCGTTGTCTTATCCAGCGCTTTGGTCAGCGCAGCAACAGCAGACTGGTCCTTGCCTTTTAACGCAGCATACAAGTCCTGCTCTAGTTGAGGGTTCACCTGGCTGGACTCGATCAGGCTGCCGAACACATTGACATGGCTGAAATCAAGGTGCACCTGCTCAATACCGATGGCGTGCAATGCCTTGATCAGCAGGCGCTGAATCTCTATATCGCTGGCGATTTCCGCATGCCCGTACAGTTCTGCGCCTAATTGCAGCGGCTCACGCGTCTGTGCCAGCCCATCCGGCTTGGTGCGTAAAACGCTGCCCGCATAGCACAAGCGCGTAATGCCCTGATGATTCAGCAGATGCGCATCTATACGGGCAGCCTGCGGTGTCATGTCGGCGCGCACGCCCATGGAGCGCCCGGTCAGCTGATCCACGACTTTAAAGGTTGCAAGGTCAAGATCATGCCCGACACCGGTAATCAGCGATTCCATATATTCCAGCATAGGCGGGATCACATATTGATAGCCATGCACCTTAAACAGGTCCAATAACCTGCGGCGCAGTGTTTCAATACGTGCCGCCTCTGCGGGCAAAACGTCTTCTATGTATTCTGGCAGTAACCAATTACGCATTATCATCATCACTTTTTACAAGTAACCGCTTCAGCATCAACACGATCACCATCGATGCCTGGAGCGATTGCCCGGAACTATTACTTACTTAATAAAATTAATATCAAACCACCGACTATCGATGCAAGGCCAACAAAACGCAACTGGCCGTCTTTAAGCTCCACCATGCGTTTGAATGTATCACGCCATGCCTGCGGCAACAGCAACGGCAAGATGCCTTCGATCACCAGCATCAATCCCAGCGCGGTTAACAATACATTCTTCATGCGGATAGCCGATGACTACTTTTTAGGGCTTCGCATATATTTAAAGAAATCAGAGTTCGGATCCAGCACCATCACGTCACTCTTGCTCTTGAAGCTGTTCTTGTAAGCTTCCTGGCTGCGGTAAAACGCATAGAACTCAGGGTTGTGGCTATAGGACTGATTGTAAATCTCTGAGGCTTTTGCATCACCCTCACCTTTTGTCTTCTGAGCTTCACGATAGGCTTCAGCAATGATCACCTCACGCTGCTTATCGGCATCTGCACGAATCTTTTCAGACGCAGCCGCACCTTCAGAGCGCAATTGGTTAGCAAGACGCTTACGCTCGGCGATCATGCGGTCAAATACCGACTTGCTGATTTCTTCTGAGTAATCCACACGTTTCAAGCGGACATCGACCACCTCGATACCCATCTGGCGCGCTTCCAGATCAGCCTTTTTGCGCAGGTTATCCATGATCACGCCACGCTCGCCGGCAATCACATCATGTACGGTACGAATGCCGAACTCACTTCTCAAGCCCGCATTCACTACTTTTGACAATCGGTCTTCCGCAGCGATTTCCCCACCCTCTTTAATCGAAACATAATACTTTTTCGGGTCGACAATACGCCATTTGACAAAAGAATCCACCATCATGTATTTGTTTTCACTGGTGATGAACTTCGCCGGCTGCTCCCAATCAAGCGTCAGGATGCGGTTATCAAAATATTTAAGGTTATCTACAAACGGCACTTTAAAATAAAGCCCCGGTTCTTTCTTGACAGCGACGATCTCACCCAGGCGCTGCACCAGAACGTATTGTGTCTGGTTCACCGTAAATGCTGACAATGACAGCAACACCAGAACCATCACCACGACAATAAGAATATTTTTTGAATTTTTCATATTATTCCTTACCTGCTTTCTCTGTCACGGCTACGCAATGCATCACGTGATCGCTCCCCGGCTGCAGGCTGGCTCGCCGCTGGTACGGCATCAGGCTGCGGATTGAGAGACTGAAGGGACTGCGACTGCTGCGCACCATCATTGCCAGAAGCGCTGATCAGTTTATCCAATGGCAAGTACAGCAAGCTGTTACCGGACTTCTGGTCAACGATCACTTTACTTACGCTAGACATGATCTGCTCCTGCGCATCCAGGTAGAGACGCTGGCGCGTGACTTCAGGCGCTTTGTTATATTGAGCGAGAATCTGGTCGAAACGGCTCGCGTTACCACGCGCTTCACTTTCAATTTTCAATTTATAACCGGCAGCCTCGGCCAGCAGGCGTGACGCCGTACCGCGGGCTTTTGGTATCACGTCATTGGCATAAGCCTGGCCTTCATTGATCTGGCGCTGGTTATCCTGGTTTGCCCGGTTAACGTCTTCAAATGCTTCCTGCACCTGCTCAGGCGGCTGTGCGCTTTGCAAAGATACGCTGATGATCTTCACGCCGGTTTTATAACTGTCAAGTATCACCTGCATGCGTTCTGAAGTGTCAGCCAGGCCTTTTTGCAACAGGTCATCCAGCTTGTTCTTGCCCACCACTTCACGAATAGCCGTTTCAGCTGCCGACATCACGGCATCGTCCGTGGCACGGTTGCTGAACAGGTAATCTTTTGCATTATTGAGATTATATTGCACCGCGAACTGCAGATCGATGATATTTTCGTCTTCAGTCAGCATTAAAGATTCTTTTGGCAGCCTTGTTTTGCCGCCGCTACCTTCCGCATTGCTCCTGTAGCCGACTTCGAGTCTGCGCACCTGTTCCATATTCACAACCTGAACACTCTCTATCGGGTAAGGCAGATGCCAGCGTGGGCCAGGTGAAGTCACTTCATCCTGAACCTTGCCGAATCGCTGCACTACGCCAAGCGAACCCTGGTCAACAATGTAAAAGCCGGTGCCCAGCCAGATAAGGCCAACCAAACCGAATATAGGCAACAATGGCAGATTGACGTTTGCAGGCTGTGGCCGACTGGATTGCGGATTTGATTGATGACCGCCACCCTTGCCAAACAAGGTGTTAATTTTGCGGCTCAAGTCACGCATCACCTCATCAAGGTCTGGCGGACCTTCATTATTTTGTGCTCTCCAACCAGGAAATTTAATCATTCACTACTCCAAAAAACATTTGTTAATTATCATCAAACTAAGTTACTTACCGATACAGCATTAATTTAACTAAATTAATTTAACCAACTTAAGTTATGCGTACGCACTTTCTTCGGTGCTTTGCTTTTGTAAATACTGATAATGTTCTGCCATTGCTAACCTCAGCAGATCCATTCCCTCTCCTGTTTTGGCTGATACATGCAAAGTCGAAATTCTACCACATTCATCACGCGCCAATGCAGGCTCCAGGCCTGCACGGTCAATTTGATTATGCACCAGAATCTGCGGCACTTTAGCGGCGCCGATCTCCTGCAGCACTTTATTGACCTGTGCAATCTGCTCATCTCGGTTACTGCTGGCCGTATCGACAATATGCAGCAGCAAGTCTGCCTGTGCCGCCTCTTCCAGCGTTGCGCCGAAGGCTTCGACCAGCGCGTGCGGCAGATGCTTGATGAAACCTACCGTATCGGAAAGCACCACCTGCCCACAGCCCTCGATATAGATTTTATGCGTGGTGGTATCCAGCGTTGCAAACAACTGATCCGCCGCGTAGATATTTGCCTTGGTCAGGCGATTGAAAATGGTGGATTTCCCGGCATTGGTATAACCGACCAGGGATACCGTCATCACATTGGAACGTTTACGGGCACGGCGCTGCATTCCGCGCTGGGATTTGAGCTTGAGCAGTTTCTCCCGCAGCTGTTTTACGCGCACACGCAGCATACGCCGATCCAGCTCCAGCTGTGTCTCGCCAGGACCGCCGCGCACGCCGATACCGCCTTTTTGACGTTCAAGGTGGGTCCAGCCACGCACCAGGCGCGTAGACAAATGTTCAAGCTGCGCCAGCTCCACCTGCAGCTTACCTTCATGCGTCTGTGCACGCTGACTGAAGATATCGAGGATCAAACCGGTCCTATCCACCACGCGCGCCTGCAGCAAACGCTCCAGGTTGCGCTGCTGCGAAGGTGTCAGGTCATGGTTAAACACGGCAATATTGGATTCTGCTGCACGCATCGCCTGCAGCAACTCATCCGCTTTACCGCTGCCGATAAATAGCTTGGCATCAGGCGTCGAGCGCTTGCCTTCAATAGTGCCCTGCACAGCCAAACCTGCACTCAGGCTTAACTGACGAAGCTCTTCGAGGCTTTCCTGATAGTCGCTCTCTCCGAAATCAACACTGACCAGAATAGCGGACTCGCCGCCACTTGGCCTTTCAAACAAATCTTTCAATGCTTAATCATCACCTTCCGACAAGCCGATACTGACTGCACGTGCAGGTACGATAGTAGAAATGGCATGTTTATAAACCATTTGAGTGACAGTATTTTTGAGCAGTATGACGTACTGATCGAATGAGTCTACCTGACCTTGCAGTTTGATACCATTAACGAGATAGATAGATACGGCGACATGTTCTTTACGTAAAGCGTTAAGGAATGGGTCTTGTAACATTTGCCCTTTTTGATTCATGGTGTCTCCTATTGTTTGGAGTTAAATAAAAGTGATTAAATTAAAGTACTGACTACATTTACTATTTTTGCGCACACATTGCAATACTACTCTCGTTCAGAGTAAGAACAACTCAAATCGTTCTCTTTTTACTGAAATTAACTATTCAAGACTTTTTTACCAAAACAAAAGCATGGGCCAGCCCTGAAAGGTCAGCAGCACAATCGTCATTCCGGTACGCACGTAAGCCAATAGCCGTCAGTCAAACCATTAAAGAATCATCCAGGTAAAATATGTACGCTGAAGTGTACATCCTGTATATGAAGACCTCTATGAGAAAAAACAAGAGGGCTAACGAGCAAAAAATATTCGCCCGTTATTTTCTATTTAAATTCGCCGATCCTGGCCAGCACCTCTTCCCGCCCCAGCAAAGCCATCACCTGGTCAATGCTCGGGGATTGCGCAATCCCCGTCAGCAGGACGCGCAACGGCATTGCCACCTTGGGAAACTTCAGCTGAAACTCGGTCACGACATCATTGATGGCATGGTGAATCGCCTCTGCATTCCAGTCTACTGCATGCAGCAGCGCTGATAATTTTTCCAGGGCGGGCTTGATATCCGCGACCAGGTGTTTTTCAGCCGCCGCCTGATCAATGATCGGTTTATGGTAGAAATAAACGATGCTCTCCGCCAACTCGTTCAGCGTGCTTGCACGCTCTTTATATAAATCAATCACTGCAGATAAATCCGGCGCAGCAGTCACCGCAACATTGAGTTGAGCCAGGCGCGCAGTAATATCATTCACTAGAGAGCCTTTATCGGCCAGCTTAATGTAATGTGCATTCAGCCATTTCAGTTTTTCGGTATTGAATTGCGCGGCTGATGGCGTGATGTGATCCAGGTCGAACCATTCACAGAACTGCTGCATGCTGAATATTTCCTCATCGCCGTGGCTCCAGCCCAGACGCGCCAGGTAGTTAAGCACAGCCTCAGGCAGGTATCCGTCTTCATGATATTGCATGACGCTCACAGCACCATGGCGCTTGGACAGCTTTTGCCCGTCATCACCCAGAATCATGGATAAATGTGCGTATTGCGGAATGGTGGCGCCCAGGGCTTTCAGCATATTGATCTGACGCGGCGTATTATTCACATGGTCGTCACCCCTGATGACCTGCGTAATCCCCATCTCCCAATCATCGACAACCACACAGAAGTTATAGGTAGGCGTACCGTCTGCCCGCGCAATGATCAGGTCATCCAGCTCCTGGTTGCCAATGCTGATCTCGCCTTTCACCAGGTCGTTCCAGACCACGTAGCCGTCTTTAGGGTTTTTAAAGCGAATTACCGGCGGAACATCAGCAGGCGGCGCAGGCAATACCTTATCCGCCTCCGGGCGCCAGCGTCCGTCATAGCGTGGCTTTAAACCCTGCTGCATCTGGCTTTCGCGCAACGCTTCCAGTTCTTCTTTTGTAGAATAGCAATAGTAAGCAGAGCCATCCTGCAGCATTTTCTGGATGACTTCCTTATAGCGATCCATGCGCTGCATCTGGTAGAAAGGGCCTTCGTCATAATCCAGCCCCAGCCAGTTCATGCCATCCAGTATCGCCTGCACCGCCTCAGGCGTGCTGCGGGCAACATCGGTATCTTCGATACGCAGGATAAATTTCCCGCCATGCTTTTTGGCAAAAGCCCATGAAAACAATGCGGTTCGGGCACCGCCAATGTGGAGAAAGCCGGTTGGGCTAGGAGCAAAACGTGTACGAACAGTCATAATTGAGCAGAACTTAACCATAAATTTAATCAGCCCGCATTTTATCATGTAGAAACTGCCAGCTTGCGATTAAAGCCATGTTAAATCATCTAAATTTAGATGATTGCCAGTGTTGATTGGCATATTAATTGCGTCATTGATTTACCGCTATTGAGAACTTCAAGTAATTCATGAGCATTCTGCACAAAATATTCAGCCCCCCGTCAGAACCTGAGAATGGAATATCCGCTGCATGGATTGCTGATTTATCAAGCATGGACGACATTTGCGCCATTGAGGTCCTGACAGAAAAATTAGCGCATGATTTTCAGCAGCATGTATTCTGCAATGCGCAAAACATAGAGGCATTAACTTCCATCGACGGAAAAACGCACAGCATTGTCGAAAGAATCACACAATATTACGCTGTGATCGAAAATATCGATCATGACCTGAAAATACGCATCTCAAATGCCGTATTTTTATATCACCTCCAGTTGTTCAGGATTTATGTTGGATTGAGCAGAAATCTATCACATACCAATCAGCGCACATTGCATATTGTGCTCTCCCGGGCTCTGAAAAATGCAACCCAGATGATCAAATGGCAACCCTACAACCTGCATCATGAACCAGCCAATTTCTGGTCAGAGATTTCAGGCATATTCAAAGCCGCCGAACAACTTGCCTTGTTAACCGCAAAAATACAATCTTATTGCGGCCAGGAACCCACATCATTGTCCAGCGCCTATATTCAGGCTTGCATGCTGGGGTCTGTACAGACCATCGAATTCAGGCCGCAGCAAATTGAGATCGTCAGCAGGCTTTTATCCGCATGGGCTTCAAAAATATCGATTGATACCGCTTATGATGCAAAGCACCATCTGTTTTATGTAGACACGGCAGCCAACGTTCCCGCCAGGCGCATCAAGGATTTTAGCGCTGCCGACAGCCATCGCTACTGGTGTTTTGAAGATGTAAACTCAAAGATCGAGCTATGCAGACTGCTTATCGAATACAAGATCTCGCCGAAACAGCGTCAAATAAAAGAACTGATTTCGGAAAAATATGCTGCCGAAACACTTGCGGCGCTCGCGGCCGAATGGTCGCACACAGCATTACAGACAGTCTAATGACGCCGCAGACCGCCTAAAACACGCACCTGCAACGAATGCCGATGTGATCCAGTTCACTGCCGGGCTTCATACCGCTAACAAACATCGGCAAAAACCCGGTGTGATACAAGATCAGTTACTTCTGATCGGCAGGTTTCCAGCCACCACCCAGTGCTTTGAATAAATCCACAGTCGCCGTCAGCCGTGCCTGACGGCTTTGTACAAAAGCCAGGCTTGAGTCATTGTAAGCGCGCTGCGCATCAAGCACATCGATATAGGATGAGTAGCCTGACTGATAACGGTTTTCAGAGACCGCGAGTGCTTTTTTCGCCTCTTCCTGGCTGATATTCAATGCCTGTTCACGCTCGGTATATTGACGCAGGTTCACCAAAGCATCATTGACCTCCCGGAATGCAGACTGAATGGCACCTTCATAATTTGCAAGCGCCTGTTTCTGCTTGGCGCTGGCCTGATCGACTCTGGCATTCAGCTTGCCTGAATCAAATACGGGCAGATACAAGGAAACACCACCGGTCCAGATACGCGCGGCCGATTTCAGCACATCTCCCAACTCCATGCTTTCGCCACCCAGGCTGGCCGTTAAGGAAATAGTCGGGTACAAAGCCGCCTTGGCCACCGCGATATTGGCATTTGCCGCCACCATCTGTTCTTCCGCCTGCTTGATATCAGGGCGGGCTTCCAGCAAAGTAGAAGGCAATCCCGCCGGCGGTGCAGGCGGAATTGGCAATGCGTTCAGTTCAGGTGCAGATGCCGTCAAACCAGTGACTGCCAGGTTCAAATCCCCGGTCAATACCGCCAGCTGATGCAGGCTTAATGACCTCTGGCGATTCAGATCCGCTATCTGCGCGCTTAGATTAGAACTCGCCACCTGTGCCTGCAGTACATCCAGGGATGACGCCACGCCACCTTCCAGGCGACGTTTGGTCAGAGCCAGGCTGGCATCCCGGCTTTTCAGGTTTTCCTGGGCAATGGCAATCTGCGATTCCAGGCTGCGTAAACTCAAATAATTGGTCGCCACTAAACCCGTTAACGACAAAGCCACCGTGTCTTTCGCATAGCGTGTGGATAAAGCCTGCGCCCTGGCAGCTTCTTTTCCACGACGCAATTTACCCCAGAAATCCAGTTCAAAGGTCGTGCCGAGCTGGCCGTTATAGTTACTGCGCGGATTGTTTGTCAACTGCTGGTTAGCCCCAGCCTCCGTCACACGGGAGCGCTTGGCACCGGCATCCAGGTCGATCTGCGGAAACAGGAACGCGCCAACTTCACGCATCACGGCATCCGCTTCTTCAATTCGGGCGACCGCCAGCTTGATGTCTTTATTGTTTTGCAGCGCATTTTCAATCAGCGTATTTAAAACCGGGTCCTGGTACAAGGTCCACCAGCGATTGAGGTCCGCATGCTCTGCTGCTGCCTGCTGAGCCGGCTCGACATACTGCGCCGGCACGCTGACCTCGGGCCGCAGATAATCCGGCCATATCTGGCAACCTGACATCAATAGCGCTGCCGCTACGACCGCATAAACCGGCTTAATACCTTTTAGATTGTGATGCTGCATCATACTGCACTCTTTCCATTTGTTTCGGTAGCCGCTTCTGAAGACACCGAGTCTTCCGGCGGCAATTCATGATGTTTTCTATGTACATTTTTATTACTGAGCCATGTGAAAAACAATGGGATGAATATCGTTGCCACAAAAGTAGCCAGCAACATGCCGCCCAGCACGCCGGTACCCATTGAGCGGCGAGCTGCCGCACCGGCACCGGATGCAATAGCAAGCGGCAAGATACCCAGCACAAACGCCATCGACGTCATGACAATCGGCCGGAAACGCATGCGTGCCGCTTCAAGGGCCGCCTCGGCAACAGGCATGCCTTCTTCCATTTTCTGGCTGGCAAACTCCACGATCAGGATTGCGTTTTTCGCCGCGAGGCCAACCAGCGTAATCAGGCCAATCTGGAAATAAATATCATTAGGCATGCCACGTATCAGCACGGACAGCAAAGCCCCTGCAAGCGCAAACGGCACGGCCATAATCACGGCCAGCGGCAAGGCCCAGGTCTCAAACTGCGCAGCCAGGATCAGGAACACCATAATGATCGCAAAGCCAAAAGCGAACACTGCGGCAGAACCGGTGCGTTTTTCCTGGTAGGCCTGGCCGGTCCATGCGATCTGGTATCCGTCAGGCAGGCTTTCCGCAGCAATTTTCTCTACCATTTTGATGGCATCGCCAGAACTCACTCCTGCCGCACCTTTACCCAGAACCTTGGCAGACAGTAAGCCGTTATAACGTTCCAGCTGTTCTGCACCCACAATAGAGCTGACCTTGCTCAGTGCTGATAATGGCACCATCTGGCCGCTATCTGAGCGCACATAGACTTTGCCCAAATCTTCGGCTTTCATGCGGTATTCCGCCTCTGCCTGCAACTGCACCCGGTAAGTACGGCCAGATTTATTAAAGTCGTTGACATACAGCGAGCCCATGGTGCTCTGCAATGTGTCGTAAATGCTGGCGACAGGCACACCCTGCGAAATCGCTTTTGCTTCATCCACTTCGACAAACAGCTGCGGCACTGTCGGGCGGAAGAATGTATTCAACTCTGCCAGGCGCGGCTCGTTTTTCAGGGCGCCGATAAAGTTATTCACCACTGCCGACAGGTTTGCCGGATTGGAATCGCTACGGCTCTGCACATACAGCTCAAAGCCGCCGGAACTGCCCAAACCGCGGATTGCAGGCGGGTTAAAGGCAATTGCCATACCATCCGGCTGCTGCATGCCGATACCGAACACCTTTTTAACGATGTCATCGGCGGTGGCTTCACGCTCATCCCAATCCTTCATACGCACGAACATCGTAGCGGCACTGGTTTTATTACCGCCACCGATCAGGTCGAACCCGTTCACCGCAAACTGGTGCGCTACGGCAGGATCCTTGGCTATCACGGAACGTACATTCTCGGTTGTTTTGCTGGTGCGGGCCAATGTTGCGCCATCCGGCATGATGACAGCGGAAATCACATAACCCTGGTCTTCAGCCGGCACAAAGCTGCCTGGCACCACCCTGATCAGGACCACCACCACGCCGATGACGGCCGCAAAAACCACGGTACCGATGATGCGGTGATGCAGCGTCAGGTTCACTACCGCAGTATAAAAGTGCGTGAATCTATCAAAGATACGGTTAAACCTGATAAAAACAGGGGATTTTATATGCCCTGATTTCAACAGTACCGCGCACAGTGCTGGCGTTAAAGTCAGCGCCACGATGCCGGAAATGACCACAGCCACTGCAACGGTAACGGCAAACTGGCGATACATTTCACCGGCGATACCGCCCAGGAAGGCAACCGGCACGAATACCGCACAAAGTACCAGCACAATCGCCACTACCGCAGCAGAAACCTGTTCCATAGACTTCACGGCAGCCCTGATCGGTGAAAGCTTCTCTTCATCCATCAAACGCTCGACGTTTTCCAGCACCACGATCGCATCATCCACCACGATACCGATAGCAAGCACCATGGCGAACAAGGTCAAGGTGTTGATTGAGAAGCCGAATATCCATAAGCCTGCAAAAGTACCGACCAGTGAAATCGGCACCGCAATCAATGGAATCAAGGTCGCGCGCCAGCTTTGCAGGAACAGGAATACCACCAGCACTACCAGCACCATCGCTTCAGCCAGTGTTTTAACCACTTCGCCGATTGAGGCTTTCACAAAATCACTGGTATCGTACGGCACCTCCCAATCCACGCCGGCTGGAAAGCGCTGTTTCAGCTCATCCATCTTTTCTTTAACTGCATTAGCCGTATCCAGCGCGTTCGCACCGGATTGTAAAAAGATAGGGATACCCACGCCAGGCTTGCCATCTAGCAAAGTACGGACGTTATAGCTCTGTGAACCCAGCTCGATGCGGGCAACATCTTTCAGGTACAGTACGCCGCGCGGCCCATCGGCGCGAATGATGATATTTGCAAACTCGGCTGGGTCTATCAGGCGGCCTTTTGCGGTTACCGTATAAACCAGCTGCTGGTCGGACGGTGATGGCTCCTGACCGATTTTACCGGCAGCATACTGCGCATTCTGTGTACGGATGGCATTGGCCACATCGGTTGTGGTAACCCCCAGCTGCGCCATACGATCCGGCCGCAGCCAGATACGCATGGAATAATCCTGCGCACCGAAAATAATGGCATCACCCACACCTTTAATGCGTTTCAGCTCATCCAGCACATTGAGCGTACCGTAATTGCTTAAAAACAGGGGATCGTATTTTTTCTGCTTATCCGTGAGCATGACTACCAGCAAGATGTCATTCGAGCGTTTCTGCACGATGACGCCGGTACGGCGCACTTCTTCCGGCAGGCGCGGCAGCGCAATGTTTACGCGGTTGCTTACGTTGAAAGTTGCCTGGTTGACATCGGTGCCCACTTCAAAAGTTGCAGTAATGGTCAGGCTACCGCTTGAGTCTGCACTCGAGTTAAAGTACAGCAAACCCTCTACACCGCTCAACTGTTCCTCAATCGGTGCGGCAACGGTCTTTGATAGCGTATCGGCACTGGCGCCAGGATAAGTGGCAGTGATCAGCACTGTGGGTGGCGCAATCTGCGGGTATTGCGCAATTGGCAATTTCATTGCCGCAGCCAGGCCCGCCAGCACAATGATGATGGACAGGACACTGGCAAAGATAGGCCTTGTAATAAAAAATTTACTCATATGAATTCTCGCTTAAGTCTTTATTTTTAGACTTATTAATCAGACTTACTTTTTTGAATCAGCTGCCGGATTTTTCGCTGCCTCAGCTGGGGGAGCAGGCGGCTCCCCTGCCGGGTGCGGGGCAACGCTTGCACCAGGGCGTATCTTGATAATGTTATCCACGATGACTTTATCGCCTGCATTCAGGCCACTTAAAATCACCCAGTCCCTGCCTACCCAGTTTCCAGGCACAATAGGTGTGAGCACAGCTTCATTCTTATCATTGACAACATACACAAACTTACCCTGGTCATTTGCAATGACCGCAGTTTGCGGCACCACAAATACGCCATCTTTATGCCCAGTGATGACGCGTACTCTCACAAACTGGCCCGGCAGCAGACGTTTGTCTTCATTTTTAAATTCAGCACGCAACTGCTGTGTACCCAATTGCGGGTCAATGCTGCTTGCTGCAAAATTAAGCTGCCCTTTTTTGGTATATTCCTCGCCGTTCGGCAGTATCAGGCCTACACTTTTGACATTAGCCTGTGTCAAAGGGCCGCCCAGCTGTGCCAGCTCGTTATCCGACAGGCTGAAACGCACCCAGATCGGTGTGATCTGGCTCACTTTGGTCAGTAGGCTGGTATTTGCATTCACCAGCGCGCCTTCAGACAACTCAAAACGACCGGCAATTCCCGATATCGGTGACGTGACATTGGTGTAGGATAAATTCAGCTCAGCTTCACGCACAGCAGCTTCATACTGCGCCAGACCTGCCCGCGCCAGTGCGTTATCGGAAGTTGCATTATCCGCTTCACGCTGGCTGATGGACTGTGTTGCAACCAGCACCTGCAAACGCTGTGCTTCACGCTGCGTCTGCTCCAGCCTTGCCTTCTGCTGTGCCAGCTGCGCTTTAGCATTGGATAGCGCGATCTGGAATGGTACAGGGTCTATCAGGAACATGGTTTGGCCGGCTTTAATAGGCGCCCCTTCTTCAAACAGCTTCTTAAGCAGAATGCCGCCTACTCGAGGACGAATCTCGACTTCTTTGGCGCCCTCGGTCTGCGCAACGGCCTCTGCACTGATTGGCACAGTGGTCGCCTGCAAAGTGACGATAGACACAGGCATCGCTGGCATTGCGCCCCCGGCATTGGCGGCATCATCCTTTTTACTGCAAGCCGACAAGGCAAGCAAAGTGATGGCTAATAAAATTGCACTTAGCGTAAAAACTGTGCTTTTGTCTTCTGCAACCCGCGTACTGTTTTGTGATGAAAAATGCTGACCTGTTTTGAATACCATTACTTACTCCAAGCTTATGTACTTATAACCTATTAATTAGATTATGTTTTTATTGAATTCGAACTTGATTTAGGGCTTGCTTACATACATATTTGCATGTATATTATATACAAACAGGAATGTATGTAAATGACATTTTTGTATAATACACGTTAAATTTTGTAAAACCGAGTAAACTCAATGGTCAGAAAAACTAAAGAAGATGCAGAACTTACACGGCAGCGAATCATAGATGCTGCACGTGCAGTGTTCCTCAAGCGCGGCGTAAGCAAATCGACATTGGAACATATTGCTGCAGAAGCTAACGTTACCCGCGGCGCCGTGTACTGGCATTTTAAAAATAAAACAGATATTTTCCATGCCATACGCGAACAGGTTTTTTTACCGCTCATAGACAGTATAGACGACACCCTGGCACCCGCCACCAGCAACAGCGACAGCGACAGCCCGCTAAACCAGATTGAAGCCAGCCTTTGCAATACCATTAACGAGCTCAGCAGCAACCTTGAAATGCGCGAAACCTATGAGATCATCATGATCAAATGCGAGTATGTGGATGAATTTGCCAGCGTGCTGTACCAAATGCTCAACAACTGCTCATGCATTGTCGAAAAACTTGAGGCGGCTTACGAGCGCGCGCAGTCCCAGGGGCTGCTGGCAACCTCCCTCAGCCCGCGCGCACTGGCTCTGGATACTCACTTGTTTTTCGGCGGCCTGCTGCATATGTGGGTCAAGGATGCCGACGGCAGCAGGTTCCGCTACCAGGCGATTGACCTGATCAAATCACACATCAATCTGCGCAGGAAATAGAATTAGCTGGCAAAACGCTTGTTAATCGCCGGTTGTAGCGATACCATACGCCCCATTGGGGTTAGGAGGCATCGTGATACAGTCAGGCGAAATTTACGGTAAACAAACCGCAAACAGATTCGTGATGTACAACGTGCTGAAAGTCAGCAAACAGGTAGTCACGCTGCAAAACATAGACAACCCACTCAGCCTGTTTGAAACCACCGAACAGAAACTCGCAAGCTCTGGCTATATCCGCATCAGTCAGACGCCCTACATAGACTTGACAGCAACTTCCGCCAAACGTAAAAAAGCCGCAAAGAAACCAACGCGCTGTCCGCTGACTCTGGATTTTCTGGAAGAGCGTGCCGACAGCGAACGCCCTGCCCCCATCATGCCGGATTTGTTCGGTGCCGGTTAGATAAGTTTATGCAGCAATTGCTTTTATAAACCTATTAGCCACAGATGCACACTGATAAACACAGATAAAGCCTCACTAGGCTCACAATTTAAGCTTGGTTTTTATCTGTGTGAATCTGTGTTTATCAGTGGCTAATGTGTTTTCGAAGAACTACCGGTCTTTTGGCGGCCCGCCACACAAATCGTGTCCGTCCGCGCTGTAAATCTCAACCTCAACAAAATCACCCGGTGTCAGGCCTTCTGCATCCTCCAGGTAAACAACGCCGTCAATTTCAGGCGCATCTGCCTTGGTGCGGCCGATGGCTTCGATATTGCCTTCTACATCCGTCACGATTTCATCTACCAGCACGGTTTGAATGCTGCCGATTTTATGATGCAGCTTGGCTGCACTGATACGTTCCTGCACTTCCATAAAGCGGCTTAAACGCTCCTGCTTGATTTCTTCCGGCACCTGTCCCGGCAGCGCATTGGCCGCTGCACCATCCACGGCAGAATAAGCAAAACAGCCTACACGATCCAGCTGCGCTTCTTCCAGGAAGTCCAGCAGCATCTTGAAGTCATCTTCCGTCTCACCCGGAAAGCCCGCAATGAAAGTACTGCGGATCGTGATTTCAGGACAGACTTCACGCCATGCCTTGATGCGCGCCAGGTTGTTCTCGCTGCTGGCCGGGCGCTTCATGGACTTGAGTATCCGCGGGCTCGCATGCTGGAATGGCACATCCAGGTATGGCAGGATCAGGCCTTCCGCCATCAGCGGGATCACTTCATCCACATGCGGATACGGGTATACATAATGCAGGCGCACCCATACATCGAGCTCGCTTAATGCCTTGGTAAGTTCTGTCATGCGTGTTTTTACCGGGCGCCCATTCCAGAAACCCGGGCGGTATTTCACATCCACGCCATAAGCAGAGGTATCTTGCGAAATCACCAGAATCTCGCTGACTCCTGCATTGACAAGGTTCTCGGCTTCATTCAGCACTTCACCGATCGGTCGGCTGACCAGGTCGCCACGCATGCTAGGAATAATGCAGAAACTACAGCGATGGTTACAGCCTTCCGATATTTTGAGATATGCGTAGTGCTTAGGCGTCAGGCGAATACCCTGCGGCGGCACCAGATCAACAAACGGCTCATGCGGCTTGGGTAAATTTGCATGCACCGCAGTCATCACCTCTTCCAGCGCGTGCGGCCCGGTCACTGCCAGCACACTGGGGTGTGCGGCTTCAACCACGCCAGCTTTCGCACCAAGGCAGCCTGTCACGATGACTTTGCCGTTTTTGTTGATGGCTTCGCCGATCGCATCCAGCGATTCTTCAACAGCGCTGTCAATAAAACCGCAGGTATTCACCACGACCAGGTCGGCTTCATCGTAACTGCCCGAAATTTCGTAACCTTCAGCGCGCAGCTGGGTGAGAATGCGCTCGGCATCGGAACCTGCCTTGGGACAACCCAAGGATACAAAGCCTACCTTAGGAGTAGCGTTATTGCTTACTGTTTTATTTGTCATAAAAAACCTATAAATCTTAAAAAATATCGTTATGATGACGCCATGTATATTATTGTTATTGCATGGCTTTACGTAGTGATCTTAATGGCAGCCACCGAAAAATCCATCGCTGCCGGATTGCTCACTTTTACCTTCTACGGCCTGCTTCCGTGCGCCCTGCTGTTGTGGCTACTCGGCACAAAACATCGCCGCCATTACAGGAACAGGCAATTACTCGAGCAGGATGTGCGCGAACCAGATAGTGGCGACCCCCAGGCTGATCAGCAAGACCTGACTGATCGTCGCTTTTAATTCGGTACGCTTATGCAGGCTGGGGATCAGGTCCGCAACCGCCACATACAGCATACTTGCCGCAGCCAGCCCAAGAATATACGGTATCCAGCCCATTACAAATTGCAGCGCGAAGTATGCGATCAGACCGCCCACCAGCGTAGCCAGGCTTGACACCATGTTAAAAACAAATGCCTGTTTCTTGCTGTAGCCTGAATGCAGCAGAATCAGAAAATCGCCGACTTCCTGCGGGATTTCATGCGAAATGATTGCCAGCGCTGTTACCATGCCTAGCTTTACATCCACCAGGAACGCTGCGGCAATTAAAACGCCGTCGACAAAATTATGAAAAGTGTCGCCTATCATAATCATCATGCCGCTGCGGCCATGATCATGGTGACTGTGGGCGTGCGCATGGCTTTGCATGATAGACGGCGCATGCGAAGCCGAATGAGAGCTTACGGGCCTGAATTTAGCCCCGCCCTCCTGCGCTGAACTGCTTTGCTTTACATCCGGGCAATTGGCCTCGCTATGAATCGCATGCACCTCACAGTGGTCTCCATGGCAATGGCGCCAGATCACCAGCTTCTCAAGCACAAAGAACAGCAGCAACCCAAACAGCAGGGTTGCCGAAACACTCTCTACACTGGTCGCCTCCTCAAACGCGTGCGGCAGGATTTCCAGAAACACCGCGCCCAGCATTGCACCAATCGCGTAACTGACCAGCATCGGAATCCAGGCTGTGCGCAAATTGAGCGCAAAAATCGCCGCCAGGGAAACGCTCAACAAGCCGCCGGCAAAGCTGGCAACGATAATCCAGGTCAGGATGGAAAAATCAGGGATGGTCATGCGGCACTTGAAAGAAATGAATAACCGCCATTATAACTTAGACGACTATCATTTAGAAAAAGGTTCAAACCTAAGAACGCGCTAGTTGATCCCGTTGTCGCGAGCAACGCGCGGCAACCCACAGCCCCTAGCGATTCTCCAGCCAAATCATGCTTGCCATGCGTCCGGTGACATTGTCGCGCCGGAACGAGAAAAAACGCGTCTCATCGCTATAGGTACAGAAATCCTCATTCACGCTCGCGCCGTAAATCTCAGTCACACCCAAAGCGTTCAAACGCTGCCTGGCAATTAAATACATATTGCATAACCATTTATCGCCATGTCGCTTGAATGCCAGTTCAGCATTGCCATCTTGAGCTAAAAACTGTGCTTTGACGTCATCGCCCACTTCAAACGCATTTGGGCCAATCGCTGGCCCCAGCCATGCAAGAATCTCGCTCGCCGGCACCTGCATCCTGGCAACGGCAGCTTCGATCACGCCATCGCACAGGCCACGCCAGCCCGCATGTGCAGCGGCAACCACTGAGCCTTTTTTATCGCAAAGCAATACCGGCAGGCAATCTGCCGTCATCGTCACGCAGACTACATTTGGCTTGGTAGTAAACGAGGCATCCGCATTCTGCAGGCAGCCACTATCCGCCGCGTCAATCACCTCAACCCCATGCACCTGATTCACCCACACCGGTTCGCTAGGCAGATACGGGCTTAGCAACTGGCGGTTTTTAGCCACGGCAATCGGGTCGTCATTGACATGTGCGCCCAGATTCAAGCTGGCATAAGGTGCAATACTCACCCCGCCTGCACGTGTAGTTTGCAAAGCTTTAACATTAGATGGCGCGGGCCATTGGGGTTGAATAAAATTAATCGAATTGGTCATGAATCAGCAATGAGTGAAATAAAATAGGCTATCCGTATTTCGTGGTTGATATCAACATACTGCCACATTTTCGGCCATTATTGGATTGGCTCCCACGGATTGAAAATTGTTACCCCTGTGGACTGAAAATCAGCCACATTGCGAGTGACTACCGTCATGCCATGCACAAGAGCCGTCGCAGCAATGAGTGCATCACGCTCGCCACGCTTGTCTGGTATGTGCAGCTTAGCACAACGCTGTGCTATGGTTGTATCAATGGGCAACGTTCTCCCAGAAAACTCCGGCAATACATGTTGCTCTAACCACGCACGCAGCATGGCTCCTTGGGTGGCGTCCTTGCGCTCAATCGACAAAACGCCAAGTTCCAACTCCATGATAGTAATGGCGGACACAAACAGGTTGGCGGCATCGACGTTTTCAGCCCATGTCGCCACGTTCGGATCGGCCTTGCCAATACGAACTTTTCGTAGTTCGGACACCACGTTGGTATCGAGAACATACATCATGAGAAATCAGCCGGACGGGGTTCGATAGTTACGCGCTGGGGCTCAAACTCAATGTTTTCAATGCCTGGCATAGCCAGCGAATCAGCAATGCTGCGACGCTGCTTTGTAAGTTGTTGATATTCCTCAATGCTCAACAGCACATGAGCAGGCTTGCCGCGATCTGTGATGAATACAGGACCTTTCTTGGTAGCCTTCTTTGCACGAGTAACGTCTTGGTTCAGCTCCCGGCTGGATAGGGTTGTGATTGTCATAACGGAACCTCTTACATTGAATATTTAATGTAGTTATGTTACTACATTAAATCGGGGTGTCAAGAACTATGGAGCTATGACGGGGCTGGATAGAGTCGATTTTAGATGAACCATAGATCGTAATACGTGGTTGCTATCAACCACGTATTACGAATACTCATAAAATATAAAGCCAGTCAGCACTAACCAGCCGTAGAAAAACAAACAATCGCCGCTTATCTTTGCACAGCATTTTTGCGAATCCAGCCTGCGAAATTCTGCTCATCCATTTCGCCAGCGGCAACTGCGAGCATTGTGAGCGTAGCATCCACTTGCGTAGCCTTTAATTTATACCCATTTAAGCCCAAAAACAAACCAACAGAAAGAAAAGCAGTACGTTTATTACCATCAATAAAAGCATAATTCTTAGCAAGCCCAACACCATAAGCAGCCGCTAATTCTGCAAAATCAGGGCTACCGTACATAACCAGATTTACGGCGCGATTTAACGCCGAATCCAGCAGCCCTTCGTCGCGAATACCCGATGCCCCGCCATGCAACGCCAAGCTTTCATCATGCAGGGTGACGAGTAATTGCTTATCAATCCACCTGAATTGATTCATAGCTATTTTGCCAAAGCGTTAAATGTGTCGCGGTACTCCCGCATGAATTCACGCCCTATATCAAGC
>Ga0123388_1071011_pt1 | contig 25201 bp, 24 predicted proteins | sample T0HHNO3metaT_FD_89916 | JGI IMG/M metagenome (GOLD analysis project Ga0123388, IMG submission 89916) | Methane-oxidizing artificial microbial communities from Washington, USA to study methane cycling - T0-HHNO3 metaT (Metagenome... | ecosystem: Engineered > Modeled > Simulated communities...
GATGCTAAATTTTCATATCATCAAGATTGATCTCAAAAACGGCGAAACCCGTTATCGCACCATTCTTACCAAATCTGGTAAGGGCATCAAAACCAAAACTTTCAGACGTAAGCAAGACGCCCGGACATGGGGTACTCGTTCTGTTCTTGAGCACCAAGAATACGACGCTAAAGGCATACGTCCATGCACTATCCCTTTTGACCGTCTCGCGGATGAATACATGGCTTGGTGGACAGGAAAAGATCATGACCGCGCCCGATTGGTAAAATGGTGGGTTGATCAATTCGGCAAAACCCTTTTGCCAGACATTACGCCCGACGAAATCCGATTTAAACTCAAACCTAAACGTTCGCAAGCGGCAGCCACCTATAACCGTTATCTGGCCGTTCTATCCTCCATTATGGATTTTGCCACCCGGCAGCAAGAGGACGATACCGTTTCCGACCAATACATCGACGAAAACCCCTGTAAAAAAGTCCGATCCCAAACTTTGGATAATAAAGTTGTCCGCTACCTGTCGGACGAGGAAAAGCCACGCTTAATCCGGGCCGCACAAACCATTGGTGGAAAATTTTATTTGAAAGTGCTTATGGCGCTGACCACTGGTATGCGTAAAGGCGAGTTGGATAAATTACGCTGGTGCGACATTGACTTCGACAAAGGTTTGGCACTGCTGGCGGACACCAAAAACGGACAGCCTCGGCACACGCCAATCCCCGATGTGACCTTGGAAGAAATGCGAAAGCACCGTGAAATCGGGAGTGGGCTTTTGTTTCCCTCGACCACTGATCCCAATAAGCCATTCGATTACAAAAAACAGTGGGCCAATTGCTTGAAGGCCGCCAATATCCAAAGCTTTCGTTGGCATGATTTACGCCACGATACGGCCTCAACGCTGGCGAGAGATGGGCGAACACTGAAAGAAATTGCCGAGATATTGGGACATAAAAGCTTGATTAGTACTGATCGCTATGCTCATCTTTGTACCGAGCACAAAAGTCAAATTCTGAACGACACAATGAATCGGGTTCTCGGTCTCTAACCCCGATAATTATCATTCGGTAGTCATTGGTTGTTTAAGCGACCAATGACTTACTGCTTTGTCTGGGTCTCACTTCGGCCAAAAGCCGACCGTCGGGGTCACTATCCAAAATCAATAGTTAAGGCAACCTGTGACCCTGTTGAATGTCCGGTATTCGGCGAGCAAGTTGACATTATCACCGCGTCACTACGATCCATCCGAGATATTCGAAGCGTTCCACTCATTTTTGGCTACGACGCAAGCAAGCTGTCATCCGCTGGTGAGTCGTTTGATGCTTCCCCAGGCCAGCCAGCCAAATAGTAGTGCTTCGCTGAAGCGTTGCACCGCTCCGCGTACACCAAACAGCTCTTGAACGGTCATTAACAGTAAGCCCGTCCACACCAATAGTCCGGACAGCTGAATTGCCATGGCCAATCGGTAGTTATCGCGTCTGGCTATCCCAAATAGTAATAATCCCAAACCGCCACCGGCGTATTCAAGCCCGCCAAACGCATTGTGAACCATTTGACGCCATGAACCCCATAGCGGCGCTCCCGGATCACACGGAAAAAAACTGCAAGCCACGTAAGCGATTCCGACGCTACCGAACGCTGCCAACCCTTTACGAACCTCTACCGTAATATGTCGTTGCCGGCACTCTGTGAATACGGCCCAGCATTGCAACAAGCCCAACGGTAACGACCAGCCAAAATTGATTCGGTTTGCGAGCGGTGTCGAAATTATGCTCAACTCGCTAATGGTCTGGCTAACAGGGTCATAATTTGCCAACAGCGTCGGCAAATAAATAACTCCGCCAAGCCAATAAAACGATGCAGCCAAGCCGAGCAAAGCGCCTAAAGGGTTGTGTTCATTCTTCATGTTGCTCTAAACGGTCTATTCGTGAATTAGCTGCCAGTGCTTCAATATGACAAGTAAGTCACTGGGTTCAACGGGGTTGCCCATCAGAAGTTATCCATCGTTTTTGGCGTCCATCAGCAATGGCTGAGATAAGTTCGTATCTGTTACGTACAGGCTTTCTCCATGTGCCGCACCCCGTCTTGAGCTACGTCAGTGTTGCTCCAACACATCGCGAATTGCTTCAACGACTGAATTGGGCTTTTCCAGCGGAATGACGTGGCCGCTATCGACCCAGATTTGTTTGGCGCCAGGATACAGTCTGGCTATGTCACGGCGTTTGGCATTGGCATCGTCCGCCAATGCCGATGTTTCTTTGGTTGGTTGTAACGCGCTGAGCACAAGCACCTGTTTTCCGGTAAAGGTGGGGATTGCCAATACCGCGTTTCCGGTGGCATCTATCGCATCGAATTCCTGCTTGACGACATCCGAGGTGGCCAACTGGTACACTATGCGTATCCAGGTTGGCCAGTTTTCGTAGGCGCCATTGCCTTTGAACTGTTCCGGGTGAGTGGAATCGACCAGAATCAATGCGCTCACCTCGTCGGGATGAAGCCTGGCAAAGAGTTGCATGTATAAACCACCCAGAGAATGCCCCACCAGAATGTATGGTGGCGGCAAGTGTTTGGCATTCAGCAGCAGACGCAATTCTTCGACAATATGCTGACCGTCGCGAGGGGAGGAAACGGGATCGCTATTACCGTATCCGGGTCGATTGTAAGTGAACGCGGTAACGTTTCCGCTGAGTTCGGGCAACACTTTTGCCCACAAATCCATCGTGCCGCCCAGGCCATTTTCAATCACAACTGTCTTATCTCCGTTGCCGGATAAAGCGTATTCGACGCGTCGGTTGTCGATTTGAGTCGTGGCCTTGTTCGGTAGCGAGGCGCAACCGGACGCCAGCGTCGCCAGCAATAAAATAACTGCAAGTCTACTCATAGCTTATCGCCTCGTTTCCCCTTACCCCACTGGCTTTACGCTTGTATTCATCGTAGGACGCTTCGGCATTTCCTAAACACCGGTCGTGGTCGCCAGGGTCAGTAAGGTGGAGGCATTGATTACGTTGATAGGACTGTCCGGTCGCATAAAGTTGTTGCGACGTGCAGCCGGAGCACAAGCCGATGATGATAAGTAAAATACCAACGAGTCTTTGCTCCAAAGCAAGTTCCTTTAAGTAAATGTCCATGCCAGCTACCTATTGAATGACTTGGTCCGCTATTTGGCTTGAATCGAAAACCTCGATCAGCTTGCATTGCTTTCCCTCGGGGCAGAGCTTATCCCCATTTCGTTCAAGCCATGCCCTGTCCCAAGCATCCACCCAATAATCGTAGTCTGCATCAGCATAGGAATTTTTATTGAAAGCCATGCCGAGAAGAAAAATTAATGATAGTATTTTGACCATTTTCATGTTTTTCACCGCATCAACTGAGTTGCTGAAAAAATGCCGAACGACGCCGATGGAGTATCAATATCCACTCGGCGACAGCTATATTGATACTCCAACCGGCGATCATACAAAGTGCGCGAGATGTTTCTCCCCAAAGGCTTGGGAAGACAAACAACGGAATATGGGTGAAAACCTGGGTGCCAGCGCCCAAGCCAAGTGCGAAAGCACGTGTCATCCAGGCTCGATGATTCGCAAATTTTTGCCTACGGGCGGCAATTAAACCGAACACTAAAAATAAGCTCATTCCCAGCCCGACCATGAGACGCACACCGTAGAGCACAGGACCGTCAAAATTTACCGTCGCACGAGGGTAATACAGCGTCATCCATAGGCCGGAAATCGACGCCGCTAGCCCGATTGGGATCAGCACGCGCCCGAATAGACGATGCAGATTGAGATGCTCTCGACGAAAATCGGAACAAAATTGTGCGACACCCAAGGTGCAAAATAGGCTGGAGCTAACAATATGCAGTACCACAGGTAGCGGTGCGGCAAAGAAGCGCGCATTCTCCTCGGCAATGACTGCACCAAAACCGAGTTGGACAACACGAAAAATGCCCGCTGATATAGGAATAAAGCTGAGTATTAGTAAGCCGACCGGTATGAGCCAGTTGTTTTTTATTTGAGTTAGCATGAGCAACTTGGTTGACCTGGCGCTTTTTTGATTAGGGTTCAAACGATTTGTAAAGCGATAACAGATGCCGCTCGAAGTCGATAAAGCGCTGCTCCGCGCCGGTTGCGGCCAAGAACGCGAGATTCATTTCGTGACGGCCGATGTAGTCCATAGGGGCATCCCAGTTTGGATTGAATGAGCCGTCAATCGAGGAATATTCGGGTGATGGCCCGATAAAATCCAGATAATCCTTACCTGCAAGTTGTCCCGCATCTCGTAGCTTGTCGGCGACGGAAACGAGTTCCGTGTATCGAAGGTTGCGCAGACTTTTTCCGGCCATGATTTGCGTGATCGATTGGCGGTCAACGGGGTGATTGTTGCCCTCACTCAACGATTTGCCTAACGACGAAATCGTGGCGGCATCCGACGCAACGCGCGTGGCGTTGCGCGGAAAACTCGGTTTTGCCGCCGTGATTGAGCGAAATTGCGCCAACAGCCCAGGATTACCGGCAATTTTCATGTTCGCGATTTTGAAATGGCGGAACGATCGCGACGCCGCGCGAAACCCAGCATGGCGGCTCCACCGGCGAACATCGCCCAACTCGCGGGTAACGGCACGGAACTGACGGAATCATAGCTCAGGTCGTCGATCGAAAAGCCTTCCAGCCCTCCTCTGAAGTAAATTTTATCGATGAGTCCGGAATATCCCGAAGCCAGCCATTCCAGACCAAGGGGTGAATGTAAATATTGGAGGTTGTGTACCATTGCGCCTTGATACCAAAGCTCTATTGCGACAAGCGGAAACTCATCCTGAGGTACGGCATAAGCCTTGTAATACGTACCCTGAAACACAACAGGCGAATGATCGAAACTGATCATACCCTCATGGCCATAAAGTGCTTTATGTCCATTCCCGCCCAAGTCCTTATCAGCGATACCGACGCTGCCCAGAGCGCTCCATCCTGATATTCCACCATAGCCATCCGCCAGATCGTTCGGGGAAATATCCTCGAACGTCACCACGGTTGAGGCATGTGCCGACATAGGCAATCCCAAGGCAAACATAGAGGCTAGAAATCGCTGTTTATTCTTCATTATTTTCACTCCCATCAATTTTCAGTATTTGCTGCAATAAGTTTTATTCTGACAAGCGCTCTCAGTGCGAACCTGTATTCGAGCTTTCAGTCCATTTATCAGGACGAATGCTTGCGCTTCTGAAGAAATAAACCCAGCACTGCGCTCCCGAACAACCAAACCGCGCCCGGCAAAGGCACCGGCTGCATCGCGGCGACGTCGCCATCGCGTACCGCTAGCACGTAATATTGAGTGCCTTTACTGATAGTGTTCTGCATGCCGGTCGAAAATTGCAGATACCATGCGGCGGTGCCCGGTGTACTGGCTCCGGGAACCGTGTATGAGGTACCCATCCAATATGAATACGATTGCAGGTTGTTGAACAAGCTTTCGTCGTTCGGGTCAGAAGGGTTGTCGACAAGGCCGTAGCCGGATTGGTTTAGGCCGCGCGAATCCAAAGCGCCTTTGTTCGCGAAATCGCCGTAGAACAGATGCGCCAGTTCGGAGCTTGACGTCGATACGTTAAATCCGCAGTCGGTGCCACTATAGCCGTAATCGCAGCCCGACCCGCCCAGATCCGTAAAGGTTGGCAAGCGCCAGTCGCTGTAGGTCGTGTTGCGCACGCTGTCGACGTAACTGAGATTGCTTACCCAGGCCGTAGCGTTTTGCCAGCTCATCTTGCCGTCGGCGTCGAATCCGCTGGTTTTAGCGTAATTGGCGTCGGCCAGCCAGGTGACGTTGAGGCCGCTGTCATAAATTAGGCCGCCGCCTCGATCGAACAACTGCGCCTGCGCGCTTTCAATCATTAATGAACAGTACGCTGCTAGCGCACAGCAGAGAGCTCGACGTTTCATCGTATTTCTCCATAGAAGTCGTCTTTAAAATTAAAAAAATCATCACTCAACACCGTGACCGCATTGTAAAAACCCATGTCTGCCGCTTCTATTCAAATTCTTTCAATAGTCGCCATGCGACTGCGAAGGAGAAGAAATTCTGCGGACAGCGCTTAATCGACGACGAAATGCATTTGAATAAGTGCCAGAGAGGCATATAACAACTACCGACCGGTGGCGGAGTTTGCTTGGGCATATCGTTAGCATTTGTCGGCAGCTCGTAGTAATGCATTGCAGCTTGCATTGTTCGTTTTTCCAATGTCGCTCGAGCCTTTAGTAAAATCCGTGCACATGGCGTCTGCCCCGCTTGCCATGCCCCACGTCGCGAACTTACCAAACCCGGACGGTTCTAAAATTTCACATTTAAAGGTGGCGCCATCATTAGTTTTCACGGTGTACTGCGTGCCGTTATAACCAGCAGGAGCTTCTGTTGCCTGTGAATTGGAGATTTTAAAGTTGCCAATTTCACGGCCAATAGCCATCGATATTTTCTTCTCGGCTTGGTTGCTTCCTTGAGCGGAAGTGTTATTTGCCGTCGTTGCGCAACCAGCAATCATCGACAAAAGGGTCGCCGTCAGAAGTTTTTGTACCATTTTGATTCTCCACCACTCCGAGTTAAGGAAACGCAGGGCATAGGAGCGGGAAGAGATGCCCAGCGTAGAGAGCTAACCGGTAACGCTATAGCGGCATCCGGCGACCGAAGGAGGATTGAACGCCATCTTTACAGAACTCATCGACTCGCATAGCTAGTCTCATGCAACGTGCTTAGCCAATCGAAATTCATCTTGCTCATCGGCTTGTTGCAGGGACCACGCGCAGTGTAAAAACCCATGTTTGCAAATACCATTGAATTTCTTTCAAGCGTTGCAGGGTGTCGGCGGAAGCGAAAATAATCTGCGAACAGCGAATAATCGACGACGAAATGCACGCAACTGTGTGCCTGAGCAGGCGATAATATCTATATGAATACGACGGCCACGACTACCGAAGACACATCTGAATCCTGCGGAATCCTGCAAGCCGCGTTCCGCCTCAATGTACTTTACTGGTTGTGTATGTTCGTCGCGGACAGCATCCTGGGTTATTTCATCAACATCGATCCGATCGAATCCGCCCCGCTCAAAACCGTGCTGTTTGGAATCAGTGCGGTCATGACCTACCTGATGGCGAGGCTGTTGATACGCCTGCGCCATCGACTGAACTTCTTGCAAAAAGCCCTGCTGTGCTTCCTGATGGCGGCCGTCACTGCGCCGATCTACACGGCAATCGACTTCATCAACTACACCCTTTGCCAATATCCCAACCCCGTTAACTTCGACCCGCTTTATTCCGGCTATACCCTGATCGAAGGCGCCTCAATACTGTTCGGCTGGAGCTGCTTATTTGTCGCCGTGCTCGATAACTTCGAAGTGCTGGAACGTGAACGACTCCTGGAAGTTGCACGTAAAGAAGCGCTTGCCGCGCAAATGCAAGCGCTGCGCTATCAGATTAATCCGCATTTTCTGTTCAACACTCTCAACTCGATTGCCGGTTTGATTGAAGAAGGCGCTGCCACCCGAGCAGAACGTATGGTGCTTTCGCTCTCCACCTACATGCGCACCACACTTGCCCTCGATCCCATGCACGATGTATCGCTCGCCGACGAAATCGCCCTGCAGGAAGAGTATCTGGAGATCGAACGTGAGCGATTCGCCGACCGTATGTCGTTCAAAATCTCTGTTCTAGACGACGTGCAGTCCGCCCTTGTACCCAGCCTCATTCTTCAGCCTTTGATTGAAAACGCGATCAAGCATGGCGTCGGTGCGACGGTTGGCCCCGTAGAGGTTACGCTCAGCGCCTATCGCGAAGACAACCGGCTTCATGTTATTGTCGAAAACGATATGCCACGTGATGATGCAGCCAGCAGTGCCCGCCCGGGCACAGGTGTGGGTCTGCGCAACGTGAATGAGCGTCTGCGGGTGCGCTTTCAGGATGCCGCCAGCTTTCTGGCAGGCCGAATATCCCCTAGCCGTTACAGGGCAGCCATTACGCTGCCTTGGAGAACCGCATGAACAGGGCCTTATTCGTATCGACGACGAACTGCTGGCAATATGCAGCCTCATACGGCTTTTGCGCCATCGGGCTGGATCTACTGGGTCGAGAACAGCCGACGTCATTGAGGTACGCGATAAGCAATGCATACCCCCAGGTTGGTCAACACTGTGTTCGTTGTAACGGGTGGGGCTGACTTGACCTTGAATTCGTTCGCAGGGGCCGATCTGAGGAAGCCAACATGCAAAAGCCTCAAGAAAGATTATCGGCTCTCTGCTTATTTGTTTCCAAGGGGAGGCGAAGGCAATGTTGCCGCAAGAGGGCCAGATATTACAGAGGTTGAGCAAAGAGCAACGGAAAAATGTTCAGAATCTTTCAGCAATTGCAAAATTCGGCTTGTCGCCTGCTGGGGAGAAATTGATGCGTCAGCTTGAGTCGGACGACAAGTCTCTTGCCAGACGCAAGACTATTCAGTCTTTAGCACTTCAGATCGAGGATGAAATACCTCCTCGTGAATCCCTTTTTAGAGAGGCATTCAGGCTGGGGGTAAGTTACCTGCTCCTGGCCACTTTATTCTTCAGTCTGTCTTCATTCATTCCCTACCCGGAATCATATAAAAATGTCCCGGCAGACTCCGTCGATCATTCTGCGCTGGTCGAAATTGTGTCGGGACTTACATCTTTTTTCATCATGTCGATTGCAGTCTGGTATCTGCGAAAAAACAGCATGATTCACAACATAATCATGTGTTTCCTTATATCTGCGGTTGTTTCCATTACGGATTATGTTCTCACACAGGAGCTCTACAAAATGCTCTACGCCCAAGAGGGCCAGAGTATTTCATTCATTGATAACATAATGGAATTGTTTATGTGTTGGGCCATGTTCTTTGGCTGGTCCAGCGTGTTTCTTACACTTTTGTATAGTTTTGATGTCAGAGACCGGGAGCGACAATTGGCAGCAGTTAGGGAAGAAGCACTTTCCGCACAAATGAAAGCACTGCGTTACCAGATCAATCCGCATTTCCTGTTCAACACGCTCAACTCCATTGCCGGTCTGATCGAGGAAGGCGCCGCCACGCGCGCCGAGCGCATGGTACTGTCACTCTCAACCTTTATGCGCACCACGCTTTCGCTCGACCCCATGCACGACGTGTCGCTCGTCGACGAAATTGCCCTTCAGGAAGAATATCTGGAGATCGAACGCGAGCGATTCTCCGACCGCATGACGTTCAATGTCGACGTGCCGGAAAACGCGCGCGATGCCCTCGTTCCCAGCCTGATCCTCCAGCCATTGATCGAAAATGCCATCAAACACGGCGTCGGCGCCACCAGCGGTCCAGTCGAAATCGTTCTCAGCGCTTCCCGCATCGCCGACCGGCTGCATATTGTCGTGGAAAACGACATGCCGCGTGAAGACGCGCAAACAAACTGCCGTCCTGGCATTGGCGTTGGATTGCGTAACGTCGAAGAGCGCTTGCGGGCCCGGTTTCAAGAACAGGCGCACTTATCAGCCGGATGTGTTGTACCCGGTCGCTACCGCGTTGCAATGGACCTACCTTGGAGGCATGTATGACCGGGTTCAGCGTTCTGGTTGCGGACGACGAGCCGCTCGCCCGGCGAAGGCTGGTTCGTCTGCTGAGTAGACTGGATTGGATCGGCCACATCGAACAAGCCGGCGATGTGGCGGACGCTCGCCGTAAGACGCTGGAATTGCAGCCGGACATTCTGCTTCTGGATATTCTGATGCCCGGCGGCAGCGGTTTCGACGTGCTGGAACAATTAGGCTCGGAGCTGCCCGTCGTCGTCTTCGTCACCGCCTTCGATCATCATGCATTGCGGGCTTTCGAAGCCAACGCCGTCGACTACCTCACCAAACCCGTCGAACCAGGCCGTTTCAAGCAGGCAATGGAAAGGGCAAAAGCCGCCGTTGCAGCACGCAACCAAACCGACCGTATCGCCGAATTGCAAGAAACCATCGCCGCCCTCAAGCGCGCCTTGCGCGAACAACCCAAGCAAAACCACGAATTTTGGGTCAAGGTCCGCGGAGAACACATCCGCGTCACCGAGGACAGAATCACTCGAATCCAGGCCGAGCGCGACTATGTGCGCATTCATGTCGACGGGGCGGAGTACCTCTACCACGAAACGCTGACTGCACTGGAGCAACGCCTATGCCCCGAAGACTTTATACGCATTCACCGCAGCGCCATCGTGCGGCGCGACGCCATTGCTCGCATCAAACAAGCACCGTTCGCCGCCATGTTAGCCATCATGAAGGACGGCACCGAGGTTAGGATAGGCAGAACCTACGCGGCCGTCGTGCGCAAGCAACTCTCCAAAAATCGGGAAATTTATCAAGAAAACGAACCACGTTAGATCGTGGTTTTGCCATAGAAATATCTACGCCATTTCCAGCAAAACAATTAAGGAATCGAAAAGTCCACTGGGTTTTGGAGGAAAATCATTGGAGTCAATGAGTCGAATGGCAGTCAATTCAAAATGATTGGTCAGTGGCAGGAGTGACCGATTGGTTGAAGTGCAAATGGCTGCTTTGTAGACCTCCAGTTCGCAGACTCTGAGTTTGGCTGACTGGCCGGTTTGGAGAAGTGTGACGGCCGGTTTAGGTCGAAACTGTAAATTCGCTATTTCCATAAGCAGCCGACATTCACTACTGGTGGATTCGTGCCGGAATCGATGGCCTGAGTGGAATCGGAACTGGTTGCTGGAATACGCAAAATAGGTCTATTCAGTGTGACAAAATTTCTGGGGTTCCGGCTTACAACCCCAACCCCAGCACCGATGCCGTGCATTGAGGTTACAGCCAATCAATACGTAGGGTTGTACATCATATTTTGCAAAACCTTCTTAATATCGGCTGGTTGCGGTGAGCGATTAAGTCCTTGCTCAAAAACATAGGCGGCCACTTGTTCGGCAATTTTTAAGGAAATATCCAGAATGTTATTAAGATCAGGGTAAATGGTGCCGTGCAGAAGATCGGCTTTTGAAACCTGTTTCGCCAGGGTTTTGGCGGCAATCAAGAACATTTCGTCGGTGACGATACTCGCATCGCTGGCTAATACGCCTAAACCCACGCCCGGGAAAATATAGACATTGTTACCTTGTCCGGGGATAAAATGCCGCCCATCGATATTAACCGGCGGAAATGGGCTGCCGCTGGCGAAAATGACATTGCCTTCGCTCCATTCGTAAGCTTGTTCGGCGGTACATTCAGAACGCGAAGTTGGGTTGGACAAGGCCAACATCACCGGGTGTTCATTATGCTTACATAACGACTTGACCACTTTGTGGTTAAACGTGCCGCCAATACCCGTCGCGCCTATCAAGACATGCGGCTTAAAGTGATTGATGGCGCCAATGAATGACAGCATCGGCTGATCATGGGCATACGGCAGGTTGTGCGGCATCAAATCGTCTCGTTCACGACAAATCAAGCCATGTTCATCCACGTACCATAGCCGCTGCAGGGCTTCTGATTCGCTCAGGCCTTCCGCTATCAGCGCTTGTTTGATCAAGTCGCCGATTCCGGTAGCTGCCGATCCGGCGCCTAAAAACATCAAGCGCAGGTCTTTGAAGGCATGTCCTGTTATGCGACAGGAAGCCAGTACACCGGCCAGAGCCATAGCGGCTGTACCCTGAATATCGTCATTGAAACACAAGACCGCGTGGCGGTATTTTTCCAGCAAGGCATAGGCGTTAGGTGTCAAAAAGTCTTCAAACTGAATCAATGCCTTCGGAAAAATCTCCTGCACGGCCTGCACAAATTCATCAACCAGCGCAAAATAGTCCTCACCCTCTAGGCGTTTCTGGGGCGAGCCCAAATACAACGGATCCTCGCGTAAGCCAACGTTGTTGGTACCCACGTCCAACATCACCGGCATGCAGTTTTTGGGATGAATGCCGGCACAAGCGGTATATAAGGATAGTTTGCCAATCGGGATGCCCATGCCGTTAGCGCCCAGATCTCCGAGCCCCAAAATGCGTTCGCCATCGGTGACAACAATCATGCGTACATCTTGTTGCGGCCAGTTTTGCAACACCTCTTTAATGCGCCCCCGATACTGAGCACTTAGCGTCAAACCCTTTTGTTGCTGGTAAATATGGGCAAATTGCTGGCAGGCCTCCCCCACGGTCGGGGTATAGATGATGGGCAGCATTTTTTTGATATTTTCCGACACCAGACGAAAAAACAAGCGCTCATTGCGGCTTTGCAAGCTATTCAGAAAGATATAGCGGGCGATATTGCTTTCCTGTCGATGCATATTGGCTAAAACCCGGGTGAGCTGAATGTCTTGGGTCGTCACCGCTGTTGGCAGCAGGCCGTGTAATTTGTACCTATCCCTTTCTTCTAAAGTAAAGGCGGTGGACTTGTTAAGACTTGGGTTGTTAAGCCGGTCAATACCAACAATCAGCTCTTCGTTCATTGCGGCCTACTTTTTTGTGATTATTCGTAACTATTCAGCAAACGGTTTTGATGAAGCGGAAAGTGTTTACGCTGAATAGTTAGGTTAGGTTTTGCAATGTAGTACAGATTTAAAGGCTTTGTCGATTTGCTATGCGCCTACCTCCGCCAACACACGCTGATAAGCAATAGACCGTCGGCAAACGTTCACTCAACTGCAATCATAGCTGGCGCTTGCTGCGCGGCAGTTCCGAAAGGCGTTTTGGCTTTTGTACGATCTTTCAAAGCCGAGGAAACGAGTGCGTGGCCTTTCAGTTTTCACCGAACTTCGTGCCTCGGACTCGCTACGGGGTTGGCTATAGACAATGGAATATAGATGATGGGCGCCGAGGCAGCTTGCAACTCATAGAGGTTCCGAGCCTGCACAATATTCAAATCCCCACGCGTGTCGCTTCGATGCGCTGGCCAGGTAGTGCATGAATTCTTGGATGTCCTTGCTCGGCACTTCAGATCCATGTCAAAAAACAAATAGCGAAGCACCTTTTTGCGTCCCAGCTGCGCTACGTGCCGGATGGGGCGGATTTGCTGGTCATTGCTCCTTACGTTACCGGCTATTTAGGACAGTAGACACCCGCCTTTTCCTCCAAAGATTCGACGGCAACGCGCTAGAGCTGCCACGCTGAACCCCAGCCCGAACACCGGTAACAAGGCCGGCACCGGCACAGGCACGAGGGCGTCTTTCACAGCCTGATAGGTAAATTGGCCGTTGCTGGTAGGCAGCAGCCCGTAGGTGGCCGAGGTGACCGTCACGCCGTCGGGAACGTCGATTCCAGTCAGTAGCGCGGTGTGCGCGAAGTCGAGCCCAAAGGCGCTGAATGTATTCCCGCTCGAATAGATGGCAAAATAGCCGAACAGATCGAGTGGAACGCCGGCGAACGCACTGCCGCTGATCGAGAGCGGGATCGACACGTTGCCTGTTGCCGTCGAGATTACTGGCGTCTCGCGGGAGAGATCGGTGAAGTTGCCCTGCAGGTGCAGAGCGACATCGTAGGACCAGTCGCCCACGCCCGGGTTGTGATTGGTCACCACTCCATTGGCGAGGAAGCTGATCGTGATCGGCACTGGGCCCGTGCCTGACAGCGTGATCGTATCGCGGAATGAGCCGATCGCCTGCGCAAAGCCGATATCGGTGGGTGCGTTCGCGGACAGTTTGACGACGCCGAAATCGGCGGTGGCGGTGGCGCTGCTTCCGTCGAGCGCAGAAGCGGCGCTCGACGCCGCGCCGGGAACCACGTGGAAATCCTCAACGAGCATTTGCGTGTCTCTGTTGGTCACGATTGTGCGCGAATAGGTCTGCGGAGCAGCGAGCGCGGGGACCGAAGCGATGAGCAACAGCGAGGCGGCGAGCAATAAGGTTTTCATCTGCTATTTATCCTTCTTTTAGCCCCAACCGGTAGAAACATACCCGACGGCCCGGACGTTAATACGAAACGATACCTACTGTAACTATATTTGTTGCCCAGTAGGGGACGGGGGCAAAGGCGCGAACATCGACTGGTTCGTCGACCACATGCATCTAAGATGGACTGGCATTTCTGTCCGAATTTTTTTCCGAACAACCCGCTGCTAGGTCTTTATTTCTGACACCTAAAAAGTTATTAAGCTGTTAAGGGTACGTATACCATGAAACATGGGTCGCAACACTAAATTTGTGAACAAGGATTTTCCCTTCCGTATATCATCCAAACGGAGCCCATAGCTGATATTGGAGGTTGTCATGTTGACCGTTACCTCATCCTTACCCCAGGCGTTCGAGTTGAAGCTTAGCTTACGCAATAATCCGGACCAGCAACGCCATAATTTTCATAACTGGCTTAGGTTTTATATGGATTTTTCAATAAATACGGCCATTACCCGACCGTCGGGCTCGCTATCCAATTTTGACAGTTATGGCAACCTGTGCTCCACTGACTGTCCGGTATTTGGCGAGCAAATTTAGATTATCGCAGCCGCACCTCGTCATCAACTGCCAGTCACTGATTTCAACCCCACCGGCAAAGATCAGTCTCCAAGCTGTACTTCACCTTGAGTTCGTAAAACTTGACACAGTTCACAAATTCGGTTGAAGATGTCTAAACATTACAAGGCTTGATACTGAGTTCTGATTAACACCAAACTCCAAACGTTAATATTTTGCGTTGCATGTTGCGCTAAGGGCAAAAGGCTAACGCAAAAAGCTAGCTGGCAAACCGTTGGCAATTTTTTTATGTTTTAACAACATGGAGTATGGAAATGCGATTCAACAAACCTCTGCTGGCCGCCGGCCTGCTACTGAGCTTAGCAGCCCTCAATGCCGAGGCCACATTAACGTCTTATACCTCAGCCGGTAAAAACCTGGTGTATAGCAGCATCGGCGGCGTCACCTGGACCGCCGACGCCAATCTGCTGGGCACCCTGGAAGCCAGTAATGCCAATCTGATCAATACCATCATCAGTACCATCGGCTCTATCACCGATACCCCCAATATTTTTGACATCCCCGTCAATAGCGGTAGCCACACCCTAAACACAGGCGACTTCGGCACTAACGGCGCGGTCTCCTGGTTTGGCGCCCAAGCCTTTACCAAGTACCTCAACTCTATCAACTACGCCGGTTCCAACCAGTGGGCCTTGCCGGCCGCAGGCATTACCCCGATCGGCTATTCCCATCCCTTCACGTCATTCGGCCAGTTGTTCTACAACGAATTAGGGGGTACAGCGAGCAACAACATTCCCAACACCGCCAACTTCATCAACGAGCAAGCCTCAGCGTACTGGTTGGCTACGGAGGCGGATTTTATTCCTGACCTCGCTTACCTTTTCAATACCTCCAATGGTGGACTAGGCGATGTCGACTATAAGTACAAACTGTTGTACGCATGGGCAGTCAGCCCAGGGCAAGTGGCCGCCGTGCCGGTGCCAGGTGCGATCTGGCTGATGGTGACTGGACTGGTGGGATTGCTGGGTTTAAAACGTCGCGGGCTCGCTAGGTAATTCCTTTATGAGAGTGCTTAAGTTCTTTTTTTAGGGCATAGGGGTGATATCCATGAGGCCTTTTTGCGGGAATAGAATTTGCCAGATTGCGAGCCCTGGTAATATGCCTAGTAATCGGAATGCCTTGGTATTTGACGGGTCGTTTTAAGGGCTGAACCAGTCGTTTCTTAGAGATTTATATCTGGCTTTTTGGGTCGGTTTAACTCAGTGACGACTGGCCGCTTTCGGGAGTCGGCCGCTCAATGTCCGCTTTCTGGAGATGAATCAGAAGAGAAGGCGGCTCCTTGGCGACCCAAATTGTGTAATATGGCTGAGCGCAAGTTAAGACTAATCACTTTTAATGTCAGTATTTTTTACACTGCCCAGTTTAGGTAAAATTAGCTTGTTAATTATGCGTATGAATAGATGAGCAATTTTTATACTGGTATTAAGTTTGCCTTAATTTAACTGGATCTTTTTAGCTTAACGCTATCTTGCTCAATATTCAATTAATTAACTTTACCCCGCTTAAAGTCGGTCGGGACAGAAGAATATACAGCTTCTGATTTACTTACCAAAAGGTGCTAGAAACTCATTTTATCAAGTCAACTTGGGATTTAATCATGAAGCATATTAGTAAAAAATTAACGACAGTCTCCGCAACACTTGTTCTGCTCTTAAGTTCAACAACACAGGCGTCGCCGGTAACAAATTTGGTAACCAATGGATCAATGAACTTTTCCCTTGGTAAACCAACGGGCTGGACTTTAATCACTCCCGGCGGCGAGTTATGGAATACTTTTGAACCTGGCATCCACAGTAGTGACGGTGGCTCTTATTTTGGCATTCAGGACTTAAACGCTTTTGCACCCAGATTTTCTGCTGGTGGTATTTATCAAACCATTGATAACCTAACCGTTGGTGCAACATACAGCCTGTCATTTGAATCGAATGAGGAACATACCAACCCTAATTTCTTGGCACAATGGAAAGTGTCTTTTGGAAACCAAACTGGATTTAGCACCTTAACCAACACCACTTGGATTACCGACACTCTGCAATTTACCGCGACCAACACCTCAGAGACATTAAAGTTTTTGGCAACATTTCTGCCGGGCGCAAACCCGCAGATCCTTAATCTCGATGGCGTCACTTTGACGCAAACATCTTCCGTTCCCGTTCCTGCTGCCATTTGGTTGTTCGGTTCAGCAGTTACTGGTTTGATCGGCTTTGGAAGACGAAAAACAAATTAATTTGCATTGTTCAGGCAGTATTCGAGCTTGATCGATTTAATACGGCGCTTTTGCTCAACTCAGCAAGCGCCGTTTTTGTTTGTGATTATCGAGTAAACCATGGAACTAATAAATCAATGGATACAATTACTTGCAGAGAGTACACCAAGATTCTTTGGATTAGCCGCTTGGCTGCTAATCATCATGTTGTTATTTATCCCGTTAGAGCGCTTATGGCCCGTAAAAAAACAAAAAGTCTTTCGTAAAAATTTTATTGATGACCTTTTCTACTACTTTATGGGCGGTATTATTCCCGCTTTTTTTGTAGTGGCGATCCTTTACCCGGCGAAACTCGCACAAGCTCAAATCCCGCACGATTTCTACGCTTGGGTTGGCGAGCTGCCGTTCTGGTGGCGTCTGGCGGCCACCCTAGTGATGGGGGAAATTGCCTATTATTGGGCGCACCGTTGGTCACACGAGATTCCCTATTTATGGCGATTTCATTCTATCCATCATAGTCCGACAGAGATTGATTGGCTGGTGAATACTCGGGCACATCCAATTGATTTGGCTTTTGACCGTTCAGTCAGCTCCACTTTTCTACTCCTTGTTGGACTGGGTCATCAATCGGATAGCGACATCTTGGATCTGGTGGCTACGATTCTGATCTTTAACACCACCTGGGGCTTTTTTATCCATACTAATTGTCGTATCCGCCTCGGTTTCCTGGAATATTTGATTACCAGCCCAGCATTCCATCATTGGCATCATGCTAACGATAATCCCGAGGTCATCAATAAAAACTACTCGGCATTATTCCCCTGGGTAGATAAATTGTTTGGCACGTTTTATCTCCCACGCAAGCAACTTCCGCAACATTACGGCATTAATAATTCAATGCCAGAGACCTTGGTAGATCAGTTGCTTATGCCATTTCGTAAACGCACCAGCAAATAAGGACTCTACCCCACGGAAGTGCAAAATTCGATCAATTTAATTGGAAGGGCGGTGTTTTTTAAGAGCAGATAGGGGGGCGGTCGCCAGTGACGGCTTTATAGACCTCTAGTTCGCAGAATCTGCATTGGATGGCTGGCCGGTTTTGAGAAACGTGACCGACAAGAATGGGTCGGTTGGACTCGTTGACGAACGGCGGCTTTCGGGTATCGGAATTCAATGACGGCTTCCGGGCGATGAATCTGATGAGCTGACGGTCGTCAGGCGACCCAAACCAGACTGTCTGCATAACTATTTCAGTGACTGCAAATTGATGTTGATCAGACAGGCAATAAATGGACTGTAAAGATCTAAGAGGCTAGTAAGCGAGTATATTCGGCATCAAGGTAAGCATCGACCGCTTCATCATCAATCCCTCCCTTTCTATACCAGGCATTAAGTTCTTTCAGTGTAAGCGTACCAAAACGAGCCCAAGCCAAGAGATTACTTCTGAGCATAAATTGAATCATATTGCCACCAGATCTAAGTGCAGCATCGGTTGTATCTACCAAACAGAGTGAACCATGACCAATCAGCAACATTCTTCGAAGTTCAGGGTTGCTAGCACTAGGAATGCAACTATCCCACGATTTTTTATGGTAAAAGCGTTGTTTGACTGTCCACATCAGTCTAGTAAGTAGCTCGGTGATTAGTACAGGTATGGATAGTGCCATCCCATGACGTAAATCGTAGCCATTCTCAAAGACCTGAACTGCTACCTTTGCGAAAGTTTGCCTATGCTGCCCAAACTCACCAAAGTTTATAAATTGAAGTAGTGAATAAAATGGAATAGGTATACCTGACCCTCTGCCTTCTGCACCAGAAGATCCTGCAACATCTGAAAATAAATGTCCCAGCCAATTAGTAAATCCGGCGAAAAATTTGGAAATTACATCAGCTCCCTGTAGTTCAAAAGTTTTAGTATCAATTGTGATAATGCGCCCGCCGTCAACAAAATGTGCAGTACTATTGAACTGATCAACTATTGAGAAAAAAAGACCAACTAAATCAGGAGAGTGACCCAAGCTTTTGATGTGGTGATTCTTAGTGCTCATTTTGAAAAGACCATCTACATCACCACCGTGGCGATGATCGTAGTTGACTTTGAAGTTTTGCTCTAAAAAACCAATTGCGCTTGCAGTTGCATCATGTCCTTCTCGCGGACCACTCCAACCATTGAACCTTGCAAATTTTTGAACTGCAGTATTTGTTAGATCGTCAGTAAAATGTGTCAAAGCTCCCTGACCGGGTAGTCCAACAAAAAACACGTCAATTAGTCCACCGATCAAGCCGCAAGTACCAGCGATCATGTAATCGTATTTATCGCAATTTGCACCTTTTAGAGAGAACTCTTCCTTTATACGTTTTTTCAACGCAATACGCTGACTAACGCTCATCAAATCGCGGAACGGGTCTTTTCCAAAGTCAATGTCATGCCGAGTCGCATAGGCATCAACATTGTCGATGTAATCGCCCCAATCAGTTTCGGCCGAGACTGCTATGTGATCGAGGGTAGAAAATATTTGATGAGCAATCTGAATTTCACTTGAGGTTACATAGATCGATTTTTCAATCAATAGAGCATCGTTTTCCTCGGTTTCAAATACAATATCTGTTTCTTCAACTATCGACTGCGCTTGAAACAAAAGTGTTTCCACCAACTCCTGGTTACAACGTTGCTCAATACTCATGACATCCAGAGTACTATTCATCCGCCCAAGCTGCGCTTGGGTGCTATCAAGCTGATGTTTTTGAACAATCAGAGCATGAGCTTGATCGTCAAATTTGTTTTTTTTTGTCACGAAAGTAGTTCCGCCAGTTTACCTTTAGCCTTACCGGCAACGTCGGCAGCTGTTCCTTTCAGCACGTCAGTGACATTGAAATAACCAACAGCCTCAAATGCTTTGGCAAGATTTTCAAGGTCTTTAATGGCCTGATTTTTCTTAATTGTTAGCTTGATAACATCTCGCGTTTCACCATCTTTTTCTTCCGTGAATTTCCTTTCCTCGTAAAAACTCATTATGAAATTATATAGCTCCATTTTGGTGGGTTCACGGGTTAGTGTTTTCAGCTTGTTTTCGTCAAGATATTGTGCGCAGCGTAGTTTAGTCGCGCTACTTTGGGCGGAATTTGATTTACCTGTAAGAACGGTTCCAGCAGCGGTCATCTGACTCATCAAACTCATCAGTTTTTTGATTTGGGCATCCTGTGTGCCATGTGCCAAAATAAACTCATTAAGTTTTACTGTAATGTAATTAATGTCTTGGATTAACAATGAAATGGTAGTCTGGGTCTGCTTGATAACTTCATTTAACATGAGTTCACGACGTTTGGAACGAGTGTGCTCATTAGCGCCCGTGAGTTTACGAACACCGGCATAAGCCCCCACCCCCAGTAGCACAGCAACACCGATACCGCTCGCCATACTGGAAAGCCCTAATATACCGCCCATTCCTAGCGTGGCGAGACCCGATGTTAATCCCGCGGCAGACATCCCTACGACGGAGCCAGATAAATAAACCGCTGCCAATGGCGTACCCACGGCAGCAGCTTTTGCAGTTAAGGCTTTTAATGCACTGACAATTTGATCATCAGTGAAGTCATCCTTCAGCATGTTATGATCGTTCTGAATTGCCATTACAGTGAGCTCTACCTCTTCGTCCGTCACCTTAAGCAAATGACGGTTCTTCTGGAAGAATGCAAAATCCTGAATCGACGATCCGCCCGTGCATAAATATAAATTGATCAGATCTTTGGTCAACGAAATATGCAGCGATTTACCCTGTCCATCTGGGCATTCATTATCAATTTCTGCAATCAATTGTTCAAAGGGAGTGACTTCCTCTGTCGAAGCCATATAGGCCCGCAAGCTGAATCGTGATTCGGTGCTAAGGTCGAGACGAGTCATGAGAAGTAATATCTCAGCAAACTCTTTATCATCGACGACATCATCGTTGTCATAAGCCATATTGATGATAGCTTTGACGTAAGCGACTTTGAGCGATTCGCTCATTTCATCAATCGAAATGAGCTGCTTCTCTTCTTTATAATCGTCAAAATCGCTGATAGTTTTTTGCAATATTTCAGTAAGCTTCTGGTAGTCTAATTCGAGCATATTACCAATTACGACGACGCTGCCATCATGTGTAGTTAGCTCTATGCTCCGTTCAATCTTGTCCTGTTTGCTACCAGTTAGCGCTTCCTTGTATTCCACAGAAGCAATTGAATTATATGTGACTTTTATTGGATCAGAGAAAGTTGCGCGATATATGAGCTGCTCACCAGTAAATAACAATCCATCCTTACCGTTCCCGAACATACTGTCGTCAAATAAAGCAATAATGCTGCTTGGGCTTCCCGAGTAGCCAAAAGACTTAATCGCATTGTTGAGTTTTTTTTCGTCGATTTGCGGAGCGATCGAAATATTTTTAGCCGAAATTCTACTTAAGTTTTCACGGAGATAAACGTTGATGTGACTCATGTTTTTCCTTTTGTTGTTAGAATAGCTAATAAGCACTAGCTTAATTTGTATGGAAATAGCTCAATGGTAGCGGACAGAAGAAGCGTTCACACCTAACAGGTTGGTGAAAAACCCAGGCATATTTTCCCTTACCCACGCCAGTGGTAAATTTTTGCGTTGAAATTGATCATGAAGCCAAGTTTCAACGAATTTCCCCTGGTTTAAAGGGCTTTTTATCTGCCTGCAGCCGTCTTTGGACGGTGCTCAGGCGCACGTCGCCCTAGGTGGGCGAGCTCCACGCCGCTTTTGGCGTGAACACCAACAGGTTGAGCAACCGCGTCAAGTTATAGGCGGCGAAGCAAAACAAGGCTTGGCCGGCGACTTTGGCTAAACCGATGTGACGGGTTTTGCGCAGGCCGCCCACCGTCTTGATCCAGCCGAAGGCTTCTTCGACGAAGAAGCGGCGCTTGAGGCTTTGAGCATAGCCTTTGCCACGCGCGGTGCGGCCATCAACGGCACTGCCGGTCTTTTTACGGGCCACATGGGCTTTGATGTCTCGTGCTTTGAGTTCGTTGATGGCGCTGAATACCGTGCGCTCCCAGACGGCATCGTCGATGCCCAGCCCGACAAACCAACGGAACAGCAGGTTGTAGTCCAGCTGTTCCATCAATTGCCGTTCACTACGGATCGTGTACAGCACTTGTAACAGCAAGGCGCGCAGCAGTTTTTCGGGGGCAATCGACGGGCGACCAGTGTGGGAGTAACGCTCGGCAAACACCCCGTCCATCGAGGCCAAGACGCCGTCGACCAATAGCCGTAAACGACGCAACGGATGCTGCTTGGGAATGGGGTCTTCCAGGCTGACATAGCTGAACCAGCTGTTTTGGATGGCATCGTGTCCGCGCATTGGGGGCTCTCCAATTTAGATGCGTTATTTTACCTGTTTGGTGAGGCTATCTGTCTTGATGGCTTCGGCTTTGGGAGTTTTTCACCAGCCTGCTAAAGTCTAGTATATAAAACCAGTCACTAGTCACTGGTTTATAGAATATTTGTAAACCAGCTCTAAATTTCACTGGAAAAGCAAGGTCGTTCCTTAAAAAGTTCAATTTCCATGCGCACAAACTGTATCTTCAATTCACGAATTCCCATTGAAAAAGAATTCACCGCGTTTAGGTATTGAACTCCGAGGTAAAAAGCACGAACGAGGCTCGCAAAACGAAACGCCGATTGCCTAGGCCATTAAGCTAAACACTGATCTCAATGAATTTATCCTCATTTTGAATGGCTGCTCTATGGGTTTTTCTTGCCAATGACTTTATAAGCACGATGGTCAGCAAATGGCCGACTGCCGGAGACCACGAAAGGCTGCTTTGAAGAAGCGAAACCCTAAAAACGATGTTTGGGTATTTGACCGCTTTGGAGAAACGCGACAGTCAAGTATGGGTCGATCTTGCTCGGTCAATAGTATCCGGAATCAGGTATCGGAATCTCTTCTTAGAGGGTTAGCACTGGTTAAGCGTGGCGCTAATCGCTAAGGGTTGAATACATCGTTCGTCATTATGCCTACCGTTATTGATCCGGTCACTGACTAGAGTGGTTGTTATTTGATCGTAGGCCGTGTTATCAAGCAGCGTAAAAGCCTGGTCCGCATAGGCGGTTTTGTCTAGCCACTCTTGGTAATGCTGAGGCAACACAATTACTGGCATCCGCTCGTGAATGGGCTGCATGAGTGCGTTGGCCGCAGTTGTAATGATGGTGCAGGAATAAAGGGTTTCGGCCTCGTGTTACCATTGTTCCCAAAGGCCGGCGAAAGCAAATAGGCCATGATCTCGGCGGTGAATGTGAAACGGTTGTTTGCCATCGAGTCGCGCCCATTCGTAAAAACCGGTGGTGGGAATCAAGCAGCGGCGGTGTTTGAATGCCGAACGGAACGAAGGCTTTTCCCTCATCGTTTCCACCCGAGCATTGATCAAATGGCCACTGTTCCTAGTGTCCTTAGCCCACGAAGGCACCAACCCCCAAAACAGATTCACCGATTTGCGTGAGTGGTCATCCAACTCTACTACATTTAGTATTTTTCGACTGGACGCAATGTTGTAACTCGGCTTAAAACGTACCGAACGCAGTAGCTGGAAATGCTCAACCAGCGCTTCTGAAGTGGTAAGGCCTGACCACGGATGAACTGCTGCGCGATTAAATGCTTGGCCATCGCCACTATTTCCGCTTCGGTAACGGGCCGTAGTATCAGAAAATGGCCAGGCAGTTCGTGTACTTGAAAGGGATGATGGTGCGGATGCTGATCGGTCATCGTCAATACTCCAAAAACGATGGGCGTGACTCAGCCTGAGCGGTGAGGCTCATCAGGAAAAGTCACGTCGGGATTTAAAAAAAGGTGCGTCAGTTCAGAATTAGTACAACTGACAAGCGCTTATCACGGTGAATAGCGGTTATTCGGCCTGTTGGTAGAGACTGTCGATGTCCTGCAGAATCGCGGTGACATTCGACAAAGCCCGTTTCAAGGTCTTAGGCGTATGCCGATTAGGGGCAAGTTGCTTGACCGTATCGCGCAACTCCGTGACCAGTTCCACGATTTCCGGCGAGAGCTCACCTTTGGTGTCAGAGGCTTTGCCGGTGCTTTTGCCAACCAGTGTACGTGTGCGCCCAATGTTGGTTTCTGCATCAGCATCTGCGGCAATCGTTGCAGGGGCGCTAATCCCAGCATCGTCAACTCCAGCCTGATCAGTATCAGTATCACCATCACCGTCAAGAACACCATTATCGGTACCACTCTCGGTATCATCGTCACCATTAGCATCAGCATCCGTGCCAGTACCATCGCCAACGCCAACGCCGTTATCTTGGCCAGTAGCGTCATCGCCAGCCACAGCCGATTCCTTGACTTGCTGAGGCGAAGGTTGATTTTTTGCAGGTTTGACCGACGCGGTTTTACCGGCAGTGGTTGTCCCGCCTTTAGCAGTCGCCGTACCGGTACTTGCACTATCGGTTGGGCCAGTCTCTGCAGCGGTTTTAGCGGGGGTATTAGAATCTAATGCGGGTTGGGTAGTTTTTTTTGTCATGAGAAGTTCTCCAAAGTATTTACGAAATCAATCAGTGTTAAAAAAATGGCACGAGATAACGAACAGGCAGACGCTGTTCAATAGTCCTCAGGTAACAGAATGGTGGTCACGCTACGATCTGCCTCGGTAATCAACCAAAGCTTTGCTAACCCCGTTGCAGGGCTATTCGCTGCTGGGGTGGGAATGTAATAGGCTGACAGGAGTCGTGAGCCACTGCGTAAGGCGTCCTCATTGGCCTTGGCATCCTCGGCACAGACATCGCCCCAATCGCCGCGGATATGACGGCCCAGTAAATCGAAGGGGCTTATCCCTAAGCGTTCCAGCACGGCCAAAGCCCCCGGCGTCGCCACCAACTCCCCAGACTCGAAACGCGGTTGCGGCAGACACGGGTGAACGCCAGCGTCTTCGTGCTCGGCATCACTGGACATAGTTGTGTCCTCCCTCGGCGAAGCGAATAATCAGACTAGTTCTCAAGGTAAGCCGCCTTAAGACCAAGAGATTGACTTGACCGAAGCAATTGAGCTTATTCCTGTTCGTCATCGTCTTCACCGCTGAGGTCAGTCAGACTCAGATTGTCCAACTCCTCTAAATCGGGATCGTGCTCACCCAGTGCCGCGCATAACACCAGCGTGACACAGCGGGCTAAATAGCGCACGGTATGGCCCAGTTCCAGGGTTAGAGCATAAGAAGCGGGCTGTTGCACCGTCTGCGTGTAATCCCGGCAAGCGGTTTTTAAACCGTCGGCTAACACCTGTAGCAACGGACTGGCATTATCAAGGGTGGTAATTGACATCAAATGTCTCCTGTTATGAAGTAAACAACAATAAACAAGCAAATCCCACCGGACCTCGGACTAACCCACACAAAACGACAGGCGTACGAACACGCAGCGGATGATCAAACCCGATGAAAAAAAGGCGTCATGCTATGGAAGCGTCGAGGGGCGGAGGGCGTGAACAGCGATCAAACGAAAGATGATTGCTGTTGATATAGTATAACATATTCAATGAC
>Ga0123388_1058729_pt1 | contig 25074 bp, 19 predicted proteins | sample T0HHNO3metaT_FD_89916 | JGI IMG/M metagenome (GOLD analysis project Ga0123388, IMG submission 89916) | Methane-oxidizing artificial microbial communities from Washington, USA to study methane cycling - T0-HHNO3 metaT (Metagenome... | ecosystem: Engineered > Modeled > Simulated communities...
CAACCATGCGATTACCGCCGTGGAAGTATTGGATCAGGTGAAGCCTGATTTATATGTGAAGGGTAGCGATTACAAAAGTACCAGCGACGATCTGACCGGCAATATCCAGCACGAAAAAGACGCTGTGGAACGGCACGGCGGCAAGATTTACTTTACCGATGAATTGACGTCCAGTTCGACACGCTTATTGAACGAATATTTTGAGGTGTTTTCCCCGGAAATCTCCGCGTACCTGGATCAATTCAAGGAAACTGTCGGCGCCAACGAGATTATCGATAAACTCAAGGCCTTGAGCGGATTGAACGTATTGGTGGTGGGCGAAGCGATAGTCGACGAATACCATTACACCTCGCCCCTGGGGCAGACCGGCAAGGGCAATGTGTTTTCGGTGAAATACAACGACTACGAACGCTTTGCCGGTGGCGCGATAGCGGTGGCGAATCACGTCGCGGAATTTGCCCACAACGTCACTTTGCTGTCGGGTTTGGGCGCCACCAAAAGTCACGAAGATTTCATCCGTACCAATCTGAACCCGGCGATTGATCCGGTGTTCTTCTTCAGTCAGGATCGGCCGACGATCGTGAAGCGACGTTATGTCGATGCCGACATCGCTAAGTTATTTGAAGTGTATTTTTATAACGATGCGCCCTTGCCGGAGGAAACCAATCGCAAGATCGTGGCTTGGCTGGAAAAGCATTTGCGCGATTACGATGTGGTGATCGTGCCGGATTTTGGTAATGGCTTCATCTCCAATCAAATGGTCGCGGCCTTGTCCAAAGGCGCTAAATATTTGGCGGTGAACGCGCAGGTCAATAGTGGCAATCGGGGTTATCACTTAATCACGCGTTATCCGAACGCGGATTTCTTGTCGTTAAACGAACCGGAATTACGATTGGCGAGCCACGATAGAGGTGGTGTCATCGAGGAATTGGCCGGCCAGTTGGCCGACAAATTAAGCGCCAACCATATCGCCATCACCCGCGGTACTAAAGGCGCGTTAATGCTGGATCAAGCTAAAACGGCATACAAGATTCCCGCTTTGTCGTCCAAAGTGGTGGATCGGATCGGTGCCGGTGATGCTTTTCTGTCCGTGGCGGGTTTATGTTTGGGCGGAGGGCTGTCGCCGGAGCAAGCCTTGTTTGCCGGCAGCGCCGCCGCCGCGCTGGATGTGCAAATTGTCTGTAACCGCGAACCGGTGCGGGCAGTGGCTTTATTTAAATACATTACCACTTTGTTGAAATGACAGTTATGAGTCCCGCATCGGCCGATCTGAAGCACCTTTATTATCAAATGCTGCGCATCCGCCGGGCTGAGGAAGCGATTGCTCGGCGCTATGCGGAGCAGCAAATGCGTTGTCCCACCCATCTTTGTATCGGCGAAGAAGCGATTGCGGTGGGGGTTTCCGCGCATTTGACGGTGCAAGACAAGGTGTTCAGCAATCATCGCGGCCATGGCCACTATTTGGCCAAAGGCGGCGATCTGCCGCGCCTGTTGGCGGAGTTGTATGGCTTTGCCGAAGGCTGCTGTGGTGGTCGGGGCGGCTCCATGCATCTGACCGACCTGGAAGCCGGTTTTGTCGCTTCCACGCCCATCGTCGGCGGCACGGTGCCATTAGCCGCCGGTTATGCTTGGGCTGAGAAGATCAAACAAAAAGCAGTTGAGGGACATCGCAACGTGGTGGTGATTTTCTTCGGCGATGGTTGCTTCGAAGAAGGGGTGATGCACGAAACCTTGAATTTTGCGGTGTTAAAACAACTGCCGTTGCTATTTATCTGCGAGAACAATCAATATTCGGTGATGACGGCGCTAGCAGAGCGCCAACCCAAGCGCGATATTTACCCGATTGCCGCTGCCCACGGTTTAACCGCAGTCAACGGTGACGGCAATCGGGTCGATGAGGTCTATGAACTGGCGCGCGTAGCTGTTGCCAATGCTCGAAATGGCTTAGGTCCGCAGTTCTTGGAATTGCATACCCATCGCTGGCCGGAACACTGCGGACCTAACGAAGATGACGACTTGGGTTATCGCAGCCCCGGCGAGTTGGCAGAATGGAAATTGCGTTGTCCCTTGTTGCAAACCCGGCAGATGTTACTCGCAAAGCAATTGAGCAATGACACCGAACTAGCACAGATGGAAACCCAGTTGGCCGAAGAAATCGAGCAAGCGTTCGAGTGGGCCTTGCAAGGTACGCGTCCGACTATCGATAGCATGGGGCAGCATTTGTATGCGTGACTTAAAGATGATGACTTATGGCGAGGCGATCCGCGAAGCGTTGGACGATGCTTTGGCCCAGTTTCCGGACATGTTATTAATCGGCGAAGGCGTACCAGATCCAAAAACCATCTTTGGCACCACCCAGGGCTTAAGGGAAAAGTACGGCGCCGAGCGAGTGCTGGATATGCCGCTGGCTGAGAACGGCATGACCGGCATCTGCATCGGCGCGGCGCTGGCCGGCATGCGGCCGGTGCTGGTGCATCAACGTATCGATTTTGCCTTGCTGTCGGTTGATCAATTGGTCAATAACGCCGCGAAGTGGCATTACATGTTTGACGGTCAACAAAAAGTACCCTTGGTGATTCGCGTGATCATCGGCCGCGGCTGGGGGCAGGGACCGCAGCATTCCCAAAGTCTGCAAGCTATGTTCGCGCAAGTGCCGGGCTTGAAAGTGGTGATGCCGACCACCGCCGGCGATGCCTACCACTTTATGTTGGCGGCAATTGCCGATAACAATCCGGTGCTGTTTATCGAACATCGCTGGTTGCACCATATCATTGGCGAGGTGGATAAACAGGCGCCGGCGGCTGGCTTGGACGGCGCGGCGGTAATGCGCGAAGGCCGGGATGTGACGTTGGCGGCGTTCTCGCACATGAGTATTGAAGCCTTGAAGGCGGCAACGACACTGGCCGAACACGGCATTGATGCCGAAGTATTGGATATGCGTTGCGTCAGTGCGTTGGACATAGAGAGTGTTGCCGCATCGCTGGCTAAAACCGGCGGTAAATTGTTAATAGCGGATTGCGCGCCGGAAATGGCGTCGAGCGGCCATCAGTTGCTATCTAAGCTCGTGTTGGCGCACGGGGATAGCCTGAAGCAAGCGCCGCGTTTGATTGTTTATCCTAATCACCCGGTACCGACCTCGCATTATGTCGCGAACCACTATTATCCGGGAGCCGAGCAGATCGCCAGTGCCGTCCTGGAAATGCTAGGTCGATCAGAATTAACAGCCTCGGTAATCGGCGCTTTGCAGTCCGATTTGCCCAAAGATCAACCCGACCGCAGCTTCGTCGGCCCGTTTTAACGAAAAAGAGCATCAGACCATGGCAAAAATTGAACAAACCAATCGCTTCGGCAACAGCGCCGTGACCGATATACCCGACAACGTGCCCATGTTCAGCCAACCCGGACATAAACTGCGCACGTCCAATAACATCGTGGACCGTAGCGCCTTGTCGAGCGACTATCAGGTGATCGACACCAGCCAGTTGGCTAAATTGCCAGGCCAGAAATTACAAAGCATTTCCCACGACGATCAAGAAGGCATCATTCGTCTGGAAGCGGGCAGTGAGCATGAACAACACGTTCCCAACCAGTTCACCGGTCCCAGTTTCCGCACCCAGCGAGAACGGTTTCGTTTTGACGGTCACAAAATGATGCACCATTTAGACAGAGTGCAGGCTTGGCAAAACGGCCAACGTTTTGCGCCGGTGCATATCGATATGGGGTTGACCAAGTTTTGCAATACCGCCTGCCTGTATTGCTACGCCGTGGTACAGAACATGACCAAGGGCACCATGATTGGCCGGGATGCTTTGCTGAATTTTGTGCGCGATTGCGGCAAATTAGGGGTGCGCTCGTTAGGATTTATCGGCGATGGCGAACCGACGCTGAATCCGACCCTCTACGATGCCACCGTGCTGGCCGGCGAACTGGGCATAGACACCGCGATGGCCACCAATGGTTTGTTATTGGATATGGATCGGGCTCACGACTTACTGAAAAACATGAGTTACATCCGCTTCAATCTATCCGCCGGTACCCCGGAAGGTTTTCGGCGGGTGCATCAATCCAAAGAAGTCAATTTTCATTTGCTGATCGACAAGATCCGCGAACTGGTGAAAATCAAGAAAGAAAACAATTACAAATGCACGCTGGGCTTGCAGATGGTGCTAATCCCGGAATGTTTTGACGAAGTGTTGGCCGAGGCCAAACTGGGCGCCGAATTGGGTGTCGATTATTTCGTGATCAAGCATTGTTCAGATTCAGAATACAAGGAAATCGGTATAGATTACGACGCCTATCTAAAAATCGGCGATACCCTGAAACAAGCCGAGGCGCTGAGTAATGACACCTACGTGGTTCAAGCCAAATGGAACAAGATCAATGCGGCCGGTGAAACCAATCTTTATAAGGACGGCTACCGCAAATACGACCAATGTTTCGGCACGCCGTTCTTATTGCAGATTTCCGGTAACGGCAAAATTTATCCTTGTGGACCGTTTTTCAATAAAGAGCGCTTTTACATCGGTGATCTACATACCGACTCTTTTTACGATTTGGTAGCTACCAGCGAACGCTACTGGCAGGTACATAAAGACGTCGCCGAGTCGGTGGATGTGCATAAAGATTGCGCCATCGGTTGCCGGCAGGATTATGTGAACAAGTTTCTGTGGGATTTAAAAAATCCGCCTGAACATATCAATTTTATTTGATCGACCCGGACGCTCTGATGACCTCGGTGTTGGCAGATATATTTTTTCTGGATATCCAGGATGCTTATGCTGAGGCGGCCAAGCAACAATGGCTGCGCGATGTCAATGGTGTTGAGCGCCTGCAATATTGCTATTACGACGGCTTGCTCACCGACATCGTACTACCGAATTTTATTCAGGTCCCCGCCGACAAGTTTGTCGAATTTTTTTCGCACAACCAATTACCGATACCCCAACTCATCGCGATTTCTGAAGACGGTGTCGTGCATTTTAATGACATGCCGGCGGATGTGATTGAGGAAATCTCGCAGTATCGCAGTCAATATAGGGTGCCGGACTATGTACATTTCGATACCTATTTTATAGATCCGCTGCAGGCGCTGAATGCGGCAAAGCAGCGCAATCGGGTGGCTTGCGATCATCCGACCATAGATGGCTTGCAGGTTTGTTATTACCGGGGCGAGTTACCCTCGCATGGTTTTGAGAATCTGATCCATCTGGAACTACCGGATTTGCAGGATTTTTTTATTCGTTCGCGCATGCGGTTCCCGGAGAATTTAGAGATTCCGGAAGAGTTGGACGAGGACGTTAAAGCCGAGCTCAAACAAGATATTGCCGCCGTCCGTAGTGCGGTCGAACGTCAGCGTCGGATCTTGCTTCAGCAGCTATTGAACAAAGCCAAAATCTTAAAACCGCGCTTAGTCGGCAATAAACCGCCCAGGATATTCATTCCTACCAGCCGTTTGACTACGGTCATGCAATACAGCTCGCGGGGTGTAGCCAAGGCTTTTGCAGATCTGGGTTGGGATGTGCTGCTTTACGTTCAAGACAATGAAATGGAAGGCAGCAATATGGTGGATATGCTGGAAAAATATATCAGCTTCGATCCGCATGCCTGTTTTTATGTCAACAGTTTGAACAATAGCTTCATGCACGATGACATCGTCAATCTAGTCTGGTGGCAAGATTTGATGCCGCAGCTGAAGAATCGGCAACCACTAAAATGGCGAGCCCGGGATTTCAATTTGTCGATTTCGCCCTTGTTCGACCGCTATCTGGAGCAATGCGGGGCATCGAAAGTGGAACGTCTACATTTCGTGATCGACGACGAGATATTCCATGGCGACCAGCAAACCGCCCGGACAGACAGAATTGTGTTTGTCGGCAGTTCCTATCTGCCGGTGATAGATCCGGAAAACACTCAGCATAAACTAGCGTTGGCTGCACTACTTGCGGTTATGGAGCAGGGTGGCCGCTTTGACGAAGCGACGGTTACCCAAATAGCCGCAGCCAGTTCTTTAAGCTATGAGTTCGTATTCTGGAAGCTGCTGCATTACGTAATCCGCGACCATGCCGTGAAATGGTTATGCGCCGCACAGGGATGTGCCGGTTTGCCGGTGGATATCTATGGCCGCTATTGGGATCAGGACCCCGAGGTGGCGGCGTATTATCGTGGCGAATTGCAGCATGGCGTGGCGGTGGCGGATGTTTATCGTGCGGCCCGCTATGCCTTGGTTTGCCATCCCTTCGAAATCAACTCCCAACGCCTTGCTGAAGTAGCCGCCTGCGGCTGTATTCCGCTGGTATACGATTGCCGGGACGTCGCCGAGCCGCCGCATTGGGACGAGTATTGCCTGTTCTTCAAAACTGCCGAAGAATTGCAAAACATCCTACTTCAGCGCTTGCAGCCGGCCAAGCCGCCGGAAGGCTTGGCCCAACAGTTTACCTATAAGGCCGCTGTCCGGCGTCTAATCGATTTAACCGATTTACGCGCGTTGACTAATGGTGAACATACCAAAACACCGGAGCCGGAACCGGTAGCAGTTTTGCCCGCACTCTGTGGCGAGAACGTATTGCTAATCAGTAGCTTGGAGTCTGCGCGGCAAACCTGTCTTACCAATTTGCAAAATAATCTGCTATGCCTGGCCCAATACCGCCCCGCGTTAGGCCAAGCCTTATTGGCCGCCTGGCCGCGGCAGCAGATAGCCATCACGGTCGATCAAGCTATTGCCGGCGAATACTGGCGGATTTCGGTGGAGAGGGATGGCAAAGAAAGCTATCGGCTCGACAATATTGCATTGCTCGAGCATAAAGGCTTGATCGAGAATAACATTGCCGAGATGACCCGCGAAAATACCTGTTGCTATGCTTTGGTGGGCTTGGGTTCTGGTTACGAGTTGTTGGCAACATTTAACGCGACCGCTCTACCGATCACCGAGATGGCAGAATTTGAAGTACCCGTTTATCTGCTCGAATCCAAGCCGGAAATATGGCTATTGAATCTGCTATTGCATGATTTACGGCCTCTATTGCTTGTCCCGCGCTTACGCATTTATCACGATGAACATGTTGAGGCCGATTTATTTGTCGAGTTTTCGAAATTCGAAGCCGCTGTACCTGACGTGTTGTTCAATCTCGATCCTCAAGCGCAGATTGCGGCACAGCGAGTTTATCAATTATCTATGCTAGCCAAGCAAGATAAAGCCGAGCGGCATCTTGTAAATTTGCAGCAAATTGCCGATTACTATCGCGGTATAACCGCAGATGAGTGGCGACGGAAATTTAGTCCGGAACATGCCGGCCAATTGCGCGTACTGGGGTATATCTCGCGTTTCTCCAGTTTTCTCAAATACTGTATGCGCGACTGGCTGGACGGCTTCGAGCGCTTGGGTGCGACGATCCGCTTTTGTAGCGAAACTGAAAATTATTACTTAAGCAATATCGAGCATTTAATAGACGAGATCAATTGTTTCAAGCCGGACATTATCCTGACCATAGATCATTTTCGGCATGAGTTTGCTGGCATTCCCGAGTCCGTGCCATTTGTAAACTGGATACAGGATATGTTGCCCAATATCACCGGTAACACACTGCCGATGACTAAAATGGATTTTACCTTCGTGTTTTCTCAACATTGGCTGGCAATGAACGGTGGATCTTTATACAAAGATTTTCCGGTTGAGTATTTGCCTGTGGGATTCAACGATCATTATTATCATCCCGAGCAGAGCAACGTTTTCGAATACGACTTTCTGGTGATCAGTCATTTGGTTGATGCGGAACGGACGTTTCTAGCGTTTGAAAACGTTCCCTCCGAAGTTTGGCGTTTCGATCATCATGAAGTTGCGCTATTGGATCAGGGAAAATTCGAGCGTGCCGAGTTAGTCGACATCTACCGCTGCGTAATCGCTTATTTGCAAGGATTGTCGGCCAACCAGTTTCATCAACTCAGGGTAGATAGTCAAAGTGACGGCTTTGCCGCCATTGTGGCGTTGTTGAAAAGCCAAGGTATTTTGGTGGACGCTGCGGCAGTGAATTTATTGTTGGCCGGAAGCGCTACTCGGTTTCATTTTGACTATTTGCTGAGAATGAAGACGGCACCGATTGCCGCCTTGATCGATGCCGATTTGAATATTAAATTGGCGCTCTATGGCAGAAATTGGGACAGATTTGACCGATTTTTGCCTTATGCCAAAGGTATTGCCGACAACGGCGAATTTATTAACCACCTAATGAATTGCTCGAAAATCTGTTTCAACGGCAGTCCTGGAACGACGCTACATATGCATGCTTTGGAAATTATGGCGTCTGGCGCCTTCATGCTGTCCAGGACCATCTACAAAGATGGCGCGCCACTAGCCGATTACTATGACGAGCATGAAGTGGCCTATTACAACGATGAAGCCGATCTCGTCGAGAAGGTTAAGTATTATCTAGCCAACGGCGAAATACGCGGGAAAATGGCCGAGCGAGCTTATCAAAAAACTATCGGGTTATTTTCTTATCAGGCTATTTCCGGGCGGGTTTTGGATTCTATATGTAATAGATTCGGTGGTAATTAGCTTGTTGGTGTATTTCAGGATAGCGGAGTAATGGTATGTTGATGAGTGGTCAAGAGTTTGGCGAGTTATTGGGGGTGAAACCCTTGCCAAACTTACATCTGGAAATATCGTTGGGCTGCAATATCAGTTGTGCCATGTGTACTTTTCACGATAATTTGAAAAAATTCCGAGTGATGTCCGCTGCTCAAGTTAAAAATTTGAAATCGGGTTTCGATTATTTCGGTCAAGTTCATATTGGCGACGGTAGTGAGCCGTATATCAATCCGGATTTATTCGAAATCGTCCGCTATTTAAGCGATATGGGTACCAAAGTTTCGGTGCAGACTAATGCCAAGTTAATTAGGACCGCTGCCGATGCCGAGCAATTGGTTAAATCCGGATTGATGCTGTTGTCGCTTTCGGTCGACGGCGTCAACGACGCTACGGTGCGTAAAATCCGCGGCGGCCTGGGGTTTAGTGAAATTTCCCGGGCTATAGATTTAATCAACGAGGCGAAATTGCGTTTGAATTCAAGCACTCCGCACTTGGCTAGTAACGCGGTTGCCATGCGCTGTAATTTGGATGAACTGCCGGACCTGGCGAGCTATCTGCTTGATAACGGTTTTTGCTCATTTCGCATTGGTTTTTTGGAGTTGCGGCAACCTAATAACGACTTGGTCGGAGAGCTGCTGATTTACGATATTCCGAAGGCGATAGAGACTGTGGCGCGGGTCAGAAAATTTGTGGAGTGCCATCCAAAAGCCATGCATTTTGATGACAGTATTTTTCAAGTCGGCGTCGGTTTGTTACGGCGCGAACAATGCACCGGATATCAGGATAGATTATACGTCAACCATGCCGGCGATCTTTGGACCTGCTATGGCAAACAGAAATTAGGCAATATATTCCATAACGGCCTGGAAGGGCTGATCGTTTCCGATACTTACGCCACTTATAAGCGCCAAGTGACCGAGCCCGGGAATCCGATTTGTCAGGCCTGCACTTTTTGCCAGATTATGTCCTTGGATAAAGTAACCGATCATTTCGGAAAAAAAGCGCTGGAGTATTATTCTCTTGAGAAAATAGATGAATCCATTAGCTATGCTAACTCAGGCGGTGAAGTGAGAGATTTTTGGCGAGATGCGGCTTTAACCGCTTAAGCTATTTTACAAACATAACAAGAAGCAGACTGGATACTCGTTAAATAAGTCAGATATTACAGGAATGATTAAGCATATTTCTATTTTCATGCCCACCGAGAGTGCGTTTCATCGGCGGCTGTTCGGCTTTATAGGTTTAGCGTTTCAAAAGCAGGGCTTATTAGTCAGCGGGGCTTGCAAATTATTGAACGAGACGGAAATAAGGGACTGGGTCAGGGAGAAAAAACCGTGTGCTATTTTTGAAATGAACCGGGTCAAGGATGAAATTCCGATATTGCACGAGCTGAATATTTTGCATATTTCCTGGGTGGTGGATATGCAGGGTCGATGTGAAAGTGACATTACCGGTAGCGATATTACCTATGCCTTAGATCCAGGATGGTTGGAAAGTTTTAATCCTGGCGGGTATCTGGATTGGATGCCGCCCGGTACCTGTGTTGAAACCTATTTTCCTGAAAATATTGCGAGCGATAGCAATACTGAGTTCAGCTTTATTGGTCATATTCCTCAACCGTGGACGACACAAGAGTTATCGCGGGTTTTGCATCCGGATAATCCGCGCGTCACTTTTGAGATGTTGCTCAAACGATATAGCGAATATATGGATATCAATACCTATTGTGAGCAAACTCACGAGTCCTGTGTCGGTATAATTGATCGGATCGCAAGCGAATTGCTGGGGTATTCGTGCGCGCTGAGTGATGATATTTATTACGATCTACTAATTCGCATAAAACGCATGAGTAATCGTACCGAATTGATCGATTTTGCATTGCGATATTCCGAGTCAATTGCGATTTACGGTAGTCAGAACTGGCGTGTGTGGAGTAAGTACCGGCAGTATTATCGCCGTTTTATAGAGAATCCGTTGGAACTAAACCGGGTTCATCAAAAATCCAATATCAATTTGCACGATGGGATTTCCTTTCATTTTCGCGCCATCGATTGCATGGCCTCGGGCGGATTGTTGATGTGGTATGACTATCGCGATGGCGATAAGTACGATAGCTATAATCCCGGAAGAGCAATTTATACTCGCGGACTTTCCGATTTTTTCACGCCGCAATTTCATTATTACGAGTTTAAATGGCTGGATTTTGACGATGTTTACCAGCAATTGAAAAGTATCCGCTATCAAGGCAGTCAGGCGCAAAAACAAACGCTGGAGCTTATTAAAAATCATCATACTTGGGGTGTCCGCGCCGAGCAGATTCTCGAGCATATTCAAGCGTTGTAGTACGTCCGGACTAGTTATTAATTTTTAAATTGAATCGCGACCGAGTGTTAATAGATTATTCAAAAAAAACTTTACAGGAATATCACGTTAGTGCTGTTCCCTTCGTCGGGCTTCAGCAGGAGTTTGCCGAACGCCGACAATTGCTGACAGCCGCTTTCGAGTCGGTAGGGCATTCCGCCAGCTATATTTTGCGAGATGACGTAAGAGCGTTCGAGACGGCCATCGCCGATAAACTGGCGGTGAAGTTTGCGATAGGTGTCAACAGCGGTACCGACGCATTGTTTTTGGCGTTGAAAGCCTTGGGTATCGGTGTCGGCGACGAAGTGATAACCGTTGCGCATACGTTTGTGGCAACGCTGGCGGCTATTGTGCATTGCGGCGCCAAGCCGGTGCTTATCGATATCGGCCAGGACTTTAACCTCGCGCCCGACGCTTTACAGGCGGCAATTACGCCAGCTACCAAGGCGATCATTCCTGTGCATATGAATGGTCGTTGCTGCGACATGCCGGTTATATTGGCAATAGCCGAACAATATGGGGTGGCAGTGGTTGAAGACGCTGCCCAAGCGCTGGGAGCGCGCATTGATGGTCGGTATGCCGGTAGTTTCGGCAAATTGGGCGCCTTTAGTTTGCATCCGATGAAAAATCTGCATTGTTACGGAGACGGCGGGTTGGTGACCACTAACGATCCGTTACTGGCGGAGAAAATCCGGATGCTGCGCAACCACGGCCAGAATGAAAACAAGGATTTGATGGGATTTGGTTTCAATTCCCGGCTGGATAATCTGCAAGCCGCCTTGTTGAATGTGAATTTGCGGTATTTTGCGGATGATATCGATAGACGCCGACAGATAGCTGCTCGCTACCATGCCGGGCTTAGCGATTGCCGTGGTGTGCATTTACCGGTTTCCTGTCAGTCCAGTGGGTATTTTGATGTGTTCAGCGCTTATCCGGTACTTTGCCGGGACCGGGCTGGATTGATCAGACATTTGCAATCACGGCACATAGAATGCTTCGTTCATTGGCCGCAGCCCTTACACCTAAATCCGCATTTGCGGCTGGCACCGGTTTCTCTGCCCATGACCGAGAGGGTGGCCCGCGAAGTGTTGTCATTGCCGATACATCCATTTCTGGACGATGCGCAATGCGATTATGTGATTGCGTCAGTCCGGGAGTTTGCCGGTGGCTGTTAATTATTTCATTACCGGTATCTGCGGCTTCGTAGGCAGTGAACTGGCTATCGCGTTGGCGAAAGCAGGTTATCGGGTTGCGGGCGTGGACAGAATGATGCCGCATGCCGACACGGCCGGCGAGTTTGCCACGCTAGGTATTCGGTTTCATCATTTGGATTTACTGGACAGGAGTGGCTTGGCGCCGTTACTCACCGATATAGACATTGTGGTGCATGCTGCCGGCGTATCACGGGTTAGTGATGCACGAGCCAACCCGATGGAATGCGTCAACTCCACGGTTCTGGCGACTACTAACTTGATAGAATTACTCGCCGGAGCGGCTCGCAAGCCTTTGATTATCTATCTTAGCACCCGCGAAGTCAGTTACTACGATACGTTGGACGACACTCAGGTCAATGTCGATCACATCTATGCAATATCCAAGAAATCTGCCGAGCAACTGCTGTTGGCTTTTGCCAATAGTTATGAGATGCCTTTAGCGATTTGCCGGCTTTCGGATGTTTACGGTGGAAAGCGCGATCACGTCAACAAGTTGTTGCCGACGTTTGTAAAACGCGCCAAGCAAAATCAGGCGGTAAGAGTGTTGAATAACCAAACCCGCTTTCATTTTACTCACATCCAGGATGTCATCGATTCGATTTTGGATATTGTTATGCTGCTGCAAACATCAGGACATAGGCAGCGGTGTTTCGAATTATGGTCGGATGAGTCTTACACCGCCGAAGAGTTGGCGGCCTTGGTCGTATCCAGTTTTAAGTCCAATTCGCGTATCGATTACGCTGTGCACGGTGTGGTGCAGGATATTGGGCGGATTCGGCTTGAGTCTCGGACCTGGCAGTTCTCACCCAAATTCAGTCTGAAGGACGAATTGAACCGCCTTTCCGAAAGTTATTAGCCGTGCGGCTCTGAAAGGTGTTGTCTTAGCCGGTAACTTAGCCCTGAAAGCCCGTCTACCTGAATGGATTTGCTGCTGCTGTAAGTCGCCAGGTCGGCAAATCTATCCAGCAAAGTATCAATATCGTGCAACGGATAGCGGAAAATGTTTTCCTCGGGGTAATCGCCTTGCAGCGCAGCAAAATTCAAGTCAACTTTTAAGTCATCTGCCAGATCTATGGCGGTACGCATCTCAGCCAAGGTGCTGTTCATCACCACATAGTTCCAACGGACCAGTTTACGGCCGCTCCGATTAGTCGCTTGAGCCGATGCCAAAAAGTGCAATGTCGCCATCACTTGCCGGTAACTCAGCCCTAGCCGTATTTTTTCGAATGTCGATTGCTGAACGCCGTCTATCGACAGCAGAAAAAACACCGGATTGTCATGCTCGGTCAGCGCGGCAATCCGCTCTTCGGTCAGCAGGCTGCCGTTGGTGATCACATATTTGACGAGATCGGGATTGTCGGTCGTGTCGAATTGATGCAGATAATGGAAAAAGCGCTTGCTGCTGAATACCTCGCCGCCTTGCCAACGGAATACTTTGGCTGTTGCTCGCAGTGTTTCCAGTTTTTGCAATATTTCCTCCGAATGCCGCATGTCGCTCATGTGTGGTTGCGGACACATTATGCAGTCGGCATTGCAGCGTAATACCGGCTGGGTGTCCACATAGATTGGCAAGCCGGACAGTATTTGCGCCTTGTTGCTGTAATCGGCGATGACTGTGGCTATATTGCGCTGCAGGTCAGACTCTTCGGTGGGCAGTTCGAAGTCCAAGTTAATCAATTCATTCGCTGGCGGCGGCTCAGCCGGCGCGGATTTGCGGCCACGCAAATAGGGACATTCGATTTCACAGCCGGCGGCTACGTAATCCCCCTCTGCTACCAGTCTTCGAACAGTTTGTGCGGCGTCCGAATTCCACAGTTGTTCAATACTGTGTTGATGAATATTTCCGAACCGGCTACGGTTTTGCGGGCAGCAGGTGACGTGCCCTGCGGCATTGATCCAGAGATCGGCCCAGGGGTGTACGCAATGATGATGCTCGGCGGTTTTTTGCAAATCCGAGAATGTCGCCGGTTTGTTCATTTCATACCATCTTCTGAATAACTCAGAAACAGATTGGGTTGGCTGAATACCCAATCAACAGCACCATGTTCGAGCGCTTTAATGATGTCTTCGGCGCTGTTGACGATGGGGTCTTCGTGTCTATTGAAAGACGTATTCAATAGGCATAACCCACCTGTTTTTTTGTACCAGGCCATCAACAAATCATAAAAAAATGGGTTGGCTTTCCGGGTCACGATTTGTGGTCTGACGGTTTGGTCTACATGAATTGCTGCGGGCGAATTTAATCTGAATTCATCTGTCACTGGAAAACTCAAAGTCATAAATTCAGCGGATAAACAGGTGTTCTGATAATTTTTTAGGCATCGGTCGGCTAAATCTTCCGCTATGCTGGGTGCGAACGGCATGAAATCATCGCGTTGCAAGCGCAGATTGATTTGGGCAGTGATATTCCTATCGCAGGCCGAAGCCAGAATACTTCTATTACCCAAAGCCCGGGGGCCGAATTCGCTGCGACCCGATACGAGGCCAACGATAGCCTGGTTCTGCAGAATGCTTATCAGCTTTTCGATTGCATTGACCTCGACCACTGCGCGAACGCCATGTTTGAGCCAGGTATTGGCATCGGTCGATAATTCGCACTTTGGACCCAGATAGACATGATCAAGCACGGTCCGCGCTTCCGCCTTAGATAACAAATAGTGATAAACGCCGCCTGCACAGATACCACCATCGCTCATGGCTGGATAGACGAATACCTCATCGACACAGTCGAGCTGGCGGATTTTCTGGTTTAATTTGACGTTGGCAAAGACGCCGCCTGCCAAGCAGATTTGCTTCAAGCCGGAGGATTTGACATGTTTTTCGATCAAGCGGCAGACGATATTTTCCAGCTGTTGCTGCGCGGCGGCGGCCAAATCGTCGCGTTTGAAGCGCGCTGCCTGTTCGGTCAATGCCGCAGAATAATTGCTGAAAAACGGCGTGTAGAGTTCGCCGAAAGCCGGACAAATTACCTCATCCTCCAAACGAATGATCTGCCCGATAAAGTCTTGCGCGGCTTGTGGATCGCCTAAAGCGGCCAAGCCGGTGACTTTGCCCTCATGGCGATTGGCGCTGAAGCCGCACAAATGGGTGATACGCCCGTAAAAATAACCCAGGCTGCGCCAACTGGGGCTGACATAGAGCTCTTCGATACCGTTGCTGCGGTCGGCGCGGCTAATGGTCAGCGATTTAAAGTCGCCGCGGCCGTCGGCGGTAATCACGAGCGCCTGGACAAATGGCGACGGTGCAAAAGCCGCTGCCTGATGGGATTGGTGGTGGCTGCAATTGTAAATCGGCGTATCCGGAAACAGGTCGCGGATTGCCGCGAAAAATGCCCGACGTTTGGTTTTGTCGATTTGCCGCTCGGTTTCGACGCGTTGCCTGATTATTGAACGAGTGGTTTCGTCTGAAATGGTTTCCGCTGACAGTAAGCTGTCGATATAGGCTTGTTCGGCATCGCTATCAATAAAGTCTTGACTGAAGCCGTAACAGATCAAGTCAATATCGCTGCACGTCAAGCCACTTTCTTGCTGGATCCAGGCTATTGAGCGCGCGGGGAAACTATCGTCAAATTTTTTGCGAGTTAAACGTTCTTCACTCACTGCCAGTACTATTCGACCATTCTGAAACAGGCAAACGCCGCTTTCGCTGCCGGAGGTAATGCCCAGTATATTCATTGATTAAGCCAGTCGCGGAAATAGGTTAACGAGGCGTGTAATTGCTCGATACGCCAATCCGCCAGGTTGGGATTGGGTGTGGCATCGGCGATTTGCCCGCGATAGGCATCGACGCCACTGTGTGTTCTGACCAAAAAATATAATGCTACGAGTACGGTGGCCGCGTCGCGCTTGGGGTAATGGCTAAGGCTTGCCATAAGATCGGTCAATTTGCCGGCCAGATCAGCGATTTGTGGTGAGGCTATAGCGTTCTCGGTGTGGGCTTGGCCGGTTGCGATCACCCCGTTGCTTAGGTTGAAGGCGGCAGGGTGGTCTATATGCCATTTCACGCGAAAGTTTTCGTCTTGGTCCGAGAAGTCGAAGTCAAATGCCGGTGCCGAACAGTGCCACTGTAACTGTAGTCGTTCAGCATCGGCGACGAATTGCTGTGGCCGAAATGCTAGCCATTGTGGGGTTAGCAGGTCATCAATTAAGTCACCGACAAACTGATTGTCCATTGCATAGGGATGTAACAGCCGGTAAGCGCGTAGCAGCTGTTCGGGTGTCAATCTGCCGACGCTGGCGGTCCTTAACATCGCCACCAGCCAGCGACTCCAGGTTCCGGCGCGGTAAACCCTGAATAAAATGTCGCTGTTTGCGGCCATGTTCGGCAATAGTTTACCTAGAAAGCCTTCGCGATCGGCTAGGTGATGATAAACCCCGGCGACGAAGGCCAGATCAATATCGTGCGCGGACCCCAACGAGTGGCTGATATCAGCTTGTTCACTAATAATATTTTTTATGCCGTTTTCAGCGACGTACCGATTTAGAAAATCGACATGTTTGGAATTGATGTCCAGGTGGTAAACCTGCCGGCAACCCAACTCCTGGAAGACGATGGCCTGCCAGCCGGAACCAATATCGAGTATGGTTTTATCGCGGAGTTGTTCTATTGATATCCCGAATTTGGCCAGTTCGGCGCAAATTCTGCGTCGATACTTTTGCAAGGTTTGCTGCGGATCGGCGTGGATATGGCTGTGTACATGTTCGGCGTAAAACTCGGTCATAGCCAACTGTGCCGGTAGTTCGGGATCAGACCACATGGTAATAGTCCTTGATGATCTTGGCGGCGCGCTGAGTCCAGGTATGTTTGGCCTGGATTTGTTCGGCGGCGTTAGTGACGATTATTTGTCGAGCCTGTGCGTCGTGCAGGTATCTTTCGGCGTGTTCGGCAAAATCGTGTTCCGAAAACGGCACGTAATGCACGAAAGGTTCGAAGATTTCCAGGATGCCGCCCTCCGCTTTATCGTCCGGTGTCCGCTTAACGAACATCACGCCTCCGGCCGACATGGCATCAAATACCCGAAAATGCGGCCCAACACCTTCGTGCAGATTCAATTTGGTGGACTGATAAATCTGCTTTAGCTCATGACTGTGATCGACAAAATGGTGATAGTGCGGGCGGTATTGCGGCCAGTCCATCCAATTTTCCGAGCCGTAAATCCTCACTGACGCCGAGTTTTCCAGGACTAGCGACATCAACTGATGACGATTTCGTAGTCTGATCATGCGACAGCCCAGATCGTAACGCAGCCTTTGGTCGGCGATCTCCACCGCATGGCCGTAACGTTCTTCGATCAATTGGTAGGCAGAATTAAGATAGGTTACGTTTTCAAAGTTTTCGAAACTTATGTTTTGCCAATAATCGATCAGTTCGTCGTGCAGCCTGCCGAAGTTGATGGGTTCTTGCTGATGTCGGCAAATTTCTCGCGACAACTCTTCCTCGGTCCAGGGTTTGGGAATATGGCCGACAAACGAAAAATCCGAGAGCGGTTGTTGCGGCTGAAAGTTATAGCTAATTTCACATGTGCCAGGCGGTAACCAGTCAACCAAGCCGCCGTCAGCCGTAAACGCGCGCTTCCAATTGCCGCCGAAAAAATAGGTTATATCGCTGCCATGGTAGTAATCTACGGTATGGCCCAGGGTGTCGACAATCCAGGCGATATGCTTGATGTGGGCCGGCAGATTGGGTAAGGCACTGCGGGCACGGTTCATTTCAAAGATCAGATCGGGTTTGAACTGATGGCAAAATTCCAGCAGACAGGGTTCGTCATAATGGCTGACGGAGGCAAATACCTCCACGTCGTGTTGTTCCAGGCCTCTTTTTAAACCGAATAGTAAAGATAAGTAGAATGTGTTGGCGCGAGGCATGAATATTGCCGCGCGTAAGCGTCGCGAAGTCATAATTGCAGCGTATCAAATCCAATTTTGATGGGGCCGTTAGCGGACCCGAAAGCTAAAGCAGATTGGTCTATTCTTATGTTGAGTTCCAATTTTTCAGGACAAATTAAACCACGGGAATGCAAATTAACACACTCGTTGTCATTCCGGCTCGGAGCGGCTCTAAGGGCTTGCCGGATAAAAATATCAAGTTACTCGGCGGCAAACCATTGCTTGCCTGGACCGCGCAAGCTATAGCGCAAGCTGGTTTGACCGGTTGTCTGAGCATCTTATCGACCGATTCGCAGAAATATGTAGAGGAGGCCGAGCAAATCGGCCTGCAGGCGCCATTTATTCGTCCTGATGATTACGCTACGGATACCGCATCGGCCCTTCAGGTTGCAGAACATGCTTTACATTGGTTTCAACAAGCGCATGGCTATTTACCGGACCAGCTAATGTGGTTACAACCGACGTCCCCTTTCCGTTCCCCGGCTATAATTCATCAGGCGTGGACTATGCTGGTGTCAGGAAAGGCCGATGCGGCGATAGGCTGTAAGGAAATCCATCGCGACTTGACCACGCTGTTTCGTTGCGATGACGGCTTTTTATCGCCCTTGAACAAAACCAAGCCGACTCAGACCGCTCGCCAGCAGATTCAGCCGCTGTTGACGCCCAATGGCGCGATGTATTGCTGTAAAACGGCATATCTGTTGGAACATAAATCGTTATATCCCGAAAGAACAATGCCGCTGATCATGAATGCAATCCAAAGTCTGGATATAGACACCGAAGAAGACTGGGCTATTGCCGAGGCTTTTATTAAACAAGGACTGGTATGAACAAGGTTTTAGTCACTGGCGCCGACGGTTTTATCGGCTCGCATTTGACGGAAATGTTGGTAGCGCGCGGCTTTCAGGTGCGGGCGCTGGCGCAATATAACTCCTTCAACAACTGGGGTTGGCTCGAAGATGTGGTCTGTAAAGACCAAATTGAGGTAATTTGTGGTGATGTACGCGACCCGCAGTTTTGCCGGCTTGCCTGCCGTGATGTTGATACGGTGTTCCATCTGGCGGCATTAATTGCCATCCCGTATTCCTACCAGGCCCCGGACAGTTATGTCGATACCAATATCCGCGGCACGCTGAATATATGCCAGGCGGCGCGCGATAATGGCGTCGGGCGAGTGATTCATACCTCCACCAGCGAAGTTTACGGCACCGCGCAATATGTGCCGATAGACGAGAAGCATCCGTTACAGCCCCAGTCGCCTTATAGCGCCTCGAAAATCGCCGCCGATGCGATGGCGATGAGTTTTTTCAACGCCTTCAATCTGCCGCTGACGATCGCTCGGCCTTTTAATACCTATGGCCCCAGGCAATCTGCGCGGGCGGTGATTCCGACCATCATCACGCAGATTGCCAACGGTAAAAAACAGATCCAACTAGGCGATGTGTCGCCGACTCGCGATTTCAATTATGTGGAAGATACCTGCCGCGGCTTTATCGCCTTAGCCGAAGCGGAGCAAGCTATCGGCGAAACGGTCAATATCGGCTCCAATTTCGAAATCTCGGTCGGTGATACTTTAAATATAATCAAAAGCATCATGGCCAGCGATGTCGAGTTTTTGGTCGATAAGCAAAGGCTGCGGCCGGAAAAGTCGGAAGTGAACCGTTTGTGGTGCGACAACAGCAAAATCAAGCAACTGACGGATTTTGCGCCGCAAGTGAGTTTGGAAGAAGGTTTGCGCCGCACCGTGGCTTGGTTCGGCAACGCAGACAATCTGAAAAGATACAAAGCGGATATTTACAATGTTTGACAGTTTTATCCGCCTGGTCCGCGAGATTTATCAAACTAATGATTTTATTCCGCTACACGAACCGCGCTTTGCCGGCAACGAGAAGCAGTATCTGTTTGATGTGATCGACAGTACTTTCGTATCCAGCGTTGGCCCTTACGTCAGCCAATTTGAAATCAAAATCGCCGAATACACAGGCGCCAAACACGCCATAGCGACCGTCAACGGCACGGCTGCGCTACATATTGCCATATTGCTTGCCGGCGTTCAGCCTGGCGAGGAAGTGCTTACCCAGGCGGTGACTTTCGTTGCCACGTGCAACGCCATTCATTACTGCGGTGCAGAGCCGGTGTTTGTGGATATTGAGGCTGGGACGCTGGGTTTGTCGCCGCTAGCCCTGGCGGAATTTTTAGAGCAATACTGCGAGCGCCGTGACGATGGCGTTTACAACAAAAGCAGTGGTAAGCGCATCGCCGCCTGTTTGCCGATGCATACCTTCGGTCATCCGTGCGATATGGCTGGATTGTTACGAGTATGCGACGACTACGGCATACCGTTGGTGGAAGACGCCGCCGAAGCCTTGGGCAGCCGACTTGACGGCCGGCATTGTGGGAAGTTCGGTAAACTGGGCGTGCTCAGTTTCAACGGCAACAAAATCATCACCACGGGTGGTGGTGGGATGATCTTGACCGACCATGATGATCTCGCGCGGCGGGCCAAACATCTCACAACCACCGCAAAGCTGCCGCACGCCTGGAAATTTACGCACGATCAAATCGGTTTTAACTATCGGATGCCAAACCTCAATGCGGCGTTGGGGCTGGCTCAACTTGAGCAATTGCCGATTTTTGTCGAACGCAAACGCGTGTTGGCGCAGAGTTACCTGGAATGGGCTGCGGGCGCTGGTGTGGAAATCGTCTCGGAACCGAGCGATGCTTGTTCTAATTACTGGCTGAATGCCTTGTTACTGGATGATGTGGTGCAACGCGATGCCTTCCTTGAATACAGCAACGCTCAAGGCGTCATGACGCGCCCGCTATGGGATTTGATGGTGGACCTGCCGATGTATAAAGATTGCCAACACCACAGCTTGGTGCAATCAAGGCGTTTGGCAGAGCGACTGGTCAATGTCCCCAGTAGCGTGGTCTTGTGATGGCTAATGTGCCGCGCAAAATTTGCGTTATCACGGGCTCCAGGGCTGAGTACGGTTTGTTGTACTGGTTGTTACGAGACATTCAGGATGATAGTGAATTGGCGTTGCAATTAATCGTAACCGGCATGCACCTGTCGCCGGAGTTTGGTTTGACCTGGCAACAGATTGCCGCCGACGGTTTTGCTATCAATCGCAAGGTCGAAATGCTGTTATCTTCGGATACGCCGGTGGGTATCAGTAAGGCCATGGGTTTGGGCTTGATTGGATTTGCCGACGCCTTAAATGAATTGCAACCGGATATCGTAGTTGTCTTGGGGGATCGATTTGAAATATTCGCAGCTGCGCAGGCGGCGATGAATTTACGCTTGCCCCTTGCCCATATCCACGGTGGCGAACTGACCGAAGGTGCGGTGGACGATGCCATCCGTCACGCCATTACCAAAATGGCTCACTTACATTTCACCTCAACCGAGGTTTATCGGCAGCGGGTGGTTCAACTCGGCGAGCAGCCTGATCGGGTATTCAATGTGGGTGCGCCGGGACTGGATAATGTTTATCGCTTGCCGTTGCTCGACAAAGAACAGTTGGAGCAGGTGCTTGGTTTTAAGTTTGGCAAGCGCAATCTATTGGTTACCTTCCATCCGGTTACCTTGGAAACGGCAACCGCTACCAAGCAGTTTGATCAGTTATTGCGGGCCTTGGATGAGTTCGATGACGTTCATATCATATTTACCCACGCCAATGCCGATGCCGATGGCAGGGCCATAGCTGGGATGATAGAAGATTATCGGCAACGTCATGCGGATCGGGTGACCAGCTTTGTTTCCATGGGCTCTCAGCGTTATCTATCTGCATTGAAGCTGGTCGACGCTGTGGTTGGCAATTCTTCCAGCGGTATTTTAGAAGCGCCGGCATTTAAGGTTGCCACCGTCAATATTGGTGATCGCCAGCGAGGACGGATCTGTGCCAGTAGCGTAATCCACTGCGCGCCGCAAACCGATGCGATCCGCGCCGCCCTGCTAAAAATATTTTCCGGCGAATTTGCGAATACCCTGAAGTGTGTCGAAAACCCCTACGGTCAGGGCGGCGCTTCGGCGCAGATTAAAGAGCTTCTGAAACACACGCCTGTGGATGGGCTGCTGAAGAAGCGTTTTTACGATTTGAAGGTGGTTGTATGAGTGTTTTCATCATTGCTGAGGCAGGTGTCAATCATAACGGCAGTTTGCAAACCGCCATGCAACTGGTCGATGCGGCGGTAGCTGCCGGTGCCGATGCGGTGAAGTTCCAGACCTTTAAAGCCGAGAAATTAGTGACTCGGGCTGCGAGCAAGGCCGAGTATCAGAAACAAACCACTGGTGCAGCCGAGAGCCAATTGGATATGCTGCGCAAGTTGGAGCTGAAATACGAATTTCATTTTCAGTTGCGTGACTATTGCCATCGCCAAGGCATTGAGTTTCTTTCGACCGCGTTCGATTTCGATAGTTTAGCGTTTTTGGTGGACGAACTCGGTCTATCCAGATTGAAAATTCCGTCGGGTGAGATTACCAACGGGCCGTTTTTGCTGGCCCATGCCCAAACCGGGAAGGATATTATTGTCTCTACCGGCATGGCCACTCTCGGTGAAGTGGAAGCGGCGCTGGGTGTATTGGCGTTTGGCTTTCTAGGTTGGGAGCAACCGTCTCTGGCGGCATTTCAGCAAGCCTACGGCTCGGAAGCGGGGCAAGCGGTTTTACATGAAAAAGTCACCTTGCTGCATTGCACCAGCGAATATCCGACGCCGATGACGGATGTGAATTTGCGGGCGATGGACGTGTTGCAGCAGGCTTTTTGCCTGCCGGTCGGCTATTCAGATCACACCGAGGGGCTGGTCGTGCCGATTGCCGCTGTGGCGCGGGGTGCAATATTGATCGAAAAGCATTTCACCTTGGATCGTAGTCAAAAAGGTCCCGATCACCAAGTATCACTGGAACCGACTGAATTAAAACACATGGTGCGGGATATTCGCGCCGTCGAACAGGCGCTTGGTCGTCCGGGCAAGATGCCGCAAGCCTTGGAATTACAAAATCGTACGGTCGCCCGCAAAAGTTTGGTGGCGCATACATCAATAGCCGCGGGTGAAATTTTTAGTGCCGAAAATTTGACGACCAAGCGGCCCGGAACCGGTCTGAATCCGATGGAATATTGGCGATTACTTGGTCAAACCAGTCATCGTAGCTATGACGTGGATGATTTGATCGAATGAGTAAACCGGTCATTTTACTGGGAGGCGGTGGGCATGCGCGGGTGTTGCTCGACATGTTACGGCGGTTGGAAATCGAAATACTGGGCATGGCCGATCCGCACCGACTGCCAGGAAGCGAGCATTTTGGGGTCAAAATACTGGGCGATGATTCGGCAATACGGGCTTACGCAGCAAACGATATCGCGTTAGTCAACGGCATAGGCTCTCTGCCACGCGGCGCTGGCTTGCGCGGAAACCTATATGAACAATTTGTGAAGCAAGGGTATGTGTTTCAAACGTTAGTTGATCCGCGCGCGTTTACAGCCGGTGGCGTGCAACTCGCACAGGGCGTACAGGTCATGGCCGGCGCCATTATTCAGGCAGGCACAAAAATTGCTGAAAACTGCATAGTCAATAGCGGGGCGATTGTAGAGCATGATTGCCGCATTGGTCGTGATGTGCATATAGCGCCGGGTGCGGTGCTGAGTGGGGGGGTGGAGTTGGGCAATAACGTGCACATTGGCACCGGCGCCACCATCATTCAAGGCCTAAGAATCGGTTCCGGCAGCGTGGTGGGCGCGGGCAGCGTTGTGACGCGCGATATCGGTTGTAAGCAGATTGTCTATCCACCGCGTTCGCATATACAGGATTTGTAACTGGATTAATAAATGAAACAGCATTGGCAGCAGGTTTTGATTCGACCAGAAGCGACGTTGCGAGCGACTATCGAGGTGATTGATCGTGCCGCCTTGCAGATTGCTCTAGTCGTAGACGACCAAGAAAAATTGCTGGGTGTCGTCACGGATGGTGATATTCGTCGGGCCTTGATTCGCGGATTGTCCTTGGAGCATCCGGTTTTTGAAGTGATGAATAAGCGGCCGAAAGTTGCCGCTTTAAATGACAGCAAGACCCAATTGATAGCCATTATGGAAGGCCATCATCTCTACCAATTGCCGGTTGTCGATGAACATGGCAGGGTGGTGCGGCTGGAGTCGTTGCAAGCGTTGTACAAGCAGCCGGCATACCCAAACCCGGTTTTTTTGATGGCGGGTGGGTTCGGTACGCGTTTGCGGCCGTATACGGACGAATGCCCCAAACCACTCTTAGAAATCGGCGGCAAGCCGATTTTGGAAACCATTATTGAGAATTTCGTTAAGTCGGGTTTTCGGCAGTTTTACATCGCCGTGCATTATCGCGCGCAGCAGATCAAAGACTACTTTGGTGACGGGGGGCGGTGGGGCATCAAAATCGATTATATCGACGAGAGCGAGCCTATGGGTACGGCGGGCGCGATTGGTTTAATGCCGGACAATTTGCCGGACGTACCCTTGATTGTGATGAACGGCGATATTCTGACTCAGATCGACTTTTCCAGGTTATTGGCCTATCACAACGAGCAACAAGCTATCGCTACCTTATGCGTACGCCAATACGAATACCAAATTCCCTACGGCGTCGTGAGATTGGAGCAGCAAAGAGTCGTAGGGATAGAAGAAAAGCCCTTGCAAAGCTGCTTGGCCAACGCGGGAATTTATGTGCTGGATCACAGTTTGATCAACAGCATCGCAATGCAGCAAAAGCTGGATATGCCGACCTTATTAAACCAACAAGTGGCTGCAGGCGAGATAGTGTCTATGTTTCCGGTCAATGACTATTGGTTGGATATAGGTCGCGAAGCCGATTTTCTGAGAGCACAGGGCGAATTCGCCAAGTATTTCTGAATTAGAGGGTTAAAGTTCTCCAAACCCGGGCCGATACATCATTCGAGTTTGAAACAAATCTTTTTAATTCAACACAACACAAAATCTTCGAAGCGCTGAACGTTCTCGAAATTTGGAGGGTAACATCATGGCAATGGTAATCAACACAA
>Ga0123388_1121862_pt1 | contig 24861 bp, 8 predicted proteins | sample T0HHNO3metaT_FD_89916 | JGI IMG/M metagenome (GOLD analysis project Ga0123388, IMG submission 89916) | Methane-oxidizing artificial microbial communities from Washington, USA to study methane cycling - T0-HHNO3 metaT (Metagenome... | ecosystem: Engineered > Modeled > Simulated communities...
CGGCGAATGTTTTCTTCTCGGTTTTTTGGACATCTTCTGCTCCATTGTTTTGTCCTTACGGACGTTCAAAAGTAGCAGGGATTTTCACTTAACCGGCTGTTCAATTTTTCGGGGCCAGCTCTAACAAATTAAAAAGACCGGACAGCACGCACGCTAAGCTTACTGTATTTATTGTAGCGATCCTGGTCGCCATTGCCGAAGCCCTGGATCCAGGCGCTGTTGATGTCTTGCTCCGTAGCGCTCCAATAGTCGTCTTTAGCAAAACCGCCCACCACGTTTTCTGTGTTCATATAAGACTTTTAACTCAGTCTTTGTCGGCAAATGCCAGCCGGAGCCATAAGCGCCTGCAACTGTAACAGCGTCACTCCAACTTAGTGAATTGATCTCATCGGCTGCTTTCGCTTCCAGGCCATGCTCACCCATATCATCGACATAATAGACTTTGCCACCTTGGGGGCCACTGTCGCCGAGCCCATTTATTGCAGCAGTCTTAGCTCTCTCGCTATATGGAATGGCCGGACTAACAGTGCTTTCCGCTTGAACAGCATGCCCCAATAATAAACCCACAGCCAATAAAACCACTTTTGCTATTTCTTTGAGATCAATCATGGCAATGCTCCTTATTTCTGTTTGGCTGTTAGTGGTTCACTGTCGCTGATGCGGCGCTTTACGCAAGTTATTAAGTTCACAGCCTAGATTAGCGAGGGTATTTATTAGTTCCTGGTATTGGCTATCATAGTGAAAGGCCAGATGACTTGCCTGCCCCAGACTACAAAGTGGGCAATTGGAGATGGATGTTGAACATGGTTTGCCTGAGTTTAGAGTCAACGAAATGTATCGAAGTGTCTAGCGATACTGTCACAGCAAATTAAATCTTAACTATCAGCTGTGGTGCTAGTAAACTCGGTGAAGAATGGCAGTTTTCAGAAATCGGAATTCAATGCCAGCTTTCCGGCGATGAATCTGAAGAGTGGACCGTCAACACCCAACCCTAAGGCGACGATCAGCGGTAAATCTAAATTCTCTTCAAAGCCGACATTCAAATTCATAACGACAAAGCTATTGCGCGCCTTCCGACCAGTCAACGACTAACCAAAGGTCATCAAGCGCATTCGAATCAGATCGGATCTCGAATGTACCAAAGGGTTGAAACGGCGACTGGTCAAAGGCTGCTCCGTTAACAAGTTGGCTATTTCCAATAGCCTTGTTGTTGTGTATGAGCTCAACATCACCCGATGCGTCGCCGGTGAAGAAAATGTGGATTCGTTTCGCCGGTTGAGTCATCTTTTCTAAACGATAAGGAAAATGCTCTTTCCCAAGGTTAAACTTCAAATGCGCTTTACCATCTTCAGAGACTACACGTTGTTTGAATTTTGCCCATTCACTACCGAATTCATGCCGCATCGAAAAAACTCTCGCTGAACTATTCTTAAGCCAATTTTCAGCTGCTTGTTCGGCGCTCGCTCTGCTTCCTTCCGGCCTAGCGGTGTAACGAACTGTGATAATGACATCCGCTATAGTGTCGTAGTCGAACGGTCGTGGTTTCCCGAGAAGTTCGAGTGACCAGGAACTGATAGCCCCTGCATTTTCAAATGGTAGATATCGCTCATCTCGCAGATTAGTTTCGAACAGCCCGCTATCGCTCTGGGCTCCGCTGGTAATGATCGTCTTTACAGCAGCTGCGTATGGTATGAAGTTAGTTGTGTCATCCTGAGGGTTATTACCATATCCGCCCGACCCTTTGCGCACATAACTCTGAGTGAGTACCAATGCACAATTCACGCTGGCATAGGGCCCTACGACGCAGGGTATAGAGACCGCCACCGACTTGATGCGACGAAAGCTGTGGCCCGGGCAGTCCAGATCAAAAAGGGCTTCTGCTATTTCGAATTCACTGCGGCCTGACTGCCGCAGCTCGATGAGTTTTAGAGGGAACCAATCTCTGAGGCTTATGTGTTTCGTGATCTCATATTCACGTGTGTTGGCCTCGGCATAGGCCATCTCGAGTCGCTTCAGATCGAAATAGAGTTTTTCACCAGCAAACAGACCTTCTCTTCCGGCAAGATAGCTATTTTGAACGAACCTCAAATCCGAGTTTCCGACCTCATACTGAAGCGCATTTTCAGCTTTCTTGGCCACATCAAAAGCAAACTGAAAGCACTTCGCATGCAGGCTTTGCGCCTCGCGCTTCATCCAAAGGTAAAACTCTTCAGTGGTTGTTTTACGCCGGTCGCCCGACATTAGATTTTGTTCATTCGTCAGAAATTCCAAAACATCCTTAGATTGTTGAATTTGAGTGAGATGGTGTTCATGTTCGCGCTTGGCAATGTATTCTCGTAGTTCGGCAGATCGGTACTGCTTATAAATTTGTGTTAGTTCGCAAGCTGCGAGTTTTCGTTGAAACGCCCAATCTTGTTCACGACGCGAGTAGGAGCCCATTTTTCCGGCCAAATTTGCTTCATGGCTCAGACGCCCAGCAACGCCATTCGCAACGTCGGTTAATCCTCGCATGAATGCTCCTAGCTGCGTTCCTCCAAAATTGATTCCAACTCCAAGACCTAAAGGTTTTGCTGCCGCTTCTGCGTCGGGGATCATACTCAAAAATGCTCCGGTCGCCTGAATAGCCATAGCTACTTCTCGAACGATTTCGGTCGCTTCGAGGAGATCGATCTCATGCGCCTCCTCATCAGAAACTTTATGTCCGCCATCGCGAAAGCTTGAGCCAATCTGAACATTGGGATCATCTGCCGCAACGTCTGGTTCAACCAATGTTGAGGCACGCTGCTCAAACAGTTTACGATCAAATAACGGATAATCGGGTAGTTTAATTTGATTATTATCAGTGCCAAGCAGCCTGTCGTAATGCCGGAAGCGTTGGAAAGCCGTCTGAAGGTTGGCTTCGATTCCTTCTCGGTTTTTTATTGCTTCTTGCCATTGAGCGTATTTGACCGCTTCAACTAACCCGAGCATCCCTACCTCATGCCGGGCACGAAGCACACTCAGAGTTTCGCCATCTTTTTTCTCCAGGGCCGATAATATTTGGCCACCGAGCGATTTGACCTCCTGGGCCATTTCAAGCGCTTTCTGGAGAAGAAATTGGAAACGAACTGGAGATAAGGCGCCCGCAGAGCCGTCAATGATTGCCCCGATGTCCACGCCGGCTGCAATCGCCCGAGCAAGCATGGCGGGATCAATGGGCGGAGCAAATAATGGCAGTTGACGAAACACGCCTTGCAAATTGAGGCTGTTTCGGATTTTGAACAGCCGGTCACCCACCGTGTCCCAGTAACCGATATATTTCTCGTTTCTAGGAATACAGAAATACAGGCTGCGTCCCACGCTTTCCAGAACAGCATGTTCCGGCTTAGTTTCAGTAGCTTCTGCTGGGGGGAACAAATCGAAAGCAATTTCCGCTTCCAACGCAACCGCCGCGTTGCCAAATTCATCGAGTTGATTCCTGAGGCTTGCATAGGTTTGTTTTTTTACGGAACCGCGCCGGGGTATGGCTTGCGGACGCGGCCCCAAAATATTCGCGGCGAGAACGTAGATCTGCATCGCTTCATTAATGCTTTCGCGCGTATCCTGACGAAAGAGGGAATCTCCCCAGGCAATCAGATTATCGAGATACGCCATTACCGTGGCATACATATAGGCTGTGGGTCTTGTTCGAGCCACAAGGTGAGGTCGAAAGGGTTTATCGCGCCAGGCACCGATTGCTCTAACTGTTGCATCGCGTGCCACGGCATTGTCACCGGTGGCCAAATTAAACATCACTTCTTCTATAAGTTCGACTTCATCAATTCTGAAAGGCTTGAATTTCCAAAAACGCTTTGGTCCAAGCGCCGGATTAGAATTATCGAGTGGATCGAATATATGATGAAACCACCGTTGCGCTTCTGCGTACCTGCCGTTCTTGCCAAGATTAAGTGCAATTGTGAAAGGCAAGTGATAAAAAACCTCCCAGTTGTATACCGCATAGGCACCAGCTTGGTAGTCGAAATCGAGGTCGTCGACGGGTAAACCTTCATCTTCCAGGGCCGAGTCCGCCTTGCGTAGTGCCAAGACAGCAACGGGTGAATTTTGAAGGAGGGCCGGATCAATTTCAGGGATGGGACTACTGGCACCGTAATCCCTCATGAAATAGGTACGCCTCAAGTCAACATCGGTGTCGAGCTTTTCGAGTCCATCAATGTCGTTCAAAATCAGCTCAGCCATGAGTTTCTGGGCGTAAGGGTGTGTGTGGCCGGTAAATTTGTACAGTACACGCCGAGCATGGTGTACAGTGTGTTGATATTCGTGTTCGCTTTTTATTTTTGTCCAGTAACCCAAAGATGCTTTGTAGGAATCGATATACCCGTGGAAATAGCGACTTTTCATCTGAGTACCCCTTTTAAATTGAATTCCCTGATGGTGCGAACAAGAGCAGGCTGAAGTCCTTCACTCACGTTGGCTACCATCGACGGGGATATTGTCTTTGCTAACTGAAGGGAATTTGCATCAAACGCTTCTGAGTGAGCTAATGGACTAATCGTTCCTTTTGGTGTCCGAATGACCGTACGCGCATCGAATAAAAATTTACTTACATTAAGAGGTATCTTAATAATACTGGCGGTGCTCGGCGCAATATCAACCGCATTGGGAATGATGATATGCAATGGAATATAAATTTTCGGTTCGACGTATTCGCTAGTGGTAACGATCCAATCAGTCCATTCATGGACAGTAGTTTCAACAACATAGGGCTCTACGAAAAATGTGTGGTCTCTCGTTGAGGATTCATAGAAGAAGGGCGCGGCTAATGCTGCAAGCGAGTTGGGTGGAAATGGATTCTGTAGCCAATACACTCCGTGATGCCAGCTGCCGTCATTCCAATATAACTCCTGGGGATTACCATTTTCATCGAAATACACCACATGTTGCGTTTGCATTGCTTCAAATGAATAGCCCGCCAGATTGGAGCCTGCCTTTGGGGCTGAAGTAACGGTATTAGTTAGAATATGCTCATGCCAGCCGTTCAGCCACCAAAGCTCAACTACTTGATCGTTTTCACCTCGATAAACAACATGATGTTCTGAAAATCCCTCTGTAGCGTAACCGACAGGATCACCCTTTGCCTTCGTCGAGTTCGCACCAATGGGATTGTAATTCCACAAATCTGAATTTCCCCACAACTCGTGAATTCGGTCGTCGATCCCACGATAGACCACATGATGTGTCCCGTGACTTTGAAATGTATAGGCTGCTGGATTAGAACGGGGCGCTGGTTTGACGACGCCGACTATTGATTCGGTAATGTTTTTATGTGACCAATTTTGTCCATAAAAATCACTTTGAAGCTCGTGAATGTCACCGTCATCACCAAGATAAATTATATGGCGACTCAAAATGGTTGTGATACCGGACTCGGTTTTCGTTACAACAAACCCAGTCGGATCACTGTTTATCTTGGGAATCCCTGGTAACAGCTCTTTCGTATCCCAGTTACCCAAGGGTGACCTAAGCGTGACAAGCAATCTTTCGTCCTTGGTTCTAAACACTATTCCACGCTGAGGGAGAAATACTCCTCCGTAAGGTTTACCCTCTGGATGCCCGTCTGGATTTGACGCTTGATAAACAGTTTCCGCTTGCCAGCCTGTTCCCATCTGTTCATTGTCGTCCATGATTGAATCAAGTTGAGACCAAACTAGCTCGTATACCTTCGTGGCTCCAGCATATGCAATGCAAATCATGCCACGATCATCGATGGCGTAGCCGTAGGGGTCGCTTACTGCGGGCTCGATGTCGACAGTTGGATCAGCCCTTTCAGCATCTGCACTTGGTGTCTGATAAAACCATCCATTTCTTGTCCAGAAGAGATCGTAGATGCTGCCATCACTGGAGCGATATACCACATGCTGGGCGTTCTGCGGTCCAAAAATAAAGCCGCTCGGCCTCCCTACTCCAGACGGCGGAATTTGAGATGGAACGGGGAGAGTATCGTTGCTAGGCACAAGTAGTTTAAAGTCGCCGCCTCGTTCCAGAATGGTGTAGCTGCCACTTTTGACGTCATTACTCCCGGTTTGCGAGTTCTGCTCCACCGCGGAAACGAACTGGGCTTGTAAGGAATTAGAACCTTTCCATTTCGAGCCAGTTTTTTTAATATTGGCAAATGGCGGCGAGGGAGGAGCGTCTGCCGATAGAATTGAGGCTGGAGGGGCCAGCTTGCTGTAGAACCGGAAACGATGCCCCTTGCCTTCGTTGTGTTTAATATGAATTTCGAGGTCGTCATCCTCTATACCTTTAGCGTTTTGTATTAACACTGCACGTACGAAAAAAGCTTCCTTATCGCTATCAGTCGTGGCTTTTAATCCGTCGAAATCCGTCTCTACGAACCCAGAAATCGACGATCGGTTCACCCACTTACCACTAATTTTTTCAACCCAGTGAAGTTGAACTTTAACCTTAGTTGTCGAGCGCAACTTGCTGGCTTCAACCGAATCTGCGCTCGGTTTGAATGTTGTCGGGGTATTTGGATTCTCTTTAGTCTCCTCAAAAAACGCAGTCCAAAATAAATACATCCTCCCCCGCCACAAAGTAAGCACCAGATGCGCGCCTTCAATTCCGACATCAATGGGCTCCCATGGCGTCCACATACCGTGGCTGACCTGACGATAAAAATACTTGTGCGGCCCATGTGGCGTACGTCCTAGTACGTGTATGATTGAACTGTCGGCACTGGGGCCTGGCTCAAAATACATGGTCAGCATTTCAAGCCGCGCAATCTGTTCGAGACCTTTCAGATAGTCGAACAAAGCGGTTCGAACGAGGTCATCATTGACGTCTCCCTCCAAAAGTTTGCCTTCCAGCTCCCTAAAGATGTGGCTTTTATCATCCCGAAATTCCGGATCGAGCCAATTCTCTGGCCAAATAAACATTTTACGGTTGACTTCCCAAACGCGGTATCGACGCACCCATTCCCATCGCTTGGCATCGATTATTTGTGGATCAACGCCTTCAGGCTCGAGATTCATTAAGCAGCGTTGAACGAAAAGCTGCACTGACGAAATTGCCGCCTGAATTCGAGATGCCACTACAACTGGCTCCATGCCTGGATCAAGCAACAGATATTCAAATAGCTTTTCGGGCGTGTCGCCATACTTCGGTTTTTCACCCTCCATCACGTGTGTGAGATGTGAGACCAAAGCGTCGCGCTGCTTCTTTCTTAAAGAGTCGTAGATCGGTTTAACCAATCGCCGCCAAGCTGAAGGGCTATACCGTCCTTTAAGGGACGAGCGAACCTTGCGCGCTACCACATCGTCGATAGGTGCACTCGCGAACTGAACGACATCGGCGGGTTTTAGACCGATGCGGGTAAAGCACTTGAGCGACTCGATCGTCCTGCGTAAAGCGGCTGGATCAGCTAGAGCCGGAACCTCAAAAGTTTCCGACCTAATTGTTTTTGCGCCGATCGCATAGAGTGCGGGTTCTAACCAAGCCACTTTAAGACCTGTTAGCGCGGCCACCGCTTCGTGTAATACCTTCTCTCTGTCAGCAATGGGGTGATCGGTGTCCAACGGCGGCCTAGCGGCCGAAAGAACCGCCAAGATTCGTTCGCTTCGGCCAAATTCTTTCCGCACGGCGGCAAGTTCGAGCCAAACAGATAATCTACTTCTGATTTCTCGGGCTTTAGCATCGGATGTAACCTCTTCAATCGGCAAATCATTCAAATTCAGCGCCTGCGAAACACCTCTGAGGTAAGAAAGTTCAGTGTCTGTGATTTCTAGTGACTTCAGGAGATCAAGTGTCGCTCGAAGACGCCGCAGGGAAGCCGTGATTCGACCAGGCTCACTAAAACCATTTTCTATAAGTGGTTTTCCGGTTTCATCCAATAACGTATTGCTGAGTAGGTTGCTGATGAGCCCATCCGGTGCCGTGAGCTGAGCCGCCAATGTCTGGACGAGTAACAGGTTTTGTTTATCGACCAGGATCTTTTGTTGCTGCAGGTCAGGAGAACCTTCATGCGACAAGGCTAGAATTGCAATACGAGCAGGGTCGTTATCAGGACTGGGTTCATCGGCAATGCCACGGTAACGGCAAACTCGCTCAATGAACGCAATTTCAACACCCGTTTCCCGTATAAGATCCAACTCCTTTACAAATGCCAGAGTTTCGTTCCAGGGAATGTCTTTGGTAACTTCGGTCAATGGAGCCGTGTCAATGGCAGACAATGGCTTTCGTTCCGAGAGGCTCAACAATGCTAAGAGTTCAGTAATTGAAACCTCAAGTCCACGCGCCAAAATTGCATGACGCATCAGTATTGAAAGGTTTGCGATCGACAGATTTCTATTGTTTACGCCTGCCGCATTCAAAATCGGCTCAATCTCGTCTTCTGAAAGTTGAAGGGCTTGGCGAATTCCATCCACATGATCAGCAATTGGAACGGTTTCAGTCAGCACATGTCCCAAGCGTTTCTTGAATACCTCGTGATCCAAAACAGCCCGCCCCATGAACAAGCGCTCATATAGGCACGAGATCCCAGTCGTTGGTATATCGCTCCAAAAAACCAGGATCTCTTCCCGCGTCACCCGATCTTCAAAGCTTTCCCTAATTTCCTCGACATGCGCGAGATAGCAGAGCGCCGTTTTTATCGCATCCGGCCAAGTTTTGACGGTTAACGAAGACACCGAGGGCATTACCGCCATCAAAGCACGATCTAGTTCGTGGATATCCCAACCCAGCTTTTTATATAAGCGCACGAAAGCATTCAGTTTAAGAAACCTGAGTGATAACTCCCCTTCAACATAGCTGGGTTCCTGATCGAAGGCCAAACTTGTTAAAGAAAAGTCGCAACCGACGCTCGGTGATTGCAAGAGTAAGGTTGAGCGCCGAATATCGCCTGTTCGCATAAATCGAAGTTCATCGACCTGAATGCCTTGAGCAGATAACGATGCTTCCAGCTCGCTTCGGCTGGCGGGGCTCAACGGTGTGCCTTCGCCGAAATATCGATCGAGCAAATGAGCATCAACACCCAGCCTATTTAACGAGATCAGGACCTCGATTTCGGGATTGATGAAACGTGTTCGGATCAACTCGACTAGCTCCTCGTAGCTCACACCCAAGCGTCTGGCCAGCGTCTTCGCGTTGCGAAGCCCTTTTTCGGAGGGCCGAGTAACACCGTCGACTGTCTCCGTTGCAACAAGTGCATCAGCCGCGGACGTGTAGCCAAACAGCAAATACCATTCATCGCTTTTGGTTAGCGCTGAAATATCCGCCGGCGAAAACCCGAGCCGCTCGAACCAGACATCCATCCAGCCGTCAGCGCGTGCCGCCGCAGAGGCGGAGAGCGAAGATGGACGAACTAAAAGTTCGCGTAACCGCCACAACGGGATGCCAAGCTGATTCAAAAACGTACGGACCATTTCAATCGGTAAATCAAATGGAAGCGTAATCGGATATACCAGATCGCGAAGACCGGGCTTGCCCTTATCCCCAACGTATGCACTCCAAAGAATATTTTGCGGTTCTGCTAACAAGTCCTGACTTGAAGCTTCCCCGACATCGTAAGCCTCTATTTCAGGCGCCGACTGATCGGCCATCATCAACTGCTCGAGTATTTCATTAATAAGGTCGATGTGCGGGAGCGCAACGTTGGTGTTTTCACAAGTCAGTGCGATATTTTTGATATCCGGACGACGCGCGTTCAAAGCGTCGAACGGCTTGCTTTTGGTGTAATCGACGCCAATACGTACTTTATAAGCACCTTTAATGGTTGCCCAAGCCTCTTCATCCGGGTCGATGAAAGCGAGCAAATCGACAAGATAGGCAGCAGGGCTCAACACGGATTGACACTGATTGCATTCGCAGTAGTCGACGGAGCCAAATAACGTCTCGAGTGTTGGGAAAAGCCCTGCAAGCTTCTTCCGTGTAGCAACTATTTGATCGTCCCGCTTACTAGTGTCATCCGGGCTTGATCCGGGTGCATAAGAAACGGTATTGAGGCGTTTCAGCCCGTCAAACACGTTGAATACCGTTGCGGCCTGCTGTTTTGCCTTCCAATAGATACTTTTTCTGATGTCCAAATCGCCCGCTTTAGGTTGGGTACGGAAAAAAATTCGGATCCGTTCATGGAAGGCATCAAAATCGTGTCTCGCAATTTCTGTTGCCGACGAAAAACCGGCCGCCATGAGGGCATTCATGGACTCATCGTCTGGGCTAACGCTATACAAGGAAGATAATTTGCGAACCGTGGCAAGCGCACTTTCCTGCATTTCCGGAGCAATCTCTTTCCATACTGCCGAACTATTGCTCGCGATAAAATTGCTTAATGGCGTCTTGCCCAAACGAAATCCCAGGTTGGTCGCGTTTTTCAAAAACCGACCAACATTGTCTGCGTCAGGAACTGCATCCATTTTTGCGGTCGCGATACGATCCACAGTCACTGCGTGCGTATCCATTTGTCGTACCCGCCGAGACAGTTCGGAGGCATAGGCATCGACCCTCTGTTCTAATGACTGTCCGATGATTACGGATGGCACAAGCCCACTGAGCTTATTCTCATCCCCCGAAGATAGTTCGTTCAATAGATCCTTCCATTTGCTTTCTTCGTAGTAGCCAAGCTCAATCAATTCTAGAATGCTTGCCGAGATCTTTGTATTGAGGTTCGCAGATAGCTCCGCATTATTGAACGTCAAATAGGCGAGTTTTCCCTGAATTTGTAGCCGTTCTAAACCGGCATCCGATACACCGACAGCTTTGGCTCGTTCCCAGATATTTTTAGTTGCCTCTTCTTTAATGACACTTGTGAATAAAGCCTTGTCAGCATCGGATAATTGCGCGGAGCTGACAAAATCCTTTGGTGCCGATACCGCACCAGATATTCGATTGTTGAATTTGAAGTTCCCCGCAAACTCTCGAAATGCAGCAATGTTGCTGTCGATGCTTGCGGCGTCCACCATTCCGGCTGCGGATGCTCGTCTCAATACATTTGCTACGGTCTCCGTCCGCAATTGGGCCAATTTGCGTGGATCCATCGGAAGACCTGAACGAGCCATCGCATACAAACCTTCGGCTGGAACATTAATATGATCGGATAGGCTAAAAGCCGTTGACGCGAGGGCTAGCGCCCCAGGGTCCCAGCCAGTCTTGCCGGCAAGGAAACTGAAATCCGTTCGGCCGTCTCGCTCAATCGCATTTTTGAAGCCGATCATCTTCTCACCCGCATGCGGGGCAACTGCTTCCGTTAACCGCTTGAATTCAGCGGCTAGTGGCTGAACGGCGCTCGGCGCAATCAAGTCGATTCTTTCATCCGCCGCCAAATCAAACTTGGTTGCGGAAAGTTGTACCTCGCGATTATTGCTATCGATCGCATGAATTTCCAGGTTCGAAGCGCCAGATAAGACAGTGCTGTATTCCCCCGATTCTGTCGTTTCGATATTTCCAGCGACCAATGTCAACTCCCCGCCCAGCCCTCGTTGATAGAAATTGAGTTTCACCTTGCTGGCTGGAAGACCATGCTCGAGGACAATACTGCCGCTCACGACTTGGGTAGGCGAAGATGAAACACCACCGCCCGGCGACGGATTCGTTGGTGGTGAATTGGGAATCATGACATCAGGAATCCGCACAGAACCTAAGGCTGCTGCAGAATTTGCCGCTGAGATACCAGTGACTAATGTCGAACCAATGCCGACATTGCCAGCAGCGATTCCGGAAGGCATAGTATTAGTGGTAACAGCAGACTCGGCTATTGCCACTGTGCTTGGTTGCTTGGCAATAGCGGCCGCCGTCGCCGCATCTACCTGCCCAGTTGTTGGCAATTGATTGCGCGTTTGAATTTCTAAAACTGCATTGCGAGTGGCTGGGCCGAAAAAACCGCGTCCTGCTTCAGATTGGGGAATCGTCAATCCCTGAGACAGAAGGGTTTGATGTAAAGCGGAAACATCGTTCCCCATCATGCCAACTTTTATGATTTTTTCAGCCATGCCGCTCTCCAGCTATTGTTATGAGTTACCTTTACCAGCAGCCTGTGTAGTATCTATCTTGAGCCGCACGATGGCTTGGTTTTCCCGTATCCTCGGCACGAATGCCTCAACAATCCTAGCCTTATAGATAGTCTCCGTTGTCGTTACTGCCGGTAATAAGGCGAAGTTCGGATGTTGATCCCCACTGCCAGCCGTTACGCAATCAATGGTGGGACCATCCAGTGAGGCGATGAGCGCTTCGTCTCTTGGTAAGGTGGTAGTCCGATGAATATGACCACCGATTAGAGTGGGTTCGATCCGATCCTTGGGTAGAACCAGCGAGCCTTGGGTGGGCCGATATAACTCCTCCCAAAGCCCTTCACCCAGAACAAGATGGTAAGTGGTGTAATAACCCCGCGTCTCAAGCTGCAAGACCGCTTGGTATACGGCAGCCACTAAACCCTCGTTAAGCGCGGGGCCTTTCACTAAGATTGGGTTCTCATTACCGTTGTTTAAATCCTTTTCCGCTTGTATAGCGGCTTGGCGGAGACTTACCGGCACTGGGTTCGTAACAGCTTTACCGGGATCAACACCTGGTGGTTTTAATTTACTAGGGTCGTCATTCTGTTCTAAACCGACGAAAAACAGGAAATCGTGCCAACGAGCCAGTGCACTGGCGGCACGCGTAATGGTAGTAACGATGCGATTTTGCATGGCCGTTTCGCCCGTTAGCATTTCGCCGCTTAGGTTACCGAACTCATTCATCTGGGCCAGGGTGAAGTTACAAATTGCAAAGGGCTCGAATAAGTTTAGGGTTTCATTGTCGATGACAATTCGCTCACCGTAGTCGAATCGATTACTGGGAATCGTTCGGGTCATCTGATCGATCATTGTGTGCGGCGCAAAATGACCCGCTATGGAATTCATCGCGAATCGTTCTCGAACGATTTTCATCGCCAGATTCATATGTTCTTGGTCCCAATTAATCGTCATGTCCATGTTCATCTCCTATTTAGTGTCTAGATCAAAGTTTCTACAGTCTTTACATCTGCGGTCATCCCCATCTGCTCGATTCGTTCAATAGTGTTTTCCTCATTAGTATGTGAAAGAAGTCTTTCGGCATAGATTTACAAATTCACCTCTCAGTATTAGTAAGATTACCGGATACCTATCCTTACTTTGCCAGTAGCCCAGAACATTCCTGCAATCGCTCAATACCGCCGAATTTCTGCAGTTGCTCTCCTCCAATCCGGTCGATATTGGCGGTATCGAATTTCTGACCGGGTTGGGCGGTGTTGGGGAACAGCAGGTAGACCACGTCGCGGTTGCCGATGCCTTTGCGGGCGCGGCGGACGCCGAAGCGGTCCATGAAGGGATCATTCCCGAGCGCCTGGTGCAGGGCGACGGAGCCTTCGCCGAGTTTGTTTTTGGGGCCGGTGCGCCGATGACGAAAAAGGCCGATTTACCATTGGAGCGCCGGTAGGCCACGCCGAAGTCGCCCAGCTTCGGCCCGGGGTTACCGGAACGTTGCCAGTTACCGGGGATAACCGCGAAGTTGACGGTGTTGGAATCCAGTTGCGCCTGCGGGGTGCGCAGATTTTCGCCGGGCTGGTGCAATGCGGTGGTCGAGACGAAGTAACCGGCCTTGGGGTCGGTTGGGCCTTGAATGATGGGAATGCCTTTGGCATCGGTGGCCATCGCGAAAAAGCAGATTTTGGTCGGTCCCTTGAAGTGTTCGGCTTTGGCTTGATTGAAGTCGGTCAGGCACTTGGGCTTCCAGGTGCAGTTGGCGCCGACGCTGACGCCGTTGCAGATATGGGTAATGCCGATGTCGTCCGGGTGGTAGGAATCCGGTGCGCCGTCGGTATTAACCTGCATTTGCGAGGCGAAGGCGATGGCTTTGGTATCGGGGTCGCTGAATACCTTAAGCTCGCCGATTTCTTCGTGGGTAAAGGTGAATTTGGGGCTAAGCGAGCAATCAGCCAGTGCCGCGCCGGTTGCAAAGCAGCCAGCCCATAAGGTAAAGATTCCCGTCAGCACGCTCCTATAAGATAAGTTCTTCATCGTCTTTACCCCTGGTCATTGTTGCTCATTATTCCGTCTGGTCCGATAGTGGCCTTGCCGTACCGCTCGCCAAAATCCTCACCGTTACCACTAGCCGCTGTGCCTGCCCAATTCGGCTGATAAACACCATTTTTGACGTACCGGTGAAAAGTCGAATGCGGCCAATCGATGACTCGTGATAGAAACCCGTGCTTTACCGGGTTCCAATGCACGTAATCCATGTGCCGTGGATAATCCGTTTCATCGCGAATCAGATGTTCCCAATATCGACGTTGCCAAATCCCCCGTTCGCCTTTGGCTAATCGACTGGTATTGATGCGTTCGTTTTTTGGGATTTGCCGGGAAAACCCCGCTTTGATCAACATCCATCGGGTCGGATAATCGCAATCGTCTTGTGGAAAGGTAAAAATGGCATGCAGATGATCCGGCAGAATGACCATCGCATCGATGTGAAACGGATGTGTCGTTTTCACCTTGTTGATTACCATGCGTAATTGGTCCATATAATCCACCAGTAAGGTTCGCTTTCGTCCCGCCAGATTCACCGTAACGAAATACGTTCCACCTTTAATATCCGCGCGCCGATATCGCATGTATGACCATCCATACAAAACCACCTCAACGTAGGTTGGGGTGACGAAGGAACCCCAACGCAATATTCAATACCGAGAGAGTGTTGGGGTTCATTACATTCACCCCAACCTACGCGGGCTCGAAACAACCAGCGCCGAACCACAACACCCGTATTCACGCCGGGAGGAAACAACCCAGCTCTTTCTCTATTTTTTTGTTGGTAATTTCACTCCTTGTGATACTAATTGAGATCCTTTTACTTCAACATGTGGCATTTTCTTTTTTTCTAACTCCTTATTCAAATGATACGGAGTTGACACATCTTTAACCGATGTTGTGCCAACTAAATCAATGCTGCCTTTACCTTCAGGAACATCTTTTACTCCTGCGGATTTAAGAATCTCAACTACAACAGAAGAACATTGATGTTTCGGGGTATAAGTTCCTGGGTCTGCCTTCAATTTGTCAATCTCAACCTTGATTTTTTCGGCGGTCGCTTTATCGATTTTCCATTCGTAAACTAAATATATATCGTCTTCTTTAATTGGATGCTCTACATTTCCTTTCGCTCCCCCTGACAAAGCATCCGCAGCCCCTGGACGATTTATTGGTCCGTAACTAACAGTGCTTAAAACTTGCCCGGCATCGTTCTTGACGTACAGTACGACATGACCTGGATTTTTATCAGAACTCGTTTGAACTTCGCCTGTAAACGGATCTACATCGCTGACGTTTATAGCAACGAAAACAGATATTTTTTTTTTGAGTTCTGCTTGTTCGATCTCTTCCTTTGTTGGGGTTTCCAAAATTGTTCTTAGATGTACAGGCGGTAACCCTCCCCACATCTCAACTACGTCAGGATGCTCAAGACCATATTTAAAAGCATCTTCAAATGAAGTATCTCTCCAATAAATGTCCCAATCATTCTTTGGAGTAGTTCGATTTTGCTTTAGGTCTTTTTTTGTACCCGCATCTTGATTCTTTTTTTTCTGATCAGCATGTGTTTTTTCTTTACCATTTCTATCTAAATAACTAATCGAGTTATTTCCGCAATATAAAAAGAGATTTGCGCCATCTTTGTTTCCGCCCGGGTCGCAATTCGCCCACCTCCCCAACCAAACCGCATAATACCTTGCCCCATGATAACTAAACCCAGTCTCCTCATCCCGTTCCTTTCCGGTATACCGATACCGCTTCAAACTCAACTCTGCAGGAGTTCGACCCGCCTGATAAGAAGTAGAGCCATAAGGCAAATATTCCTCATACGAAATCAAACCTCCATTGCGATCCATTTCCAGGGATGCTGAACCAAGATGGTTATTAAGCTGATAACGAAGAACTAAAACTGAATTTCCTATAACCTCTCCATTGCCCACTGTCTGTGTCTCTACCAGCGCAATGCGCTGCTTGTCATCCATCACATGCTGCGTCTCGCGCTCCAGAATTACATTCGCTCCATTACCGCCATATTCCCGATAGATTTCAAATCCACCCAGGTATAAACGCTCATTCTTGCGCGAGCCATTGGCTAGAGCAGTAATTTTGCGTACCCGCTGCCCGCCTGCGTCATACACATAAAAAGTCGTTTCCGCATTGACGCCGTTGACCACCTGTTTTGCACTGGCGCTCAACTGATCCTTGAAATCCCATTGCATCTTCGACAGATGCGACATCGAGCTCATATTGCCGTGGGCATCGTAGCTATAAGGTTCCTTAATAGGCTGACCGCCGCTGGTTTGCACCGTAGTCAGGCTTAACTGATTGCTGGCTTTGCGCGGTTTGATATGAACGCCGTCTTCGATAAAACTAGCTTGGTCGTATTCGTAAACGCGAGTCCAGCCGCCATTCACTGCCTGGTGAATCATCCGCTCGAAATTGCCGACCGCATCGTATTCGTAAAGCTCGGTATAGTTGCGCAGGGCTTGCAGGTCGTTGGTTTGCGCCGCGCCCACGAAGGGATAGTCGCGATAATTGCCGTTGACCGGGGTGAACTGAAATGCCGATTGGCCGATGTGTTCTCGTCCGCTGGCTTCGAGCAAACGATACAGCGCGTCGTAGCGGTAACGGCATTCCGCTTCCACTTTTTGGTTGGCGTGGAAAACGGTTTTCAGCGCCCGATCGTTGATCTGGGTGATGTTGCCGGCAGGGTCGTAGGTGTAATGCAAGTCCTGCACCACCGCCGGGTCTTCGAAAATCTGCGAAGCCATGCCGCTTTGGCCAGGCGTGCGCGTGGTGTGCAAGCGGGTCAAGCGGAAGGTTTGTTCGTCGTAGTCGTAAGTAGTTTGCGCTCCATTGCCGTAATCGATGCGCGTGCGCTGGCCCTTGGCGTTGTAGTCGATATTGCTGACAAATACGGTGGCTTGCGCTGCGCCGCGCAGGTTGACGCGAATTTCATTCAACAGATTGGCTTCGTTGTAAACCGGACGGAGAGTGCTCGGCGGTATCTGGCTGGTGTGCGGCGACAGCATTTCGACGGGTCGGTTCAACGCATCGAAGCGGGTGCTGCTAACGAAAATTTCGGATTCCAGGGCCGGATTGAACGACCAGTTTGGTGTGTTCTGGTAGTCGCTGGCGAATTGACGGCTGCTGCGCAGCAAATTGCCTTTGAAGTCGTAGCTTTCATTGGTCACGACCCCGGCGGTGTCGAAGTGTTTATGGACTTTGCCGCGCTGGTTGGCTTGCGTGCGTTGCGTTTCACTCAGGCCACTACCGGCATCGTCGCCGTAGACCGTTTTTTCGAATAGCAGCGGTTGGCTGAAATAGGTCCGGGGGGGCTGCTCTTCGGGATGATCGCCCCCTTGCACAAAGGATTTGACGGGGCGGCGCAGAGCATCGTATTTAGTGCGGAAGTTGTAGCGGCGGCTGTTCCAGGCGCGGATAGGCTTGCCGGTGACATCGTTCAGCATCCAGCGCTCGCCCGCCTCCAAGCTCGCCTGGTGGATGCGGTTGCCAAGCAGGTCGTAGTCATATTGCATGACGATACGGCCGAGCTTGTCGTCCGCCTGCACGATGGCATCGCGCACCTTGCGCTGGTTGCCTTCGATATCCAGGACGACGCGGGTAGCGTATTTTTCATCCTTGATCGCGCCGTTGCGCTGGTAACGGTTATGGACCACGGTCAGGAAGGGTCTGCCCAAGGTATCGAAATGGGCCACGGTGGGTGTGTTTGCGTGTTGGGATGCTTGTTCCGCCGCACGGCGCTCCTCGGCACCCCTCTCATCGCCGATACGCTGCTGATGCCAGGTTTTCCAGGTATTCGGCTGGGTGGCGAAGTAAGGCTGCACATAGCCCTGGATATCCGCATCGGTGCGGGGATCGCCGGTTTCGCTGCCGTTGGCGGCTAAGGTATCGTTGACATCAAAAGTGGTCTGCTGCCAGGGATCGAAAACGACCTTTTCGTAGGTGTGGTTGGGATGCAGGGTGGCGACCACGCGTTCCAGCGGGTCGTAGAACAGAATCGGGCTGACGCCGACCTTGACGCCGAATTCGAAATGATGGCGCTGTTCCGGAAGCTGGCTGAAGAAGGGTTCGTACTGACGAACAGGTTTGCCCTTATTGTTAAAGACTGTCCAGCCGCTGCCCACCCAACGCGGACTGACGACCGGGCCGCTATCGATCAACGGGCCTGGTTCGGCCTGGATTTTCTTCTGAATCTCGCGACCAAAGCCGTCGGAATAGCAGAAGCTGATTTGAATCTTGAGCCCCCTTTGCGGCAGCGGGTCACTGGCGTGGGTCTCGCGGGCTAGGGTGGCGGCATAGACCGGCAGCCATTGCGAAGGATCGTCGGGATGGGCCTCGCGGGTTTTCTGGAAGCGATGGAGATCGTAAAGGATGCGCGTCGTCGCTCCTTTTAACAGGTTAGAAGCTGGATCGTGAGGATCGGTGGCGTCGTGAAAGTTGTTGATCTGTTCATCTGTCAGATCTGCTTCGAAGCCGGTTAAGTTGTCGCCAACGGTTTCATTGGTCTTACCCCTCACGGCAGTACCCACCACCATACCGAGCGTATCGAAGGCAGCTTGAGAACGGTTGCCGTTGGGATCGACGATTAAATCCGGCTGCAAAACGCGATAGTCGTGGTGGGCAGCTACGGTATTGCCGACGGCGTCGTGGGTTTCGACGACCAGAAGATCGTGTTTGTCATAGCTTGCTATAGCCCCTTGGCCGAAAGGATCGGCGAATTTCCTTGGGGAATAGAAATGCCGTTGTGCTTCGGCCCGTTCCTGCGCGGCTGTGTTGGCGGGTTTGGCGACGTCTGCATTGGGATGAAAAAAGACTCGCCCTGCCGGTATCCACCAATTGCCGTCGCTGTCGCTGCGGGTGGCGTTGGCATCGTTTGCTGCTGGGAACACACTCTGAGAACGCAGCATTTGGCTGCTGACATATCCGCCACCATCGCCGCCCTGACTGATCAGCACTTCGTTAGCGTTGGGCAGCAAATTTTCCTGGCCGCGTTGATAGACCTGTTGCAACAAGCCTGGCGTAAACGCTAGCTTGTAGCTTTCGCCGGGTAAGGCTTTGGCCGAGATGGAACCCAGCGGCAGAAGCGCGGATAGGTCATCCTTGCGATAGAGCGTTCTGACGTGTTCGATGAGCCGGCGCTGCCGGCCTGCGCCGGGAAGCAATTCGTAGCTCGTTTCCTCATCGAAGCGGTGCTTGAGTCCCTCTGGCGTCTCGGTGACGAAGTCAGTGAGGGTGAAGCGGCCGTTGTTTTCGTCCTTGGGTTTGTAACCCGTCAGCTCGTAAGTGCGCACCTCACAAGGAAGCGACGTGCGATAGCTGTCGGGTTCATCGATGTTTTGGGTGACTCTGTTTTCCGTATAGGTCACCAGCGTCGTGGTCTGACGCTCCTTATCGAAGGTTTCCGTCAAATCCGATGATTTGCGGCCATATCCGATCGCCACCGACTTGAGGACGTTGCCAAATTTGTCGACTTCGAGTGTGAGGGAGTGGCTGATTCTGGGATCTTTGGGGTTGCGTTCGTAGTGATAGCTGAGTGCTTCCCGCGGATGGGTGAAAAAAACGCCATGGCGGTTGCTTCGCCGATGCTGTAGGCATTCGATGGTGAAATTCTGTTCGGTGATGGTGTAGGGATGAATCTGCTTTTCTGTGCCGTCCAGGGCGTAGACTTCCTGCCGCAACATGGCGCCTTTGAGCGAACGGCAGGCCTCGCGTTCTTCTTCCAGCGTCAGGTCTTCCGGCAGGATCGTGTCATCCAGTAATAGGGCCTTGGCTTCGCCGTCGGATAGTCCGGGTGTCCGGTAATATTCACCTTTATCGACGCTATCGAGGAGGCCGGCGAAGAAATTCGAAACGCGATCGCGCCCCAAATAAATGCCGGTGTGAAACCAGGTTTTTGTTAAAACCGGTGGAACGTGGGAGTCTTCGGCCAGATTTGTGGTTTGATTCAGCGTACCGGCTTGGGAGAGAGCGGCAAATTCTTCCGTATCCCACTGCTCGACCATGCCAAAGCCACGGAACTCACGTTCCGCCCCATCGAAATAGCCGTGGTGATAGGCATAGCGCGTGACAAAGCGGTTACGGCTGATGTGGTCGTAGGTCTCGACCTTTTCGACCACGTGTACCGGAAATGGCAGCTTGCTAATCCAGGGCCGGCCTTCCATTTTGTCCAGGAGGTAGAACTTGGTAGATGGTGCGTAGTGGACGCGGGTTTCGGCGCCCAGGTTGTTTTCGGATTTGATGAGCAGATGTGGCTTTTGGCCGCCCATCAAATCGATGTAGCGCATGGGCTGGCGGGCATTTGCGGGCAGCGGCGATGACCAGACCAGGCAGGCAGTACCGTTGCCAAGCAAATCCATTGCCTGAACGGAAGACAGGTTTTCGATGGCCGGGAGTTGCGGCAATTCGACAGCATTGCTCCAGCGGTTGCCGGACTGGTTGAAGTACACGTGGACGCCGTCTTTGTGCAGGTAGAGGATGTCCGTGGGGCCAGTGCCATCAATATCAGCTAGTCGAATCCGCCGTGGGTCGAATTGGTCGCAATGATCGAAACAGGGCGACGCGTCCATAGTCACTTTGGGGCCGAATAACCCGTAGCCGAGGTTGGGCCAGTAACACACTTCGCCATTGCGAATACGCACCAAATCAGCAAGCCCATCGCCGGATAAATCAGCCACAAAGATGGAATGGGTGTCGTCAGCAAAAACTAGATGAGGGCTTTTTTCTTCGTCAAATGAGTTCGTTACCTGTTGTGCTGGCCCAAAACCGTCTTCCGCGAGCGATGGATACCATGTGAACGCATGATCTTCAGTGACCAGAATGTCGGCATGACCGTCACCATCAAGATCAATGAAGCGGAGATTGGGGTCACGAGTATTGATATTGGGCCATGAGCTGAATGGACGAAAGCTTTCCCAGTCGGCACCCTCAGTTCGCTCATAAAAGCCTTTGACCGGTCCCTCCATTTCAACAACATCTACCTGACCGTCGCCAGCTAAATCCATTAATTGGGCGCCGCTTGCCAATGACAACGATGGCTTGGAGGCTACTAGCTCTATCGGAGCGAAGCAGGCTTTGATCTGTGGCTGACCATTCTCGCCAGTTTCCTGATGAATAGGGCTAAGGTTTCGTTTGTAGTACCAAGCTCCTGCCTGTTCGGTCAGTATGCCGGAAAGGCCTTCACCATCCAAATCAACCCATTGGTATTGGGACCCATCAAGCCCGAAGGGTAAATTCTCAAGACATGGGTTGTCTATCGCTTGAACTGGGTGTTCGGCAATTGATGCTTCGTCTGGAACCGAGCTGTAGGTAAAGGTGAGTGAAGGAAGCGACTTTCTGAGGTAGCGATTCGGTATGTCGGATGTGCCTTGACGACGGTATGCCGATTGAGTGACTTCCGTCATAACTGAGGCGACTGGATTTTGTTTGTAAGTGAATGTGGTGGAGCGTATTAGGCAATCGGCGATCCCTAATTCATCAGGGAAATGATGAAACATCAATACCCGTCGGCATATCCGGTAGGTTCGAACTTCAAAACCTGACCGGTAGGACGAAAATGGGTCTAATCTGGCTGGCCATGCTTCAGAACTATTTATCGAAGCAACAACGAACTCGTGAGCTTCATTGTCTGTGGAGAAGGCTTGATAGTGGCCTTCCTCGTAGTCGAAGATGGCTTCGAACATCCAATCGGCATTTTCCCTAATTTCATCCTTAGGAAATAGCGGGCATTGTCCGTTTTCATCCAGAAATGTTTTGCGATTGCTGTAAAGAATCTTTTTAAGATATCTATTAACAGTGCGGCTCTGATCGTCCACTTCACCACGGTTTAGTTCATGGGCTTGCGAAGCATCAATTCCCCGACCATCTTCTTTCTGGTACCTGTATAAAATTCCGTTGCCTTTATCATCGTAGGACTCGCAAATTAACCATGTGAAAATTCGCGCTTGCTGATTTGATTTAACTTGTGGATCGAAAATACGAGACTCGTCGGTCCTACCGTAAAAAGTGACAATATTGTCTTTGCTGATGGATCGCCAAAACGTATCTGTTGGATCGGATTTATTAGTCCAACGTTCTATTCGTGCAAAAAGCCCTTCAATTCGGGGGCGGTATCTAAAGATGGAATAAGTGGGATCAGACTCTATATTTACGAAATGCGTGCCATCGGCTTGAAGCTCAGGAACCAGATCTTCCGCTCCCGAGAGTATAAAGACGTCAGACTCGGTATCGTCACAATAACGCGGAAGGCCTTTATCTGTTTTGCGGGTAATAGAGGGAAGTGCGAGACTCCATCCAAGCCCGAAAGGACCGTTGCCTGCACCGGAATCGTAGGATAGAGAAAGTTGAGGACCAAAGCCTGAACGACCAGGAGATGTAGCAATCGGAACACTCATTGAACCGCCGCCGGTGACCGGATTGGCGGTAAACTTCTCACCCATGCCGCGAATTGCGCCACCACCTTTGGGCAAGGAAATCGTAGGCGCAGCAGAAGAACTCTTCTCTGAAGGCTTATTGTTATTATTGCCTTGTTGCTCTTCCATCTATCCCTCAATGACGATAAATGTTGCTTAAACTCTTTTTATCAAATTTCTATGATAACGTCCAGATTAATTCTACTCAGTCTTGATGTTACGTTTTCATTCTTACTGAATGGCTGCTTTTGCAGATTTGAATGACTGGTCTTGGCTAAGTGGAATGTCGGCTAATGGCCGGTTGGGTGAGGTCGCCAACGGCGGCTTTGTAGACCTCCCGTCGCAGAATCTGGATTTGGCTGACTGGCCGCTTTGGAGAAACGCGACCGGCTCTTTTGGGTCGTTTTTTTACTTTCAACCTCCATAATCTGTTAGACCTTCATAGATCCTATCCGGGCGTATTTAGCACTACGCGAACGCGCAGCCAAGACTATTAAACGAACATCAATATTTACTGCGAAAACGCCCTGATAAAGCGCTCCCGTAACTTATCCATACCCAACACGGGCGCATTGTCGGCTGGCAGCATGCCGTCTGTCCAATGCCAAGCATCTACCGCAGCCATCAACTTGGAGTCGCGGCTGATCAAATGCACCAGCACGTCGTGACTATCCGATTCACCAGTAACGAACGGCGCCGGTTGGTGGTCGCCCAACACCAGAATCACCAGATTATCGTCGCCGTAGGTAATGGCGTAAGAGACGATATTCGCCAGCGCATATTCGATGGATTTGCGATATTGCTCGCGGATGCGCTCGGTGTTTTGCCAGACTTCTTCCGGGGTATCGCCAACTCGGGCTTGATTGAAAACACTGCCGTCGCCAACCTGGTCCCAATCCACTAATTCCGGCAACGGTGTCCAAGGCGCGTGCGACGAGATCAAGGCCAATTCGGCCATCAATGGTTGCCGGGCACCGGGTTTGCGCTCCAAGGCTTGCAGGGACGATAGTGTGTATTGGTCGGGCATGGTGATCCAGTTGAAGGTTTGGCCTTTGTAGCTCAGGTCTTGAGCCGCATAGATGCGATCGTAACCAAAATACTCACCTTGCGGCCAATCCATCGTATGCGCGGGCTGTACCGCCACGGTGCGCCAGCCGGCCCGTTGGAACAGGCGATTCAACGATGGGCGCTGGCTCATTACCAAGCGGTCGTAGCGGGTCTGACTATTGATCCATAAACCGGACATCAGGGTGCCATGCGCCAGCCAGCTGATACCGCCGTAAGTCGGCGAACTTAGATAAGCACTGCGAGCGGTTAAGCCGCTTGCGGCCAAAGCGGCGCTGCTTTGCTGTAACAGCGGACGAATATGGGCAGCATAATCGGCTTTGTCGAGCACCGTTCGGCCATACGATTCGACAAACACCACCAGCACATCCTTGCCCTTCAGCTTCTCGAACAATGCGCTGTCCGGCACGGCGGCATAAGGATCGCTATCAACGACATTGTTGAAACTTTCCAAATCGGCCATGCCGGTCCGGATGCTGGCAACGTGCTGGGCCAGTAGATCGTAAAACGGCTTGCCGGCATAAGGCCAGCCAGAAAAAACGCAAGTACTCCAAACTAATAGACTAGCGCATAAGACAAACCCACTGATTCTCGCCGAACCCTGCAGCAGCCTCTGCACCCGACGCAGGAGCGTATTCGTCAGCAAAAAGATCCCAATCAATAGCGCAACTATCAAACCAGCAACAACGATTGCGCCGCTTTTACCGATGGCCCCTTGCAGCAAATGCATGCCGTCTGCTGGAAAGCGGGAATCTAGCACCGGGTTGAATGGCCGATCGAAAACCTGATATGCCGCGATGTCGGCCAATTTCATGATGATCCCGGTGCCGAGCAGGCCGACGGCAAGCCAGCGAATCAATACGGCTCCCCTGCCCCGGACCAATAAGGCCAGGCCGAGCACTATCGCTTCCAACGGTAAGTAAGCAAAAGCCGCGGGGGTAATCGCGCTGAGGCGATTGGGCATAAGTAAAGCCACCATTACATAAAGTAAGGCGCAGCTATTGATACCGGTTGCAAAGTGAGCTGTCCGCTGATGATTAAAAACCTTGTGATCACCTAGCATTTAGACTCCCACTGCGACGCGTTTAGGTCTGGGCGGCAAAACAGGTGTCGAGAAAGAGAACTTGAGTTTATGGAGACGGGCATGTTTAGTGAAAAGTCAGGATTATTGTTTGAGATTGAAAATGCTTGAAAGCAAAAACAACGCCAAACTGGCATGGCTTCTGCTGGAGATTCTATGGTTTTCGTCAAGCTGCATTGTTGAGGCAAGCAATTTTCTGAGCGTCAAATCGGGCATCGGCTTGTTGCCAAAGCGAGAATGCGATGCGTAATAATTTTCTGGCGATAATCAC
>Ga0123388_1027974_pt1 | contig 24705 bp, 27 predicted proteins | sample T0HHNO3metaT_FD_89916 | JGI IMG/M metagenome (GOLD analysis project Ga0123388, IMG submission 89916) | Methane-oxidizing artificial microbial communities from Washington, USA to study methane cycling - T0-HHNO3 metaT (Metagenome... | ecosystem: Engineered > Modeled > Simulated communities...
AGTGTGCGCGATTATTTGGCTGATAGAGGTGTGGCTTCAAGCCGCATTGCGATTGAAGGCCGTGGCTCACGTGAGCCGATTGCGGCAAATGATACTGCTGCAAATAAAGCAAAAAATCGTCGCGTAGAGATTTTTGTAGCAGAGCCAGCACCTGCGCCAGCTCAATAATTAGTTGGTTTAAAAGTTAACCAATTTATTAGGTTAAGTATTGAATAAAAAAGGGCTGAAAAGCTCTTTTTTATTGTCTAAAATTTGTTGATTTAAGTATTCTATAACGCTGTACTTAACACATTTAAAACGGTAAAAAAACGGCGGTTGCAATGCTTTGCATCACGCGCGAAATCATGCGTTGTGATTTCTCTGCCAAACTTATCGCGTATAAATCGGTGCGACCGATCATTTTGCCAAACTCGCGTTCAAAACTTAAATTGTGGTCATTTATATTGATTTCATTGCTCAATAAATACAAGTGCCCGCTTAAATCGCGACTGGTGGATAACTTCCATGCGGCGATTTCAATATTGCGCGCCACATTGTAAATGCTCTGCGGGTCAATGCTATCGGTGAGATAAAATTCCAACTTATCGCCATGCGCTTTTAGCAACATGGTTTGTAATCCGACAATAAAAGGCAACACGCGATCTCCTTGATAATTGGCATTAAAGGCTAAGAAAATCGCATCTGTACCTTGTTTATTGTCGATGGCTTTAAATTTGTAGTGATGTTGCGACTCGCCATCAAACACCCAATCCACCATTTTATTCACTGGGTCAGATGTGCTTTTTGCCAGTTCATGCGGATTGCGCTTATACAATTTGGTCATTAATCTACGCAAACTTTGCGAATTTTCATATAGCTCTACATCTGCCATACGGTCAAAGTCATTTTTGATTAATTGGTTGGCAGAGCTTCTATCGCCACGTTCGGGAATGAGTTTTTCATCTTTGGATAAATGAGTCGCACAGGCGCAAATCATACTGCATAAAATTGATACGCCCAGAATGCGTGAATTAAGCATGCGCCAATAAACGCGTTTCACGCAATAGACTCAACTTGTTTAATCACAACGCAGGCTTTGGGGAAAACAATGCTAAATGTGCTGCCAACGCCTGCTTCACTTTCAATCTCTAGCCTTGCGTGATGGCGGCTGAGAATGTGTTTCACAATCGCCAAGCCCAAACCTGTGCCGCCAGTTTCGCGGCTGCGGCTGCGGTCTACGCGATAAAAACGTTCGGTTAATCGGTCAATATGTTGCTGTTCGATGCCAATGCCAGTATCGCGCACGCTAAATACTGCCAGATCGTCGCGTAATTTCCAGCCGATAAAAATATCGCCGCCAGCCGGCGTGTAGCGAATAGCGTTGCTGGTTAAGTTGCTGAGTGCGCTATAAAGTTCTTCTTGTGCGCCTTTGATATGCAGGTTTTTATCCATATCCAAATGCACATGATGACGCGCTTTACTGAGGCTCTTGCTCAAATTATTGGCATCATTTTGTATCTGATTCAGCAGTTTCGGCATATCAATTTCACTGTCATCTGGGCTTTGCACATTGCTTTCAATAGTCGATAAGGTCAACAAATCTTCAATAATGCGGCGCATACGGCTGGTTTGATCCATCATCATGCCGAAATAATTTTTCAAACTCGCCGGCACCGCGCCATCCATATCGGCAATGGTTTCTAAAAAACCACCTACCACTGTTAATGGCGTGCGCAATTCGTGCGATACATTGGCGATAAAATCGCGGCGCATGATGTCAGTTTTTTCAAGCGCAGTGACATCACGGCAAATAAGCAGTTTTTGTTTAGAGCCAAACGGAATTAACTGAATTTCAAGTGTGATTTCTGGATTGCGCCATGACTTTAATTTAATTGGCTCTAGTTTGATGGGATTTATCTGTGAGGCGTTAGATTCGCCTTGTTCATGCGCTTGTAAATAGTCGACAAAATCACTGTGACGGACTAAATAGCTGATGGGTTGATTTTGATCATGCCTCAAATTTAAACCCAATTGGTTTTCAGCCGGTGGGTTGCACCATTCAATTTCGTTATCACTATTCAGCACAACAACACCATCTGGCAGCGCACTGGCGGCATGTCTAAAGCGCTCTAAAGTAGAGCTTAACTGAGTTTGGCTGCGGGAATTTTTGCGGTGTTCTTGGTATAGCGATGCAAAGATATCTTCCCAAATGCCAGTGCCATTGGGCATGTGGCTAAGAACAGGTTTTTGTAGCCAAATATGCAGGCGATGTAGCCAGTAAAGATGGCTGATGAGATAGATCAATAAACCAGCACTGAAGACAATTAGCGCAATAGTCGCGTCAACCGCTGCCCAAGTAATCAGACAGACTACGCTTAAAATTAATCCTAACCAAAACGCGTTCCAACGAATATCTTGCACAGTTGCTCACTATCGATTGAGTTTGCTTATTATAACGAGCTTTTTCGCCGCTTCAACTTTACGTCACTTAACTTTAAGACATCTGACTTTTAAGCCATTCAACTTTAGGCGTAAACAATCAACAAGGTTGATTGTTTAAAAATTGCGTTAAATAAAGGGTTAAGTATGAAAGTTAACCATAAATTACGGGTTTAATTTAAGCAGTTAATCTTCAAATGGGCGAGTTAATTCGCTACGAAATTAGTTTGCTTGAGAAAGCTAATTAGCTTGAGAAGACAAGCGATAACCAGAACCACGTACGGTTTGAATTAAATCTTGATGGCCAGAAGCAGCTAACGCATTGCGTAAACGGCGAATATGTACATCCACTGTGCGATCTTCTACAAATACGCGGTCGCCCCACACTTTGTCTAACAATTGGCTGCGTGTGTGAACGCGTTCTGCATTGCTCATAAAATAATGCAGCAATCTGAATTCGGTTGGCCCTAAATCGATATTGGCGGTATTGCCAGTTACGCGGTGCGTAGTTGGGTCTAATAATAAGCCTTGAATCTCAATCGGATCATCCGTCATTTGTGGCGCACGGCGGCGTAATACCGCTTTAATGCGTGCATTCAATTCGCGCGGGCTAAATGGTTTGGTCACATAATCATCCGCGCCGACTTCTAAACCGCGCACTTTATCGTATTCATCGCCACGTGCAGTTAACATAATAATCGGGATAGATTTGGTGAGGCTGTCAGACTTCAAGCGGCGCGCATATTCGATGCCGCTCATACCTGGCAACATCCAATCAAGTAAAATCAAATCTGGCATCGTTTCGCGTAACAACTCTTGTGCATGCTCTACTGATAACGCGCGCAGGGCATTGTGGCCAGCTTGGGTAATGTTAAGCGCAAGCAATTCTTGTATCGCTGGTTCGTCTTCTATCACTAAAATATTTGCAGGCATTCTTTCGTTCCAATCACTTTGTTTTGATTCTTACTATTGATGTAGATTTAGACAACGATGCTATTTTGTGACTTTAATATGACAGATTAATGACAAATTTTAAATGTTTTTTTGACGGGGGAAATAGATATTTGAACGGCAATTGCCATTTTTGTTAATTTGTAACATTATGTAACACCGCGTTAAATACAGCATTAAATAATCGTTAACACAAAATAAAAGACAGCAAGTATTCAGCAGACATTACATTAAATATCGCATCAAGTATTGCATCTAATTTAGGGGTTAGTATGGCCGATTTTTTATCAAAAGAACACATTACCGCAAATGCCAATTTTAATCGCTGGCTGGTGCCGCCAGCTGCATTGGCTGTGCATTTATCCATTGGCATGGCGTATGGGTTCAGTGTGTTTTGGAAACCACTCGGCAATGCTTTAATGGGTGCAGATGGTAAGCCACTTGCAGCTTGCGCAGCGGGCGCAACAAATTTTAGCGAGAAATTAGCCGGTACCGCAAAAGCTTTATTCGCTACTGATTGCAATTGGACGCAGTTTGACTTGGGCTGGATGTATACCTTGTTTTTTGTGTTATTAGGCTGCTCCGCCGCATTGTGGGGCGGATGGTTGGAGCGCGCTGGTCCGCGTAAAGCAGGCTTGGTATCCACATTATGTTGGTGTGGCGGTTTGCTGATTTCGGCTTATGGCGTTTATACGCACCAATTATGGTTAATGTGGCTGGGCAGCGGGGTAATTGGTGGAATTGGGCTGGGTTTGGGCTATATTTCGCCTGTTTCTACGTTAATCAAATGGTTTCCTGATAGGCGCGGCATGGCTACGGGCATGGCGATTATGGGTTTTGGTGGCGGAGCGATGATTGGTTCGCCACTCGCCACAAGATTAATGGCATATTTCGCCACGCCATCTAGTGTCGGCGTGTGGCAAACTTTTGTCGCATTGGCGGTTATTTATTCGGTATTTATGTTGTGCGGCAGTTTGGGTTATCGCGTGCCGCCAACGGGTTGGAAGCCAGCAAACTGGACGCCACCAGCGACGCAAAACAACAGCATGATTGCAACACGCCATGTGCATTTAGACAAAGCGCACAAAACGCCGCAATTTTGGCTGCTGTGGTTAGTGTTGTGTATGAATGTTTCTGCTGGAATTGGCATTATTGGTGCCGCCGCACCAATGCTGCAAGAAACCTTTGGTGGCGCGCTGATTGGACAATTCGACGCTGCACATCAACCTATCGGTTTCGCCGAGATTAAAAAAGATGAATCTATGACAGCCGCCGCAGCGGCTGTCGGTGCGGGTTTTGTCGGACTTATTTCATTGTTTAATATTTTTGGGCGCATTGGTTGGGCAAGCGCATCGGATAAACTGGGCCGCAAACGCACTTATTTTATATTTTTCATACTAGGCGCAGCGCTATATTGCACCGCTACTTATGTGGCTGGCTTTAAATCGCTGGCTTTATTCGTAGCAAGTTTTTGTGTGATTGCATCGATGTACGGCGGCGGTTTTTCTACGATTCCTGCCTATTTAGCCGATATGTTCGGCACGCAGTTTGTCGGCGCCATTCATGGACGTTTGCTCACAGCATGGTCAACCGCAGGTATTTTAGGGCCAGTGGTGGTTAACTATATGCACGATACGCGCTTAGAGTCTGGCGTACCGTTTGACCAAATTTACGCGCCGATATTCTTGGTATTAGCAAGCTTGCTGGTAGTGGGCTTTATTGCTAACTTATTGGTTAAGCCAGTGGATAATCGATATTTTATGACAGATGCCGAATTGGAAGCAGAGCGTAAAATAAGCCATGAAAAATCTTTAAAAAATACAGCCAGTACCATCGTAATCGCATCTGCTGAAAAGCAAAGCTCTCTGTTAGTGAAGCTGGCATGGCCTGCGGTGTTGATTCCAATTAGTTATGGCATTTGGAGTACAGTACAAAAAGCGTGGGTATTATTTTCTTAAGTATATTTTTCTTACTATATCTTTCTTGAACGCATTTGAAATCAATGCTGATAAAAGTAAAGATTATGGACAAAGCTGACGATTTGTGTCACCCAAGATAAGGTAAAATAGACGTTTTAGGCATGAAGTGAGAATAACTTGGATAAAATTAAGATTGATTTAGACGGCACAGGCAAAAAAATCGGCATTGTACTTTCACGTTTTAACAGCAATATTGGTGATGGTTTATTAACGGCTTGTCATGCGGAACTTTTAAAATTAGGTGTGCTGGCAGAAGATATTCGTATTGCCACTGTGCCTGGTGCTTTAGAAGCGCCGCTGATTTTGCAGCACATGGCTTTAAGTGAACGTTTTGATGCGCTGATTGCTTTAGGCGCAATTATTCGCGGTGAAACTTATCACTTTGAAGTGGTTTCTAACGAGTCTGCACGCGGTATTTCAGAGGTTCAGTTAAACACCGGCATCCCTGTGGCGAATGCAGTATTAACTACCGAAGATGACGATCAAGCCATTGCCCGTATGCAGATTAAAGGAGCCGAAGCCGCACAAGTGGCGATTGAAATGGCTAATTTGGTACATGCGTTATGATTATCCCAAAGGCTGATGCTATTCAAGAAACGAAGAGCGAAGCACCAATTAAAGCAGCCAAAAAACCACGAACCAGTCAAAATCGCCGTAAATCGCGCGAGCTAGTTTTAAAAGCGGTTTACCGTGGCATGATTAATGCTTCTGAGTTAAAGCAAATTATTGCTGATGCCAAAGAAGATCCGGAATATGGCAAAGCAGATGAAGCCTATTTTAGGCATTTGCTAGAAGGCGTAACGAGTAAAATAGAAGAGTTAGACAGCCAAGTGGCCGCATTCATCGATAGAAAAATTGAAGAGTTAAGCCCAGTAGAACACGCGATTTTACGTATTTCTTCATTCGAGTTGATGTTCGATAGCACGATTCCTTATCGTGTAGCGATTAACGAAGGTGTGGAATTAGCTAAATTGTATGGCGGCGCAGATGGACATAAATACATCAATGGCGTTTTAGATAAAGTAGCAGCAGCAGTAAGGCCGCAAGAATTTAGACGATAGTTGCTCGATTTGCGCGAATTTTCCACTGTTGTTTTAATTGACTATTTCTTTTTAGCTTTAATTTAAGTTCTGATTTAGCTAACTTAACCCGAGTTTTTGTTTTAAAAATATTTGTTTTTTGATTTAAAAATATTGGCATAAAAATGTTGTTAAGTCCTGACAACATTTTTAACTTGCGATTGATAGCTCGCGGTGAGAGGTTAAAGTTTGTTAAAAATGCATTGGAAATCCGACTGGTTATTTGCCAGTGCAGTATCACTTGCCTTCTTATTGGCAAGCGGTAGCGATGCATTACAAAGCTTAGAGCGTAAAGCGTTTGATCGGGGTGCTAGTGCCGTGCAACGCGATGCCGGCTTAGCTTATATCAATAAAATCGCAGCACTTGTCACACAATCCGCCGCACTCAATACCACCCCAGAATCTGCTGAATTAAATGTCGATGAATTAAAGAAGTTTGTGGTTAAGGCTGTGAAGGTATGAACGTAGAACAGGCAATTAAAATTGCGCGATTGACCGATGTCGGATTACATCGCGACCATAATGAAGATGCGGTTGCCAGTGATTTATCCATCGGTTTATTAGTGTTAGCTGATGGCATGGGCGGATATAAAGCTGGTGAAGTAGCCAGTGAAATTGCAGTATTAACCTTGACTGCAGAGATCACAGAGGCGATGCTGCATAAAGCATCAGTGAGATTGATGCCAGGCTTATTACCAGAGTCACAAATGTTGATTGATGCGATTGAAAGCGCTAATGCAGCCATCTATCAAATATCTCAAGAGCAACCACAATGCGCGGGTATGGGCACGACATTGGTGGTGGGTATTTTTACCGATAATAAGTTGGTGGTTGGCCATATCGGTGATTCGCGTTTGTATTGTCTGCGTCAAGAAACGTTGATTCAAGTCACTGAAGACCATTCATTATTACAAGAGCAACTCAACTCAGGTTTGATTACAGCAGAGCAAGCAAAAACAGCCAGCCACAAAAATCTAGTCACGCGTGCTTTGGGTATAGACCCAGAAGTTGAGCCAGAGGTACAAGCGTTTGATGTGCAAGTAGGCGATATATTTTTGCTGTGTTCTGATGGGTTAACCGATTTGGTTGAAGATGAATTGATACAAAAAATCTTGCTATATTCGAATGGAAATATTGAATTTGCGGCGAACAAATTAGTGCAAGTCGCTAATGAAATGGGTGGAACAGATAATATTTCGGTTGTGTTGGCGTTGATAGAAAAGCCTTTTCCGAGTGAAGGTGGTTGGGTAAAAAATCTGTTTGGACGCGTGAAAAATAAAAGGTGAATGCATTAGAATGATTGAATAAATTTAAGTGAAATTACTTGTTAATCAGTAATCTGCATATGTTAGAAATTAGGTTAGTTAATAGTTAGTTTGATTAGTACTTAGTACGACAACGGCTAGTTAGTTAAAATTAAGGGTCATTATGGCAAAGCTATTTTTTTTGTTAGACGGTAATTCGATGGGCGAATTTGCGCTGGATCAAGAGCGCATTACGATAGGCCGTCGTCCTAGCAATCAAATCCACATCGATAATTTGGCCGTTAGTGGTGAACACGCGGTTATCGTCACTATTGGCAACGATTCATTTTTAGAAGATTTGAACAGCACCAACGGCACAATGGTGAACGGTGAATCGATCAAAAAACACGTGCTACAACATGATGATGTGATTGAGTTTGGCAAATATCAGCTTAAATATGTTAATGAAAACCAAACTGGCACAACGCATCATGACGGTTTTGAAAAAACCATGATGTTAATGCCTAGCAAACAGCCCAAACCCATTAGAGACAAATCCGTTGCAGAAATAGCCGCGATTAAGCAAGAGTTGGCTGATGAGGATATTGTTGAAAAAGGTTTGAATGAACAAAGCGTTGAAGAAAAAAAATTAGAAGAAACTGTATTACAAAATGACAGTTCACTTGTGGCAGAATCAAATGTTGATGCTGATAAACAAATAGCGGATGAGTCTGTTGTAGATAAATCAGCAGCAGAAAATCCTATCACGCAACCTAATCCAGCATTTGTGCCGAGCATTGAAATTGCGCGTTTACAAGTGTTAAATGGCGCCAGTGCAGGGCGTGAATTAGTATTGAATAAAACCATGACAACATTGGGCAAGCCCGGCTCACAAGTCGCAGTGATCAATAAGCGGCCTAATGGTTATTTTATTACGCATGTCGGCGGCAATAGTTTGCCAATGGTCAATGGTCAGACAATCGGTTTGCAAGCGCACGCTTTAAATAATCACGATGTGGTTGAATTGGCTGGTACAAGAATGGAATTTTTCCTAGAATAATTTTGCACATCGACTAAAACGATAACAAAATTACGATGCAACAATCTGATCTGCTTTACCAACAAGATGGATTTAGTCAGCTCGAACGGCTTAACTCTATTGGCGTTGCGCTTTCCGCCGAACACGACAATAAACGCTTGCTGGAGATTATTTTATTAGGCGCCAAAGAGTTGACCAATGCGGACGGCGGTACTTTGTACACCGTTACCGATGACTCGCAGTTGAAGTTTGAGATTCTACGTAGTAAAAGTTTAGACATCGCCATGGGCGGCACTACGGGGCAAGATATCCCTTTCCCGCCATTGCCGATTTATGGGGAAGATGGCAAACCAAATCTCACGATGGTCGCCGTATATAGTGTTGCCAATGCCAAAACGGTGAATATTCCCGATGCTTATTTGACTGAAGGTTTCGATTTCTCAGGCACTGCGCGTTTTGATGCAAAAATGGGCTATCGCTCACAATCGTTTCTGACCGTTCCGATGAAAAATCATGAGAATGAAATCATTGGCGTATTGCAGCTCATCAATGCGATTGATCCGCGCACTAATCAGATTATTGCCTTTTCAGATTCACATCAGCGTTTAGTTGAATCGCTGGCCTCACAGGCCGCAGTTGCTTTAACCAATCAAAATTTAATCGTTGGGCTTAAAAATTTATTCGAGTCTTTTATTAAGTTAATTGCCGATGCGATTGACGAAAAATCTCCATATACAGGCGGACATTGTCAGCGCGTACCTGAGTTAACCATGATGCTAGCTGAAGCTGCGATTAAAACAAATACTGGCCCACTGCGCGATTTTACGATGAGCGAAAAAGAGATTTATGAGCTCAAGATTGCGGCTTGGTTACACGATTGCGGCAAAGTTACTACGCCAGAATCTGTAATGGATAAAGCGACTAAATTAGAAACCACTTTTGACCGTATTCATTTGATTGATCAACGTTTTGAGTTGCTCAAAACCCAGCGTGAAAATGCGTATTTACGCAAAGCAATGAATGATGTGCAAAGCGGTAAATCAGTGAGTGCCAAATACATCGAACACAACATCAATGTCATCAAAAAACAGTTGGACGACGATAAAAACTTTATTCGTAAGATTAATTTTGGCAGCGAATTTATGCAGCCAGAAGATCAACAGCGCGTGCGCGATATAGCACATTATGAATATTTGAGTGACTCAGGACATTCGCTAAAATTCTTGAGCGAAAACGAAGTGTATAACCTGACGATTGTGCGCGGCACGTTAACGCCGGAAGAACGCAAGATTATCAATAATCATATTGTAGTGACCATCAATATGCTGGAGGCCTTGCCTTATCCTAAAGACTTAAAACGCGTGCCTGAATATGCAGGCGGACATCACGAGCGCATGGATGGAAAAGGCTATCCAAAAGGATTAACGCGCGAACAAATGTCGATTCCTGCACGCATGATGGGGATTGCAGATATTTTTGAGGCGCTGACTTCTAAAGACAGACCTTATAAACGTGCAAAATCACTTTCTGAAACCTTAACTATTTTAGGTAATATGAAGTTGGAAAATCATATTGACCCTGATATTTTTGATTTATTTATTCGCGAAAAAATCTACTTAAAATATGCAGAAAGGTTTTTAGAATCAGCACAGATTGATGAAGTAATCGAAGCGAATATTCCAGGATATTCAAGTTAAATACTTAGTAAAGTTAACACTAAAAAACCGCTAAATTAGACGATAAATTTTTTAGCGGTTTCTATTAAGTCGTCTAGTTTTCCCATTGAAACTGCATGAAAAAACGGTCCGTTTGGCACCAAGCGTACATTGGGTCCAATCTGACAAAATCCTAAACAAGGTGATTCTTCAACAGCCATCGCCAGCGAATTTTGCTGTATTTGTTGGGTTAACTCAGTGAGTAATTCTTTGCTGCCACGTGCCGCGCAGGATGGATTGTTAGGATTGGCGCGAAAATTCGTACACACTAATATTTTCTTCATTTTAATCTCAGCGTATCGTGCAATTATGCCGCGATAGGTTTAGCCCCTATAACTGCTGCGATTGGCAGCCATTCGCATCCAGCCTTAAATAGCTACCTTGCTCATACCAATCCCCCAATACCCAGCGCACACATTTATGTCCATCTACCTCAATAGCATGTTGATGCGGCCTGTGCGTATGACCATGAATAAACAAAGGCGGATAAGCATTTTCTCGCAATAGCGTGATCACTGCATCTGCATTGACGTCCATAATCGACATGCTTTTATGGGATTTTTCTTGCGCACTTTTAATACGCAAATCTTCAATATAAGCAATGCGATTATTTAAAGGCTGACTTAAAAAGTGGTTTTGCCACGTGGCAGAACGCACTTGTTGTCTAAATTGCTGATAAGCGACATCATCTGTGCATAACTCGTCACCGTGACTCAATAAAACGGGTTTTCCATAAAGATGCAGCAAAGCAGGGTCAGCTAACAGGGTGATATTGGCGGCTTTTGCAAAGTCATCGCCGAGTAAAAAATCACGATTCCCATGCATCAAAAAAGTGTCTACACCTTGCAAACTCAGCTTTTTCAGTGCGTTGATTGTGGTGCGATGTAAGCCAGTTTCAATTGCATCATCACCTGGCCAATACTCAAACAAATCGCCCAATATATACAGCGCTTGGGCTTTTATTGCCGTTTTTTGCAAAAAGGCAATAAAAGCTTGAGTAATATTGGGCCGCGAATCACATAGATGCAAATCAGAAATAAATAAGCTGTGTGCTTGTTGGTTCATTTAATCAATCATTATTAAAAAGAATGTGTTTGAATAAATGAATCAATTTGAAACTATTCTGATTAAATGTATTGAGCTAAAAGATAACCGTCTTAAATAACAGTCGCTTTTTCGATAATCACAGACTCAACAGGCACATCTTGATGACCGCCTTTGCTGGCTGTTTTCACTACTCTAATCTTATCGACCACATCCATGCCTTCAACTACTTTGCCAAATACACAGTAGCCCCAGCCGCTGGAAGTTGGCGCGGTGTGGTTTAAAAAGTCATTATCGCCAACGTTAATAAAAAACTGGCTGCTGGCAGAATCAGGAACAGAAGTACGCGCCATCGCAATTGTGTATTTGTCATTCGTTAAGCCGTTATCTGCTTCATTCTTAATTTCAGCAACCGTCTTTTTTTGTTTCATGTTGGTATCAAAACCACCACCTTGAATCATAAAGCCGTTAATCACGCGATGAAAAATTACATCGGTGTAAAAACCGCTTTCAACATATTGTAAGAAATTGGCGACAGTTATTGGTGCTTTTTCAGCATTAAGTTCAAGCGTAATATCGCCAAAATTGGTAATCAATTTAACCACGGGTAAATCCTTTTAAAAAATAATGAATGAGTTTGAATAAATAAAAACTGACTGGTAATCAAACCAGTCATCTGCTTAGATTTAAGATTTTGCTTAATATTTTTACTGATATTTTATTAGCGTTTCGGTTCAGCTTTGACTTCTGGCTCTGCTTTAGTTTCGGCTGAAAGCAGTTTTGCACTTTTAATAGTAATGGGTTTAATTGGCACATCAGAGTGTCTGCCCATATTGCCAGTCGCACTTAACCCAATTTTTTGCACAACTTCTAAACCGCTAGTGACTTTGCCAAATACGCAGTAGCCAATCGATTCAGCATCTGGGCCAGTGTAATTTAAAAACTGGTTATTACCCAGATTTACAAAAAACTGTGCCGTGGCAGAATCAGGATCTGCAGTGCGTGCCATTGCGAGCGTACCAAGTTCGTTCAATAAGCCATTGTTTGCTTCATTTACAATAGGTCCACGTGTACTTTTTTCAGATAAATCACGCTCAAAACCACCACCTTGAATCATAAAGCGATTAATCACGCGGTGAAAAATCGTATTGTCATAAAAACCATCTTTCACATATTGCACAAAGTTTGCCACCGTTTTGGGCGCTTTTTCAGGATAAAGCTCAACCGTAAAATTGCCTTGGCTGGTTTGAAATTCGACTAGGGTTGTAGCTGCTTGTAAATTGCTAGATAGCGCAGCAAACATGCATATTGCGCTAAAAAAATTGAATATTGTTTTCATGCTTTTAGATTGCACCTTCATAAATAATTTTCCATTGATTGTTTTGATTGATCCAATATTGACGTTTCAGCATTTTATTTTGCAGCGTAGCGCTTTTAAAATCCTGCTCAAAATTAACCACCACAATATTTTCTTTCAGATTTGGGTAGCTAAACATGCTTACTTTATCAATATTAATCGATACTTTGGGTTTGGCAGATTGTACAACACGTTTGTAGTCAGCCCATTTTTGATAATTGCCGTCACTATAGAAAAATTGCTCAGAATAATGACTTAAGTATTTATCTGCATTTTGAGAAACCCAGTCTTTACGCCAATCCTCAATCGATTCACTCAAACTTTTTTGTTCGTTCGATTGGAAGTCAGACTTAGTTGGATTTAACCATTCGATATTATCAGAAATAATCACAGGCACTTTACCAGTTTGTAAAATAGGCGCTAGCGAACTCAAATCTGGATTACTCAATACAACGCAGCCATCACTTGCACGCGGCGGACGGCTGTAAGTATTGGTTGGCGTACCGTGTAGCCAAATGCCATAGCCATTTTTATTCTGATGCTGATCTAATTCATTCGGATAATTGAGCGGATACGCGCCTGAACCATACATGTCGGCTAACGGTTGGGTTAATTTTTTGCCAGCAAAATAAACGCCCAACGGTGTGCGTTTGTCGCCTTGCGCTTGTTTTCCTGCGCCATTTTTGCCAATAGTCACGTAGTAATCGGCGACATATTGCAATTTATTATCTGCATTTTTGTAGACGTACAAACGCGATTTTACTGTGTCCACCACAATAACGTGTGTTTGTTCTGGGCTAAGCTTAACTAAAAGATTAGGTATTTGATGATTCTTCTTATCCGACAAATAGTAGTCGATTCGTGTGCGCGCTTCTTGGCGCAAGCCCTCGATTTGATCGCTATTCGTTTTAGAAGCAAGCGCTAAATTCGCATTGCCCAAGCTTTCTAGCCCACGTCCTTGCGCGCTTAATAAATCGCCACGTATCAAATAAGCTAGTTTGAAATTTGGCGCCGTGCAAATCAGCTCGTTAATCGTTGCAAACGCTTGTTTTGTATTGCCTTGCGTAATTTCTAACAAACTTTTAACCAGCAGGCTTTCTACTAGAGATTTGCCAAATTTCTGATTGAGCAGCAAATCCGCCATACTGCCATGATTCACAGCTGTCGCGTTCCACGGCAATATTGCGCAACATACAACGGCGATAATTTTTAAAAACTTTAATTTTAAATTGATAACCATCTCAATTTCAATGTTTCCTATAGCCTAAGCCAATAACCAATTGTTTAAACATGTTTATTCAATATAATCTACAAAATCAAACTTAAGTTTAGTCTGACTTAACCATTAATTTGATGCAATTTCTTGATCAATCAACCAAATGCCATTGGCTTTTTTAAGCAATAAAGTTTTATCGGTACGAATCGGTTTTCCGTTTGCCTTATAAGTTTGTTTAAAAGTCGCTTTTGCATTATTGCTATCAATAATCGTCACTTTTTCATTCTCTAATTCCACGTTAATACTACTCGGTTTGCTAATACGTTCGCGGCGCGATTGTTCCCACGCTTTACGATTCTCACCCTTTGGTGGTTTAAAGCTAGTCGCATAGCTGGCTAAGTATTTATCCACATCTTGGCTAGACCAAGCTTTTGCCCAACTGTTAACTGCATCTGAAACATTTTTTTCGTCATCAGAAGTTGCAACTTCAACGGATTTATCTATTTCAGCTGGTTTAACTGACTCTACTTTTTTGTCTGCCGGGCGAATTGGCATTGTGCCAGATTTAGTCGGTTTCGCCGTTTCAGTCGGTTTCATCGCCACTTTATTGCCTGTGCCGAATAGATCTTTAATCAGCGACAATTTGCTTTGAGCACGCGTATTGCCGTTGTCTAGTTGCAAGGCTTTGTCATAAGCTTCTGACGCCATACGCGCATAAATATCGCCTAGATTCTCATGCGCCGTTGCGTAGCTTGGATGTGTTTTTATGGCTGTTTCCAAGGCTTTTTTTGCTTTGTCATATTGCCCAGCATCGGCGTATAAAACTGCCAGATTATTGTAAGGCTCTGGCAAATTTGGATATTTTTCAGTTAAATCAGTAAAAGCTTTAATTGCATCATCGCGTTTGCCACTTTCTACCAGAATAATACCTTTCATAAACAAGGCTTGAGGATCTTTCGGATTGGCAACCAAATAAGCGTTCACACGCTCTAACGCTGCCGCTTGTTGGCCTTGATCAGACAGTTGAGAAATATCTTTGAGCTCATCCGCAAACGCATAAGATGCTGCAAAACTAAACGCGAATAAAAATTGAACGACTAGTTTATATAGCGAGCGGCTGCGAATATTCATTGTGATATACTCAAATTCGTTAATTAAAACGCCATTCTATCAATAGCCTAGCCAACATCCAATAGCCCATTTAGCTTAGACAGGTGATTAGTTGGTTTTTAATGCAAATTATTGAAAATTTAATCTTAAAACGCTCATTTCTATCTCTAATTCATGCTGAAAATCTATAACACGCTTAGCCGCGACAAACAAACCTTCACCCCGATTGAGCCGAATAAAGTGCGCATGTACGTTTGCGGCATGACGGTGTATGACTTTTGTCATTTAGGCCACGCGCGCGTGATGGTGGTTTTTGATATGGTCACGCGATGGTTTCGTGCCAGCGATTATGAAGTGACTTATGTACGCAATATCACGGATATTGATGACAAAATCATCAAACGCGCCAACGAAAATAATGAAACCATTGGCGAATTAACCCAGCGATTTATTACCGCTATGGATGAAGATTCAGCCAAGTTAGGCATTATTCGCCCGAGTATTGAGCCGCGCGCAACAGCGCATATTGACGGCATGATTAACATGATTGCGGCTTTAATTGAAAAAGGCCATGCCTATACAGCCGCAAATGGCGACGTATTTTACAGCGTGCGTAGCTTTAACGATTATGGCAAATTGTCTGGTAAAAGTTTAGAAGATTTGCGCGCGGGCGAGCGTGTAGAAATCGATACTTTCAAAAAAGACCCAATGGATTTTGTGTTGTGGAAATCGGTTAAGCCTAATGAACCGAATTGGGACTCACCTTTTGGCGGGCCAAATGGCGGAAAAGGTCGTCCAGGTTGGCATATCGAGTGTTCTGTGATGAGTGCAACGCATTTAGGCGCACACTTTGACATTCACGGTGGCGGGCAAGATTTACAGTTTCCACATCATGAAAATGAAATCGCGCAATCTGAGGCTACACATAGTTGCAAAATGGCGAACTACTGGATGCATAACGGTTTTGTGCGGGTAGATGATGAAAAGATGTCTAAGTCCTTAGGCAATTTTTTTACGATTCGCGAAGTGCTTAAAAAATACGATGCCGAAGTGGTGCGTTTTTTCATTCTGCGTGCGCACTATCGCAGCCCACTTAATTATTCAGACCAACATTTGGATGATGCAAAGTCGTCTTTAAGGCGTTTGTATACATCGTTAGCACTATGCGGTTTTGAAGTGGTTGAATCAGCAATTGATTGGACGCATCCACAAGCTGCAAGATTTAAAGCAGCGATGGATGATGACTTTAATACACCAGAGGCAATGGCAGTGTTGTTTGATTTGGCAAATGAACTAAATAGAACAAAATTACCAGAAACGGCTGGTTTGCTTAAAAGCTTGGGTAGAATTGTTGGCTTGTTGGAGCGTGAGCCGAGTGCGTTTTTGCAGGGTCAAATACTAGAAGTTTCTATAAAGGAAGCTGTTGATGCGACAGATATTGTTAATGCAAGCATTGTATTTTCGGAGCTTTCAATTAAAACCAGAATTTTGAATAGAACTGAAGCAAAAAAATCCAAAAATTTTGTTGAGGCAGACAGGATCCGTAGAGAACTTGCCGATGCAGGCATTATTTTAGAAGACACGCCACAAGGAACGACTTGGCGCAGAGCGTAATGCGTTCAAAACTTAATCAATTTTAACGGTTAACTTTTAGCTTTATTCACAGTTATTAAGACAGATCATAATTTGTGCGTCGTTACTAGGGAAAATATATAAACGCGTTGGCGTGATTAAGTAAATCCTAAACATTCCTACGTGAGGCAAAGTTAAAAAATATCAACACTAGACTCGGAATCTATACCATTCACCACTTTGCTTTGGTATAGAACGCATCTAATTCCTCAGACTATTTAGATGCGCTTTTTGTAGCAGGTATGTTCCCAATTAATATGTATGTCTTGTCGCCCAACACTTTTTTAATTGCCAAAACTAGTAAAATACTAAGTGTCAATGCTATACAAGTAACTACAAAGTGAAGCAGAGGATTGCCTGGGTAATATTTAGTACTTGAATTCATTGAAAATTGATTATTGATGTAGCTCGATACAAATTTCACTGCAACTAATACAAACGTATGTACAAAATAGACACCAAAACTGGTGTTGGCGATAATGCTAATTAATTGATGTTTGGTGTGCCGCTCAAACTTAATCATTAAACCTAGCAAAACTAATATTAAGAATAATTTTTGTACGTAATTGATAGCCGTAAATTGAGGAAATACCTCATAAAATTCTAGTGCGTAAAGGCATAAAAATGTCGATATTAGAATGGCTAGCACGCTGTATTTTGTTATAAATGGATTAATAAGGTTTTTATATTTACAACATAACATGCCAAAAACGTAGACCGAAAGAAAATGCAAAAAGTTAAAGTATGGGAATAACGACCTGCCAATGAGGAATGACATCAGAATGAAAAAAGGTAATAGCCAGTATATGAGATTATTTCTGTCGCCCCATTTTAGTAAAGGCCCCGCTAAATAGAACATAGCAATCACAGGCATAAACCACATAGGATAGAGATGGATTCCCCACCAATAGTAATTTAGAAATTGTAGCCAAGCAGGTTGTGCAAGAAAGTCTGAGTTGACTATGGATTTTGGCGCGACTAGTACGTAATACAAAATTATTGGTAAAGAAATAACAAAATAAGGCAAAAGTACGTATTTCAATTTGGAAAAATAATATCTTTTTGTATTAAATTTCACCAATAAATGTTGAAACAAGTAGCCTGAAATAAACATAAATAGAGTCGTGCTATTTCCATATATTATATTTAAGGCATTTTGCTGGGATAGGTTGTTATCCCAAGAAAATACAAGGACGGTGTGTACTGCAACGATTAGAAAAATGGTTAATGCTCTAAAAGCATTCATATAATTTAAAAAAACCATGCACAATTCCACTAAGATTTCTTATATTCTATATTGATATGCGTTAGTCTGATTCAAATTTTTTAAATTAAACAGGTTATAGATACTGTCACTAATTGCGATAAAATATGCGTAGTAAATATTAATCCATATAAAGCTAGCTATGCCAGTCAAATTAATTACCCCTAAATCTTCTTCTTTATTGCCTGTTAATGGCGTTAAGTTGGGTTTTTCCCAAGCGCATATTCGTAAACCTAATCGTAAAGATTTGTTGGTCATGACATTGGCTGAAGGCAGTCATGTGGCGGGTGTATTCACGCAAAACAGTTTTTGTGCAGCACCCGTGATTTTGTGTAAAGATTATCTTGCCCAACAGACGAATATTCGCGCTTTGTTGGTAAACACTGGCTGCGCTAATGCGGGCACAGGTGAAGATGGTTTAAATCGCGCAAAACAAACTTGCGATGCATTGGCTGAGTTACTAAATATTGAAGCCAATCAAGTATTGCCGTTCTCAACTGGCGTGATTTTGGAGCCATTACCGGCAGATAAAGTGATTGCAGGCATGCCAGCAGCGATTGAAAATTTAAAGCAAGATAACTGGTTAAATGCCGCTGAGGCAATTATGACAACCGATATTGTTGCTAAAGGCACATCGCGTCAAATTCAGCTGAATGGTAAAACGGTGACGATTACCGGCATCAGCAAAGGTAGCGGCATGATTCACCCGAATATGGCGACGATGCTGGGCTATATTGCAACGGACGCCGTGATTAGTAAAGCCGCGCTGGATGCAATTATCCGTTATGCAGTGAATAAATCATTTAATTGCATCACAGTTGATGGCGATACATCAACTAACGATAGCTTGATTATGATGGCGACTAATTTGGCTGGTAACACAGAAATTACCAAGGGTGATATTGTACGGCCGAGCGCAGATTTTATTGTCTTGCGCGATGCGTTAACTGAAGTGGCGATTGAACTGGCGCAAGCGATTGTACGAGATGGCGAAGGCGCGACTAAGTTTATGACCGTTACTGTTGAAAGCGGTAAAGACGTTGCGGAGTGTCGCAAAGTGGCTTATGCCATTGCACATTCGCCGTTGATTAAAACTGCATTTTTTGCCTCTGACCCTAACTTGGGACGTATTTTGGCCGCTATTGGTTATGCAGGTGTGGATAGTTTGGATGTCAATAATCTAGACCTCTATTTAGGCGATGTACTAGTGGCTGAAAAAGGCGGTAGAGCCGCTTCCTATAAAGAAGAGCAAGGCGCGGCGATTATGCAAGAACCTGATATTTTAGTTCGTGTGGTATTGAATCGCGGTAATGAAAACGTCACGATTTGGACCTGTGATTTTAGCTACGATTATGTGAAAATTAATGCCGATTATAGAAGTTAAAAGTATCGCCCATAATATCTGTGAAAACACTTCAGCCCTGTGCTGACACCTGACTACTTATGCAAAATTTAAATGATTTAATCACTCGTGCGGAAGGCTTGATAGATAAGCTAGCACTTTTATTGCCAAGCACGCAACCAACTGTGGATTGGTCTGCGACGGCATGGCGCTGGGTGATGGCGAATAATAAGGGCTATTTGCAAGCTATTACGCACCCGCATCAAATTCAGCTCGCCAATATCCATTTTGTGGATGCACAAAAAACGGAAATTGTGCGTAACACGCGCCAGTTTTTGGCTGGTTTTTCTGCCAATAATGTGTTGCTGACTGGCGCGCGCGGTACTGGAAAATCTTCTTTGATTAAGGCTTTGTTAACCGAGTTTTCTGCACAAGGTTTACGTTTAATTGAGATTGAGAAGCAGGATGTGCGTCACCTAGCAGAGATTGTTCAACAACTTCGTGAGCGTCCGGAAAAATTCATCATTTTTTGTGATGACCTCACATTTGAAGCGAATGATGATGGCTATAAAGCTTTAAAAGTTGTATTGGATGGCTCAATTGCGCATACTTCAGACAATGTGCTGGTGTATGCAACATCTAATCGTAAGCATCTTATACCTGAAATGATGGCTGATAATCTAGCCACTCAGCATGGGTTAAATGCAAATGGCCGCCATGAGATCAGGCCGAGTGATACGGTGGAAGAAAAGACTTCGCTATCGGAACGGTTTGGATTATGGCTATCTTTTTATAGTTTTGACCAAGACGAATATTTGCAGATTGCCGCTAATTGGCTAAAAACTTTTGATTTGGTTTTTGATGAATCTGCGCGCAAAGCTGCACTGGATTTTTCATTAACACGTGGTGCGCGTAGTGGGCGTATTGCTTACCAGTTTGCGCGCGACTATTCGGGAAAAATAGGTTTGGCTCAACTATTAAATCAACATCAAGTAAATCAAACTCAGTTACAGCAAACTCTACCAAAGTGAGTCCAGTAGAAGTGACTCAGGGCAAAAAAGTTGTACAGGTTGCTGTTGCGATTTTGCAACGAAATTCATCCCTTTTTTCAGCAGGCGAATTTTTAATGGCAAGTCGCCCTGACGGAAAAGGCTGGGCGGGCTGGTGGGAGTTTCCTGGCGGGAAAGTAGAGGCTGGCGAATCGCCAGAGCAAGCTTTAAGCCGCGAGTTGCACGAAGAGTTAGGGATTACGCCAATAAAAACGCAAGCTTGGTTAACGCGGTATTTTGATTATCCAGCCACGCACGATTCTGTTGCCAAAACAGTTCAGTTGCATTTCTATTTCGTCACCCAATGGCAAGGTAACTTAACCCCGCGCGAAGGTCAACAATTAAGCTGGCAATCCAACTCTCATCTGACCGTTTCACCTGTTTTACCCGCTAATGCGCCCATCATGCATGCACTGGCTTTGCCGCCTATTTATGCTATTAGTAATGTAGCAGAGATGGGCGAAACAGCTTTTTTAACTGCGCTTGAATTGCAATTAAAACAAGGTCTAGGATTAATTCAAATACGCGAAAAGCAGCTTAAACGCATGGATTTGATTAATTTAGTTACTAAGATTCAGCATCTTGCCAAACCATACACTGCGAAAGTGTTATTAAATGCCGACATTCCATTGGCAATAGAGTTGGGTGTGGATGGCGTGCATTTAAACAGTGAAATTCTGATGGATTGTCAGCTGAAACCCAGCGATTTAATGGTTGCGGCGTCTTGTCATAATCGAACAGAGATTGCACAAGCAGAAAAATTGGGTTTAGATTTTGTGGTGTTATCGCCAGTTAATATGACAAAAAGCCATGAAAATGTAACGCCTATAGGCTGGCAATTATTTGAGCAGTTGATCCAAAATAGTAATGTGCCCGTTTACGCGTTGGGCGGTATGCAGAAATCTGATATGCCTTTAGCTTTAAAGGCCGGTGCGCGTGGTATCGCGATGCAACGAGCGATATAGCAAGTATGAAATCAATATTAAATGAAATTAAGAGTTAATTCGCTTCTTTAATTGGCAACATAACATCTTGATGTGTGACTTTTCCCGCTTTATCTTTAAAACTTAACGTAAACGTCGTTTTTTCGCCGACCTTTAATGGTTTTTTTAAATCAAACAGCATTAAATGAAACCCACCAGGCGCTAACTTTTCTGGTTTGCCCGCTTCTAATGGTAATGTTTCTAAAGCGCGCATCTTCATTATGCCATTTTCCATCGTCATGCTATGAATTTCAACTGAACCGGCAGATGGACTCTCTACATGGAATAACGTGCTGTCTTGTGGGCTTTTCAGTGTCATGTAAGCCGCGCCAACACTTTGTCCTGGCGCATTCGCTCTAACCCAAGCGTCGCTAATTAATGCGTCTGCGTGAGCATTGCCAGCAATTAAAAAGAGTGTGCAAAGAATTGTTCTAAATAGATTTTTCATGGATATTAGCAATTTTCTATAAATTAAATTACGTTAAATTTATTATTTTGTGACAAGCGAATAAAGCAATAAATTCAAATATAAACTAATTAATTAAATTCATCATCAGGCTCAGGTGGCGAATTATCGGGAATTTTATAGTTTTCATTTGCCCAATCACCCAAATCAATCATTTGGCATCGCTCGGAACAAAAGGGGCGAAATTTATTGTTAACACTGTATTCAACCAGTTTTTTACAATGGGGACAGGCAACTAAGCGGGGTTTTACATCAGACATTTTCGAACTAACTTTTAAAATTGATACTTAAGATTTACTCTGGAGATTCATACAGCCATAAAATATTATAGCAAACACTAAAGATTACATAGGGTCATCGTAAAGTCGATAGCATGGTCGCACTGTTTGGGCCTTTGTACAAAATCCAAACCATTAAAACGTACGTTGATGGCGTATTTGTTGGCGCTCACTTCAGGAAAACACGGGCAATCATCGTCCATTTGAATAATCAACATTTGCGCAGGTTTAGTGCCGCCAAGCATTTGTTGGAAAAATCCATTGTCAGCATGCAGTTTAGAAGCCACGCCGCTACCGCGTAATATCTGCAGAATCGTTTTAATCGCATCGTACATTGGCATTAATTTAGTTAGCCAGCCGTCAAAATCCTGTTTGCGGCGTGCGCTGTCGAGATTTAGCCAATGATGATAAGAAGGTAAATCAAACTGGCATACGCCGCCTGGAATATTCACGCGCTGCTTAATGCTCATCAGCCATTCATTTTCCCGCAAATGCTGACCTAACTTTAAGCTTTCACTACGCAAAGTTGTCGAGCATGCGCCAATTTGTTTGAGTATTTTGTCTAACGCGGCTTCTGCTATTACCGGGTTGCCACGCAGGTTTTGCATAGATAGTCGCTGTCGATCTAATTCCTGCACCAAATCCATTTTAAGATCGGCGCGATCGATAATATCCAACATTTGTAACAGTGAAATGAGCGCGCTATGGTGGTTGTGCTGATGACCAGCATCAACGTTAAGCAAGACTTTTGAGAAGAGATCTTCTAATCTCAACAGTGTGCGTATACGTTCGTTAAATGGAAATTCGTAGCTAGACATCGTAGCGTATAAAAAGTCTGCTTACTTATAATAGTAAATTGAGGTGAATTATGAGATTGTTTTGCTAAGTATGCAAGTATTAATGTATTTTTTATGAGTGAGCATTATTTTTTCGCGCAATTTTTCGATATTTTCGTTATTTTCAATCACATCATTTGCCAATTTTAAGCGTTGTTTGCGAGATGTTTGCGCTTTTATTATTTGCATAATTTGTGATTCTGGTAAGTTGCTACGGTTTTTAACGCGCTCAATCTGTATTTTTTCATCACAATCGATGACTAAAATGCGATTGATGTGCGGTGAATAACGCGGGCTTTCAAATAAAAGTGGCACTACTAAAATTTGATACGGTAATGTTTGATTCGGCGCATTGGCATTTTGCTGTAATTGCTTGATTGCTTGGTCGTAAATAGCAGGATGCAATATCGCATTCAATTTTTCTAATGCGTTTTGATCTGTAAATACCAGATCACGCATGGCTTTGCGGTTCAGTGCGCCATCTGGCATGATGTATTGATGGCCAAAATTAGCAGCCAAAACATCTACTAAAGGTTGGTTTGCAGAAGTCAATTGGTGTGAGATGCTGTCTACATCAGTGACTGACACGCCAAATTCAGCAAATATCTTTGCGGCTTCTGATTTGCCGCTACCAATGCCACCTGTTAATGCAACAACATACATCATTTTCCAATACTAGTTTGCCCTTAGTGCGGCAAATAAAAGCTAGCCAGTTGCTGGCCAAAAAATAGTGCTGCAATGCCACCAAGTGCTAAAAATGGCCCAAATGGAATCGCTGTATTGCGACCTTTGCCTTTGAATAAAATCAAGCCAATGCCAATCAATGCGCCAGCTACAGAGCTTAATAGGATAACAGCAGGCAATATTTGCCAGCCAAACCAAGCGCCGATTGCAGCTAACAATTTAAAATCACCGTAACCCATGCCTTCTTTGCCTGTGACTAGTTTAAATAGCCAAAATACAAGCCATAAAACCATATAACCAGCCATTGCACCGATTACAGCGGATTGCAAATCCGTAAATCCTGTATTTAAGTTGAATAAAAGCCCAAGCCAAAGTAGTGGCAAAACGATGTCATCTGGCAGTAAAAAAGTATCTAAATCAATAAACGTGAGTGCGATTAACGCAAAAATAAATGTAAAAATAAAAAACGTCGCGCCGCCATAGCCATAAACATACGCGGCTGCGCCAATTACCGCGCCAGTTAATGCTTCTATTAACGGATATCGCACGCTAATTTTCGTTTTACAGCCTTTGCATTTTCCGCCTAATATTAAATAGCTGATGATCGGAATATTTTCTAATGCACTTATTTTGTGCCCACATTTGGTGCAGGCAGAGCGTGGCGTGACGATATTATATTTTGGCGGCTGAGGTAATGCGTTCAATTCAGCTTCGCTTAAACTGGCTACAGCGGCTTGGCGCTGCTGAAAATACGCTTCTTCTGTATTCTCCATCATGATTGGCAGGCGATGGATCACCACATTTAAGAAGCTACCAACCATCAGGCCAAATATGACTGAAACTGTCACAAAAACAATTGGTTCGGCGCGTAGTAAATCAGATAGCGGTATTAAAAAATCAAACATGGTTTCCCTTAATAGTTGGCGTTTTACTGGCGCGAACACAACTCAAAAGTTGATATAAACTAGCGCAATCATCGCATCGTTAAACAAACTGTGCAACTTTTGCTAAAGTGTGAC